>Ga0210059_1002201_pt1 | contig 30242 bp, 19 predicted proteins | sample Ectturendosymbi2_FD_188042 | JGI IMG/M metagenome (GOLD analysis project Ga0210059, IMG submission 188042) | Ecteinascidia turbinata endosymbiont from Florida, USA - Sample 2 (SPAdes) (version 2) | ecosystem: Host-associated > Tunicates > Ascidians > Unclassified | place: Key West, Florida...
CTACTAGACTTGCTGAATCCGGGGAGGGTTTGAACACCTCTCTAGCTGCAGCAGCTGGCGAGTTATAACAAAACAAACTCGAGCCAATTAATTGGCTCCGGTGGTCGTTAAAGGGTTAAGAAAAGCATAACTACAAAACTGAAGTTGCACGTGCAGAAGTTCACAAATTTTTATGGGTTTTTGCACTGACGGAAAGTCAGTCCCTTTATTACAAACAGTTTGCACAACATTACCCATGCATTTGTTTTCTTGCTTGAAAGTAACCAGATGGTGAGTTTAAAGAGCTCAAATGACTTGATCAAATGCCCATCTTTAAAACTTTCATTCTGATCAACCTGATGAATTCTCAACCAGATCAATTCTCTGCTTAGGAGTCTTTCTTCACAAATTAGCAGTAGACAATGCTGAAGGTCATTTCTAGAGATAGACCGATATATCGGCCAGGCCGATATTTGGGTTTTGCCAATATATCGGTATTGGCCAAAAGGATCAATTTTATCGGCTTCAGCAAGTGTTAACAAAACGCTGTTATATTCCTCACGCATCCAGATACCTCGTACAAGAAAGCACAATGAACCAAGTCAAGACAGTTATCTTGCAGCAACGCTAGCAGGTGCAGTTTCATAAACAAGCAGACAAGATGAACCATGGTGCACGCGTCGGCCGTCGCAGCCAAAACAAAAGCATCATCATTAATCAGATTAATTGCAAACCGCAGCAAAATATTGAAATTGTTGTAATTTCAAATATTTTAGCTCATAAATCCTGATTTTTAAAGTTTATGAAAACAAGATAAGACATAATATACATTGTATTTTTGATGAATTTCGGAAATATCGGTATCGGCTATTGGTCCATGAATGGCCGATATATCGGTATCGGCTTAGAAAAGGCATATCAGTCGATCTCTGTTCGGTTCATTTTAAAGCTTATTTTGTATGAATTGTTGCAACTGGTTGCATTTCCGATTTTAATTTCATTATTTTAGCACTTTTTTTAATTTCATCCTTAAAACTATTTTGTGCACACTATGGAGTTTTTAGTTGGCTTCCAGTCAGATCAGTTGAGATTCTTGATCCACTTTGTGAATAAATCAGGATTGTTGAAAGTAAAAAAAAATCCATCCACTTTTTCATGTGCCGTGTTATATCCAGAGTTGCAGCCATAAAGAACTTATTAACCATTTTATCATGTACAACTGTCAAAACATATGCACTACCAACTTTCAAACATTAAAGATTCATATTTAAGTTATTCTTTCATGATGTACAAGTGACAATTGAACCAGAAATAATTTTGCATGTTTTCTGAATGTACCATCTATTTTTCCATAGTAGAGTACTGGTTTGCCTGTGGGACTAACCAAGTCAACACACTCAGAATTCAAATATGGATAGCATTACCATTTCTCATGCACTGAGGAATACTTCTAGCCTATTCATGACTGCAAATGACCCCAACAATAATTGCTGAATGTATTCAATCACCTTATCAAAAAAACTAATGCCAATCTGTAGTTTTCAGGAGGAACAAGCTGGCAACATAAACTTCTTAGCTTGCGTGACTGGCAAAGTTTACAGTCAAAGCAGATGTACAACATAGGCTACCATTGAGCAACTAAAACTTACAGACATGTCAGGTGTGGGTCTTAGCAATATAGTACCACTCTAGTGCTAAACAGCACATGTCCCAGTAAGATTGTTTCACAAATAGATTGGCTGGATAAATAAATTAACACTTTGGCGTCCGGCTGAAACTGGGAATTCTCGCACCAAAACAACCGGATCGCACGTGGCTTTGCGCAGGAATTTCTCTGGTCCGGTAAGCGCTACAGACCTTGTCAAAGGCTCAAAAGACGCAGCAAGTCTTCTAGTATGCACTCGAAAAAAATTTTTGGTTGGGGTGTGCAGATTTTTTTAGAGAGACGTAATAAGTAGAAGACTTTTAGGCCACCTTGGCCCATTTCACCTGGCCCTGGGTTCAAACCGTTAGATGGTAGTATTTCGCTGAAGTTTTTATTAGAAACTAAGCTACAATCCAAGTCTTTTAATACTTTAGATGACCTGCTGGGGTTTCGGGTTCAAAAGGTATGATCTAAAGTAATAAAAATATTTGATTAATTTGATAATTAATTAATTAATTTGTTTGTTTGTTATTTAGATCATAACTTTTGAACCAGAAATGCTAGAAAGTCGATCAAAGGCTCAAAAGACTCGGACTCGAGCCTAGTTTCCAATGAAAACTTCAGGGAAATACTTTGACCTAGGGGTTGGGCCCTAGGCCAGGTAACATGAGCCACAATGACCCCAAAATTGCTTCACTTATGACGTCACAAAAAATCCGCAACACCCAACCAAAATTTTGTGTGCAGACCAGAAGACTGGCCAGTTCGTTTGAGTGCTTGAACAGCTCTCTAACGCAATTGGCAGAGGAGCTATGGCGTTGGTAAGACAACCGAAAACTGCTGGTTTTAGGCCAAAATCTAGGTACGATGTATTCGTAGACTGGCTCTCAAAGTGTTAAGGCAGCAGTTTTAAATATGCACACCTAGCTAACCGCTTTTGACACTTTGACATCCGTTGGGTTTCAGGGATTTTCATGCCAAACAACTAGATCACACATGGCTTTGCGCGAGCGTAACTCTGGCGCCAAAAGCGGTAGAGAGCTGTTCACAGGCTCAAAAGACTCAGCAAGTCTTGTAGTTTGCAATGAAAAAATTTTTTTTGTTGGGTGTTGCAGATAGTCTGTGAGTGATGTCATAAATGGAGGACTTTAGTTCACCTTGGCCCACTTCACCTTGCCTTGGGCCTAAACCGTTGAATGGTAGTATTTTGCTGAAGTTTTTATTAGAAACTAAGCTACATTCCGAGTCTTTTGATACTTTGGATGACCTGCTGGGGTTTCGGGTTCAAAAGTTATGATCTAAAATAATAAAAATATTTGACTAATTAGATAATTAATTTGTTTGTTTATTTTAGATCATAACTTTTGAACCAGAAACGCTAGAAAGTTGATCAAAGGCTTAAAAGACTCAGACTCGAGCCTAGTTTCCAATGAAAACTTCAGCAAAATACTTTGGCCTAGCAGTTGGGCTCTAGGCCAGGTAAAATGAGCCAAAATGACCCGAAAACCACTTAGACGTCACTCACAAAAAATCCAAAACCCCCAACCAAAAAAATTTTTTTTTGAGTGCAGAGCAGAAGACTTGCCAAATCTTGTGAGGGTTTGAACAGCTCTCTAGTGCAATCGGCAAAGGAGCTATGGCATTGGTAAGACAACTGAAAACTGCTGGTTTAGGCCGAAATCCAGGTGTGATATATTCGTAGACTGGCTCTCAAAGTGTTAATCACACCCCACACCTTACCCAGTCAGGCCTAGTAGGGTGACAATCGGCCTGTTAACAACAGGTGGGAAAATGTGACATATCCGACTGTATCTTATGTAGGCTGTTTAATGCATATAAGTTGCTTTTTTCGATCATAGGCAAAAATGTTTTTGAATTTAAGTCATTTCTTTCAGAATATCTGAAAATATAGGCTAATGGACACTGTTATGGCAAGTTTTAATACAAAATTGTATTTCTGTGAGTTAAATGACTGAAGTGTCTCAGTGACCAAAATGTCTTAGCAAAAAATGGCTGAAATGTCTCAGTGAAAAAAAACACCAAGCATATAAGTGGTAAGACTCAATGAGGATGAAGAATGAAAATATTATATGTACCAACTGTCTCGACAGGACCTATTGGCGAATGAAGCTTTTCACCAGGCTTTATTGAAATAAGAACATCAGCACGCATAAACATTTGCAGCACAAGTCAATAAACACAACAACTGCCTGGTAGGAAACTAAACACGATCTGATACTGACGTGCGATACGACAACCAGGCAAAACAATGCAATTCGACGCAGCACATAATCAATAAATGAAGTAATCAGTGCAGGCAACCACAGGCATCAAAACCGTCACATCAACTATGACTGTGGAATATTAATGTTGTCAATGGGAATCCATAATACTAAGCAAAAATCAACAGTAGTTAGCTTAGAAAATCTGCCACAATCCAGATGAACATGGGATGATTAAAGTGGTAGACATTTAATTGAATCAATAATATCATGCCCAGCAGATCAATTACATCAGGCTCAGTAGGTAAGTTTTGTCAATCAGTTAGTTGAGGCACAAGCATATATTTGCTGTCATCTGAAAAAAGACGCCAATTAATAAATCTACTTTCATCCCAGCTAATCTTGCATGTAAGGAGTGGTAGTTTTAGTAACTTGCACATTTGGACCTGCAGCACAACCGTGAAGGTGGGTGGAAAAAATGTCGTGTGTCATTTATTTAATTTAGAAAAATTGTAGCAAATTTGTTGAGGTAGAAATATGTTTCTAAGAATTTTTACATGAGTCATATCTATGCCTTTAAATCCTGTTCTGTCAAGCCAGTGTAGATTAGTAGAAGACATACCCTGGTTGCAATGAGTGAATTTATTACCCAAGAACATGGAAGATCTAGAGCAGCGGTTTCCAACCAGGGTTTTTTATACCTCCTGAGAGTCCAAGGTTAGTTCAAACATATGTGGCACAATATTAAATAATCATGTAAACATTAAGTACAATATATTCTATTTACAAGCTTGTAGTAATTCTTGTTTGAATGAACTAATTAGATATCAGCAATTTTTTTTGTGATATGATACTTACTTTTCTACACAATTCTAGGATAGTCTGAGCATAGCATGCATATGAGTCATAGGTGCATCCAGGGGTCTGTTTGACTGTCATGACAAGCCCCTTTGTACCGCAGGTACTCAGCTTTAAAGCCGATAGAATATCAAACGCTGTCACTGTAGGTCTCCAATGCAGGTAGTTTGGAACAGGCAACAGCATTTCCGTTCCAAAGTTGTGCAGTGTTATTACGAAACAACAATCTCCCTGCCTTGTCTAAATAGCACCCACGCAATGACACGAAACAATCCACGTTTTTGAACACTTTAAATTGATATTGCATCGAACACACATGTTTCGGAATTTCCTACTCTGCTGGCAGTGCCAGCTCCAATGCAAGGAAAGCTGTCAAGCTTGTGCACTGCCATGTACACTCATAGCTGTTTGTAATATTCCACTTCATGGCGGGAGGGCAATCAGTCTCCAATCGTTTTGTTTTGCAGTTTCACCCTAAATTTTATCTGCTGTTTACACCTATGTTACGACAAAATTAAGGCTTCCACAGGGTCTTGCCAAAACTTCTTAAATTTGTGGCCTACCAACCGCATCAATTCTACCAAATTACATGTGCAAGCAAGCACCAAGTTGAAAAACTAAAAAGATGGTGTAATGTTCATTGCTTGGAAAATATTCAGCCCATCAATGCCTTTGTTGATGCTGTATTTACTCTGATTTTTGTTCCTTTCGAAAACCAAACATACCAATGTTCTCAGTGGAGTGTTTTTTTGCAAGATGTTTTTTCTTTCAAATTTGTAGTCTACTAACTGCTCAACTGTTGCCAAATTTCATGCACAAACAAGCACCAAGTTGAAAAATAAAAACATTGGTGCAATATTTGTAACGGCGCACAGTTTGAAAAGTTTTGAACCCATGTATGATGCTGTATTTGGCTTGCTATATAGCAATTTTTGTTCCTTTTGAAAATCAAACCTACCAATGTTTTCGATGGAGCTGTCTTTTCCGGAGATGTTTTTTTAAATTTGTAGCCTACCAAACTCTTCAATGTTGCCAAATTTCATGTGCAAATAAGCACAAGGTTGAAAATATAAAACAATTGATGCAATTGTTCATTGCTGGCAAGTTTAAACCCATCAACGCTTTGGTTGACGCTGTAGTTACTACAATTTTAGTTCCTTTTGAAAATCAAACCTTCCGATGTTCTCAATAGAGCTGCTGTTTCATGAGATGTTTTTCTTTCTTGTTTGCAGCCTACCAACCACTTGTATGTTGCCAAATTTCATCCACAAACAAGCACAAAGTTGAACAAATAAAAAAATTTATGCAATGTTTATTGCTTGGAAAGATAAAAACCCATCAGTGCCTTGGTGGATGCTGTATTTATTGCAGATTTTGTTCCTTGTGAAAATCAAACCTACCAATGTTCTCAATGGAGCTGCTTTTTTGTGAGATTTTTTCTTGAGAACTTCTGGCATAGCCATATTCTCAGTGATGCAGTGTTTCATGTGTAACCAAATGTGAAATTGAAAAAACAAAATCTTTAGATCAATGCTTGTTGCTTTCAATTTTACAAACATAAGCATGGTGTCAACCCTGCTCAACTGTTGTGGGAAAATTTTCACAATTGGTAATCATGGTCAATTAAAGTAGCTGTGTCCAAAATGACCAAAACTTTCACTGTTGTTGATGTTGCAACCTCTCCAGTGGTGTTGCGTTGATTGTGTGATTCACCATGAATGGGATGTGCGCGAAGAACAACAATATATATATGTGGCGCGAACAAGCAATAATAGTGATTGTGGCGTGTGAACTCAATTGTTGCTTGCTGCCACGGTGCGAAGCTTTGCGCACATGCCGCTCAGGCTTACCAATCGTCAACAAAGTGGTGCTGTGACCAGGATGTAGAGGTTGTGCCGGGTTCAGCCTTCACACAGAGAAGGTGCGATTGGTGCGGTTTGTACAAAGGAGGAGATGTTGTTGCAACCTCTCCGGTGGTGTTGCATTGATTGTGTGATTCACCATGAATGGGATGTGCACGAAGAACAACAATATATCTATGTGGTGCGAACAAGTAATAACAGAGTGATCGCGGCGTGTGAACTCCTTTGTTGCTTGCTGCCACGGTGCAAAGCTTTGTGCACATGCCACTCGGCCTTTCCGATCGCAATAGTAACCTTGGCAATAATGGCCAAGAAAAATGGTCAGACGTCCATAGAAAAGCGTACTTGTAAAATGCCTTGTTGCAAGCAGCTGCAAACCAAGTATTGCAAGCAGCTGCAAACCTCAGATTGAATCAGATTCACTGATGAAACTTTGTACATCTGTAGAGTGGGACACACCAACAAAGTTGTGTTTGACCAGGATATATAAGGCAATGCCAGAAGTGGGAGCAAAAGCAAGATTCAACCTTTATGAAAAGAGCTTGAGATGTGATTTGTTGTAAAAAGAGAGATGTTGTTGAAGCCTCACAATTGGCATGGTGTTGCATGTGTGATACAGCACAAACAGAACGTGCACTAAGAATAGCACCTATATGTATGTGGCGCTGGCGCAAACAAGCAGCAACAGAGTGGTCAAGGTCAAGTCATGGCATGCAATATACTGTATATTGATACTGCTGGTGAACACAGTTGCATGTGATGATTACTAGTGACTACTGATCTCTGTTTCTTGCTGCCACAGTGTTAAGTTTGCATGCTTGCCGCTTGGGCTCTCTGATCGCAACATAGTCTACATGCCATGGATCGTCTAAATCTCATGCATAAAGGTGATCAGGTCTGATTTGTCATGCTTGGTTACCACATCATGCCTGCAAATTCTCACGCCACAAATCTTGTTAACAACTCACATGGAATCCAGACTAGAGGTTGCTGAGCAATTTTGAAAAATATTAAGCATTGTGTTTCATGTTACAAATTATTATTTTACACACCTTTTGATTTGTTTGTGGTAATTTAGGTTGTTTTCTAATTTAACTGGAAAGTTCTTGGCAGTGTCTGGTATGTAACTCCACATGCCCATTATTTTATTTCTAAGACTTCTGTGTTTAATGTTTACTCCAAGTGATTTTGAGAGTTTGTAGTTTTTGAATATCACGCACCTAATAAGTAGGCAGCAATACAATGGATGCTGTTGTTTTCATATTAGTTACTTTAAAATGTTTAAAGGTATCTGAAGGTTTCATAGAGCATGTGCCTGAACAGAAGATTCAGTTTTGAACTGAGCATTGTGTTACTGTAATGAAGAATCATTGCTGCAAAGAGTTGTGACACCATGTCGGATAACCCAAGTGTTCATTTAGATGGTGACTCTAATGGAGACTTGATTGCTCTTAATCAAGTGCGGCCTGATAATTCCAGCTATGGCGAAAATGTTGTTGTTCAACCTGCTGAAGAAGTGATAGATGATATGAATATAGCTGAGACGGGTGTAATTGGGAGTGATGAAATGCTTGTGCCTTTACCACAACATTCAATTGCAAAAAGTTCAACTTCAAAAAGAAAAAAAGGAAGTAAGAAGCATAAACGTCTTGACATTGATAAAAAAGTTGCCAAGAAGTGGGAGCAAAAGCAAGTCCAGATCAAGACTTTGGAAGGAGAGTTTTCTGTTACCATGTGGGCCTCAGGTAAGCAGTTTTATAAAGGTAAACAGTACAGTAAGCAGTTCAATTGAAACCTTATATAGATCTATCAACTAACTTCAATGTGTGCATTCAATGATGCTGAACAAGCATGCTGTTCATGTTATGCAAATTTGGATATATACAGTTCATAGAGTAGTTTGGCAGAAACCTTACACTTGATATGTAGCCCTCAACATTTTTAGCTTTTACGATCATTTTGCATTATGACAAATGGCAACACATTTTATTCAAGTCATGTTATGTAAGCAACAATTTCTCTGAGCTCAGAGTCTGTGTTGTAAAAGTTGTCTGGAAATTAGTATGGTGTAGAATGTGTATATAACCTGGATTAGTAAAGTGTATGTTTATAAAGGAAATTCACTAAAACAAATTACTGATCATTTTAATTAAGAAATTATCCTTTGAACATTATTTCATCTGTTTAGATAAATTCTTGGCAGTGTACTTTATATATGTTTAGGCTGGGTAATACAGTAGGCGCTGCTTATTATGACCACAGATAATATGACCAGCCGCTTATTATGACCAATTTGGTACAGTCTGGAATTTCTCCATTTAAATTTCGGATAATATGACCAACATTTTCTCCATCTTTCTTATTACAATACAGAACATTTTTTCCCGCCACGCGCTTATAACTTCACCTTTTCAACATGCATGTTTTCTGTACACATGCTGCGTGTACGCTGTAGTGTGTGTGCTGCGTGTCAAGTTTTAATGACGAAACAGTCACATCGCTATGACGTAGATGTACTTGGACTCTGTCAGCCAGAAAATTGACTTCAGTTCGTAACACAGTCGTACTGTAATCTTTGTTTCAAATCGGCCAAAAACGTTTTACAGCTTGAGCAACATGTTGCTGAAAAGAGCTCGGACAGATGTTACAGCATCAGAAAAACTTGAACTTCTTGAGCAATTTAAAAAGCTGCCCAAGATGAGTGAGAGGAAAGCGGCGGAAGCGTTGAAGGTAAAACAGGAAGGTTTGTGACTTGCGATTCAAATTGAGGCCAAGATACGGGCAGAAGTTGCTGAACAACGTGGCAACAACAGAAAACGACATCGTACTGAAAAAACGAAGATGTGGAAGACGGGCTGTATGATTGGTACATGTTCGCCAAGTTGAGAGGTGTAACAGTTAATGGCCCAATTTTGAGGCAGAAGTCAGAGCAGTTAGCTCAACAGATGGGCTACGATGACTTCTCAGCTACAGAAGGATGGTTTCATCGCTGGAAAGTTTGATATGGATTGGAGTGGCTGGGTAAAGTACAGGGTGAGTCCAAAGAAGCAGATGGGAAAGAAGCAAATGCTTTGACTGAAAACAATGTTGCCAAATTAATCGAGAAGTATGGTCCAGACAACATCTACAATGCTGACGAGATGGGATTTTATTTCCGTGCACTGCCTGACTCGACGTATGTTGAAAAGAGCAAGAAGCGATTTGAAAGGGGCGTAAAAGTGGCTAAAGATCGTCTGACTGTGCTAGTGTGCAACAATATGGCCAGCTCAAAATCACGACTGTTGGTCATTGGACAGTCTAAACAGCCACAGTGTTTCAAAAACGTCAAGACATTTCCAATGGAATACAGGTCCTCTCGAAATGCCTGGATGACGTCGCAAATCTGGACGAATTGGCTGCAGAACTGGGATCTCCAGCTTTGCAAAGAAAATAAGAATATTCTGCTGCTAGTGGACAATTGCTCTGCACATGCAGATGTTCCGCTGAAACAGATCCACATGATGTTTCTACCACCAAACACGACATCGTTAATCCAGCCATGCGACATGGACATAATTAGGGCCTTGAAAGCATATGCATGCAACGAAATTCGTTGTAGAATTATCAAGAAAATAGTTGATTCTGTGGAAGGAGACACCAAAACGACTAATGAAAGTGCAGAGGAAATTTCCGTTTTGGATGCAATGCATATTCTGGCAACATCATGGGCGAAAGTTACAGCAAAATGCATTCAAAACTGCTGGGGAAAGGCAAAATTCAAGACCAAAGTTCAGGACAGAGCAGTGGAAGACGCAGAAGATGTTGACATGCCTCCAGCTGACATGGCTAAAAATGACTTTTTGCAGTGGGTAGACATTGACAACGATGTTGAAAGTGCCACAGAAGAAACAATTGAAGAACGAGAACAAGGAATTGTCGCAAGGTACACAGCACAATCTGAAATTGTTGGAAGTGAAGTTGAAGAAGAACCTGATCCTGCGGCCATACCACAGAATGTCGACATGAGAAAAATGCTTGATCAACTCCACATTGGCTTGGAAACAAAGGTTTTCTGTCAATGGAAGAGTTCGAAACTTTCGCTGGACAAATTCATGATTTTTTGCAAAAAGATCTTGTTCAGCGGAACATTACCGTTTTTTTGCACCTAAAACTAACTAACGTACATGCGTAAAATTTCAAATTTATTTTTCGGTGCTTTGATATGTTACTTTGATTAAACATTACTTGAACTGTTATTTTCTTTGTTATACGGTACCACCGCTTGTACATATTGTTACATACTGTACTTAGTTTTACTGCCACTTGTACTGTTACAGTACTGTACTTTGTTTTACTGCCAACGTCATACTGTTACTTTGGTTAAACGATGAATTTGATGGTATTTGGGCTTCTTGTGGCTTATGGCATCGATTCAGGTGCGGGTATGGCGGCTTCGGTTTTTATGACCATTTGGATATTATGACCAAAATGGTCTGGTCCCAAGGTGGTCATATTAAGCGGCCTCTACTGTACCTTGATTTATTATCCTTCATAAACAGCTACACATGGTTTGTTTTTCTGATATGGTGTAATTTAGCATTTCTTGCTATGAGGACACACTGTAGTGGCCATACTGAAGAATCTAGAACTGAAGTTGAAGCCTTATCACAAAGAAGGCTAAAAACTATCAGAATGTGTTGATAAAGCTGAATAGCTTAGCACTTAAAAATGCTAGGATTGATTGGTTTGTACAAATCGTTTTCAAGGTTAAATTTCAAAAATAATGTTGTAGTAATGTGGAGTGCAGTGGTCAGATATCCCGCATCATACTATCACAAAAAGTTTTTTTAGTTAAATATTTTTATTTTACTTGGTTTTCAGGAAGTGAAAAATGTTCTTTTTAGTTGTCTGCCATTGAAACCAATTTCAATGTATTTTTTTTAGGAGGTTCACAGTTATTTATGTCACAGAACATTTATGTACAACAATTTATTGGACTGAGTACAGTGATACAGCGCAAGTCACAGTTTTGCACACCCACAACTAGCCATGTAAGAAACTTGATGTTGAACGCTGCAAACAATGACTGCCGAGGCTTTGCGTTCAAATGTGATTGGTACATCACAAGTTGCTAAAAATGATCAAGTATTATAGTTCCAGGTCAAGTTGAAAGTGTAATAATCTTTTCTGTTTCTCTGTTTTTTTCTACAAACCGCAATGATATCACAGTAACGCAATTTTAGAAACAGTTTGAAAAAATACCTAAAACGACTGAACAGAAAATGGGTTGGTGGAAAAAGCAACCCTGTTCTAGTGATTTCATTTGTATTTTTAGCGTGGGGGTTTCAAGTCCCTTAAATCTTGTTGTGGTAACACATTTGTTGAAACAAACTTCTCCAAGCATCTGCAACTCTGGTTACTGGGGTTACGCTGGACATTTTGCAACAGGGTTCAAGTGGTGGTCTTTCAAGCTGATCTAGCTCAATTTTAGGGTGGCTAGTTTGGGGGTATGTGGTTGGGGTGTATCAGGGTTGTTGTAAAAAACACTTGGAAAAAAAACCACCTGAATTTTTTTCAAAACAGCCCACTTAAAAAAAACAGTAAAACCCACCCAAAAACCTACTCTTTACTTTTCCTTTGAAAAATCTACTAAGTAAAAAATGAGCAGGACGCTTGTATAGTTAACTGGAATTTTTAAAAAATCAAAATTAGTAGCAACGAAATTTGAAGAACTTGAAAAAAAGAGAAGAATAAATCCAACAGTTTCAGTAAATTCTAATGGTCATCTTTTTCAGCTCTGTAAAATCGGTTGGTTTTAACTGTTTCGCGTCTGGTATGTTTCGAGCATTTCGTGCCAAAACAACTGGATTGCACATGGCTTTGCGCGAGCGTAACTCTGGCACTGAACGCGGTAGAGAGCTGTTCAAAGGCTCAAAAGACTCGGCAAGTCTTGTAGTTTGCAATGAAAAAAATTTTTGGTTGGAGTTTGTAGATTTTTTGTGAGCGATGTCATAAGTGGAGGACTTTTAGGCCACATTGGCCCACTTCACCTGCCCTGGGCCCAAACCATTAGATGGTAGTATTTTGCTGAAGTTTTTATTGGAAACTAGGCTAACGGTTGGCGCCAAGGGCTAGGCAAGTGACGGTTGGCGCCAAGGGCTAGGCAAAGTGAGCCAAGGTGGTCTAAAAGTCTTCCACTTATGACGTCAGTCACAGACAACCCGCACCCCCCAAGCAAAAAATTTTTTTTCGAGTGCAGACTACTTGCCATGTTTTTTGAGACTTTTACCGATTCTGCAGAGCATACCAGACCAGAGAAATTCCCGTGCAGAGCCACATGCGTTTAGGTGTTTTTTTTCCGAAAATCCCCGAAAGCAGCCGGATGCCAAAGAGTTAAGCAATGGCAAGTACCATTCTGGTTTTCTAGAAACAGCAAGCACTTGACTGCAACATGACCCTAAAAACTGTGGCTGTTTTGTCAAAACAAGATCTTTGGCTATGGAACTTGATGCAAAGTTTGCATGTGCCTCTATTGCCATGCACTTTCCATTCAAAAAGAACCAAGTTGTCTGGACTCCACAATGGGTTACATCTCATAGCTAAACATTCTACAGATCTTGCTTCAGCTTTGCCTTCACCATTTTCTGTCCTAGAACTTCATAGTTAGAAGTTTATGAAGTCATTCAAAGGCCCATGGTCAAACTCATGACTGACAAACACAAGTGGATGCAATAACCACAAGGCTGCAGGCTAGTTGTTAGAAGTGGCAGCTGGTAATGATCCATTATGAACACAAATATAAAACCTGCCCAGGCTGCTGTTTTTTTGCAAGAAGATTGTTTTTTCAGACAACCCTGTCACTTGTAAATACAATTTTGTTTATAAAAATATAAACAGCTGACTCTCCTGCTCTTGCTGCGAATAGATCAGTGGATCCAACTAAAGATGAACTTAAATTACAAAACATTGCAAGCCATGACCTACACACTATTCAATCCCAGTTCTCTTATGTAAAAAAGAAAAAATGCTTGTGTGGTGTATTATGGTGATTGCATTGTTGCCACGTGAACTGCATGGTTTGCTATTTCAATCTCATGTTGATTATACCAAAATCTCATATTATATAGTCGTGTTTCTCATTAGATTGAATCAGTTAACGTGAATTGGGTGGAAATTAGATGTGTTTTGCTTGTGCCCAAATGAATTTCTTGAATTGAAATTTAGCACTAACGTTTTTGTGGGCAGTATTGTAAAACTGTTATGACTGACCCTAGTCACCAATTAATCATAATTATTTTTCAAATTTCAGCAGTTTTACAGTGGTTTGGTGTCGGTTTTTCATAATGGATGGGTTGGCTAATAACTGCTTGGCTTGACTAAACATACTGATACTGTGAATTGCTGTTTTTATCGAAATCTATTTACATAAACTAAGCAATTCATAGCATCTGGTTGTTTTGTTTTACTGATTTGAGTGAGCTTGCATGTGATTATTAACAGATTCAAAAGGTTTTGTTGCACTGTATTTTTTTGACAGCTGATTTATGGTACACGAAAAGCGGAAGTGCTAAATAGCTTTATAATAAATACTACGGCCAAAGCAAACGATACAACTGACATCTTGCAAACGTTTCGATAACAACTGTACCTGCAGCAAGATCACTGCAGTTCTATTGCTATGCACAGAAGATGATAACAGTTGTTATCGAAACGTTTGCAAGATGTCAGTTGTATCGTTTGCTTTGGCCGTAGTATTTATTATAAAGCTGATTTATGGTTTATAATGAAAATCACGGCCAAAAAAACGATACAAATGACATATTGCAAACGTTTCGATAACTCCTGTTATCATCATCAGTGCATTGCAAATAGATTTATGGTTACTATGGAATATGTTTACTGTGCAATCCAATCACACCTGGATTTCCTGTTGATAGCTATTGCTCCAATTGTTGATTTTGTTGATGACTTGTTTGCAGCTGATGATCACAAACGACTGGATGGTGAGGATTTAAATGATGAGTATGCTGCTTTAGCAAACCTACCTGCAGTGACTTCATCAGAGGGGGAAGCGTCATCAAGCAGCATGACCCCGCTGGTATATTAGATTGTGTTTTATTCAATTGTAGCTTGTCTAAGCCCTGCCTCTAAAAGAACTTGCCTGGTTATTCTTAATAGGCATTGTATTTCTTTGCAGCAATTATGTTGTAATATCTAGAACCATTAAGAATTTTTTCCACTTCAAAAACTCTGATGTTAACTACTTCTCTGGCTTAAGTGCTTACAAGTCCTGACAAGTGAAATGCAATACTACCATAAACTCATTCTTGTCAGAAGAAATTGTCGTCATCTTCATATTTTTAAATGCACTACATCAATCAGCTTTCCATGCAAAATTGACCTTTTTTGAGGCAAATTTTTATAAATGTGCAAACTAAATGTGGAACATCAGTATTTTCACTGTCTCTTATGTTAAAAGTTGCTATTGTGAAACTTCTGGGTCTGTCTTAGACAAATAAATTAAAAATTCTTACCACAGCCAAACTTCTCCCAGCTGCCAAACCACTGAAGGCTGCTGGCTCCGATGAAATCCTACCTGAAATGCTCAAAGCTTTGAATCAAGTTCTTTGGCTGGCTCCTGTGTGTAAGGTGGCCTGGTATTGTGGAATGGCACCGAACGATTGGCAAAGTGATCATCCCCATACACAAGAATACAAAAAGGGAGACAGGAGTGAATGCACCAACTACCCGGGCATTTCTCTCCTCAGCCTCCCTGGAAAACTGTATGCTAAGTGGCTTGAAAACGATTCCGCAAAATATTTGATTTTCGTCTCAGCTGTAGCGTTACTGACCACATTTTAATTCCTCCAGAAAATTTTCAAGAAACCTTGGGAGAATGCCCAAGATGTCTAAACATGTTTTGCCGTCCTCGATAAAGCATACGACAGGGTTCCTCATGGAAAGGTTCAAGTGTTGCAGGAGTACGGTGTTGACGGTTGCCTGTTACTGGCCGTCAAATCACTGTATTCCTGCTGAGTAGTTTGTGTCCGTGTCGGGTGAGTTAAATCATAACCGTTCACTGTGGGTATTGGACTCCGTGTGTGCTGTCACCACTCCTGTTTATAGTCTGTATGAACGGGACAGAGAGTCACTTCGACGAGGGTGTCGCAGTTGGAAGTTGCAGGATCAACCGTTTGCTTTTTGCTGACGATTTGGTTCTGCTAGCATCTTCTGAACAGCGTCTTCAACATGCACTTGATCGGTTTGCAGCCGCGTACGACCGAGCCGGTATAAAAGTTAGCACTAAAAACACCAGGGTATTAAGTCTCTCCATAAACCCAAGGCAGTGTGTACTGCAAGCAAGCGACAATACACTGCAGCAGGTGGAGAGGTTAAGTAACTTGACGTGGTATTTACGAGTGACGGAAGGCAGAACAAGGAGATTGTTACACGGATTGGTAAAGCAAACGCAGTTCTGCGTCTTACGAGCGTTATCGCTCTGTGGTGACAAGAATGGATCTTTCAAACACCGCAAAGCTGCCGGCTTTAAATCGGTCTTTGTTCCGATCTTGACCTATGGTCATGGATCTTGGGTAATGACTGAAAGGGTGCTATTTCAACTACAAGCGACAGAGATGGGATTTTTGCGAAGAGTCCACGATGTGACACTTCGCGACAAAGTGCGCAGCTGTGAAATTCGTAAAGCCCTGAATGTCGTCACACTTCTCTGAATCGAGAGATCTCAGCTACGTTGGTTCGGCCATGTGTCCAGAATGCCGCAGGAAAGATTGGCGAGGCAAGTCCTGCTGGCTACACCCACCGAAAAGCGGCCCAGAGGTCGACCAAGGACCAGGTGGTGTGACTACATCTCCAACCTTGCTTAATCCCCTCTTGGCTATGGAGCCAACAGAACTTTCTGAGATTGGTAAAAAGTATGATGTATTTCAAGTCCTCCTAGGGCTGCTGCCCACGTCTCATCCCAGAGGAAAAGCACGTGTGAAAATGAATGAATGAAAATTAAATATTTTGTTGAAACACCGGGCCTCTTCACCAAAGCACTAGTAGTAGTACTGTAGTTGGTTTCATGGTTGGCTGAGGATGAGTGAAGAGACCGCAACAAACGCACGAAATCTCTTCCCATTTGCGTCCTCAACAAACTGACTGCTTATTTTCAGCATAAAGTGCAAATTTTAATGTGAATGCTTTCTGGATGCTTTTTTCTCTCTTCTTTTTATCGTTATTTGTTCCTCAGATTGATTCGATTAAAGAACGCAGGGAGGATGACTCTCTGCGATGGCCGGCCCAAAATGAAGGGACACCATCTTCTGACCTTGCTGACCCCGGGCAAATCGCACGCTTTGCCAGGTAGCAGTGCAGCTGAACGTGTGTTTATTACTTCTTATGGTAAATGGTGACAGATCGACGAAGCTCAAACTGTCGTAGACAAAATTAATGCTAGACCTGCTATTTGCAGTTCAAACTTTAAATCGAAACCCAAACGACAGAAGCAGGATGACAACACGGAAAGGAATGTTGCGTGCCCTCATAAGGTAAAATATCTGCGTTGATGTGTTGGTCTTTTGTTATATTTTTTTTCACTGAGGCATTTTCGTCACTGAAAGATTTCGGTCACTTGTCTCACAGTTGTGTTATAACTCGCCATAGCAGTGTTCATAAGCCTGTATTTTCAGACATTCTGGAGTTGGTACGAGTAAACAGGTTTCTGCTCGCAGATTAATTAAAATATTTTGTTTTTGTTTTCAAACAATTGGTCTAAAAACTGGTTAATCCGAAAAGAAAGCTTATGTGGAGAATAACATTATTTCCTAAAGTTGTTTTGACCCAATCGCTATTACAGCATCTCTGAAGAACAAATTGAATATTCACTGAACCGGGCATTTTCTGACATGTGTTGTTTATGTGGCGTGACTTGGTGAAGCCCTGTCTGTTCTCAAGCTTCTTCTGGCCAAAGTCGCAGTATTTCAAAATTAAGTATCGTTCATCTCTGCCCCTTGCAGCCACGATCGTTGTCCTCCCAATACCACCACACCCACTACTACCAGGCAGGCGGAAGTATCTAATGTAAAGCATCTTATTACGCATGAGTTTTCGCTTCTGGCTTCTAAACGCAAAAATGTTTTGTGTCGACAATTTACGAGTAAATTCTATCGTGTTTTTAAACAAAATAAGTGGAACATTTTGAAACAGGCTAAAGCCTTTCGCGTTTTAAGATAATTGCTTTTTTGAGTCTTGGACTGGTGTTTTTTTGAGGCGGTCTTGAAATAACTTTGGAGCAGACAAGACTGTGGGAGCTTCGCTATGCGCTGTTTAATTACCCCCTACCATTTGCACTAATTTGTTGCTGCACAAAGAACCCGTTTCTGTTGATATTATTTGTTTGTGTTGTCAAAATACCTCTTCCACTTCCGCTTTGAACGCATCAGATTTGGATGAAAACACTGGCGTCGTATTGGGGGGGCTTCAGATGGGGAAGCATTTTTCCTGATGATGAAAACGTTTTTTTACGCCAGTCGCGTTTTTAATGTACGATGACAGTCTGTTTGAAAGTTGGCCCCCACCTTTTTCCTAGTAATGTTCATTTGCACATTGTGAAAGGTCCAAAGTATAAAATAAGTGACCAACACACTTTATTTTGAAATTAGAACAATCACCGTTTCGTTATGCTTGCCTTGAACGCCAACCATCATCAGGATCTCCACTCTGGTGTTTTCCACGCAATTGTGGACACAGCCACAACAAGTCACCTTAACTATGGTTGTGCGCCAGTGAAGGAGAGTTTGCACAACTTCCTAACACGACAGCGCGCAACCTGATCGCAGCGACTTGCATTATGTCGTCATATATGTTGCAGGGATGCAACAAGATGTTCCGCGACAATGCGGCGATGCGCAAGCACCTGCACACGCACGGGCCGCGCGTGCACGTGTGTGCGGAGTGCGGGAAAGCTTTTGTCGAAAGTTCAAAGTTGAAGCGTCACATGCTGGTGCACACCGGCGAAAAGCCGTTCCAGGTGAGTGAGCGCTCTTGTGTTGAAGCAGTCGATTGTGTGCCGGGAAGTGGTAGACGTAGTTTCGTGGCAGGAGGACCACGTTAACGGAGGAAACCTCCTAATCAGATACACTTCCGTGGAAAATGTGTACCTGATAGGGAAGATTTGGCCCGATTGCGTTTCGGGTCGAACCTTTAGCAATTACGTCTTCCTGGTTGTAATGTTTGAAAATTTACGTTTATCACTTGACGGTGTGATCTAATTGTGAAAGCTCTGCAAAACCTGTTGCAACAGAAGTTGTTAACAAACAGCTTTGCAACTGTACGTATTCGTGTTGCATGTTTTGGGGGACTTTCAGGGGGTAAACTGGACACTCCTCTCTCACAAATTAGGGTCACAAGCAGATGGCGGGCCGAGCGTTTCTTATTCCTCAAAACGAAACGTGAAAACCTTTGTATAAAAATTTTCTATTTTCACATGTGCTTTGCAAATTTACGAAAATAAACTGTACGAAGATTACAAAGGAAGCTGCCGATATAATAATCAGTTCAAACCAGACCTACCCCTGCCATCGTTGGTGCGAGACTGCAGCGTAATCAGCAATGCAGAGGCTGATTAACAACCTGTTGCTGCCGGGCTGCAATTAATAAGAAACGCGCATGTTTTTACGACACTTACAAACAAACGTTCAGGAAGGTTCTTGTTGAGCAGTCGCACATTTTCGAATAATGATCACTCGAACTTCATGTTGAGACAAAGTTTTCTGGTTGAACAAGTTAAAAAAATCACTTTACTGAGGCTGTCTTCGCCACAAACTCGATTGATAAATTTCTGGCCATTTTATAGTCAAAACGTCGTTTGTTTAAATGGTAATTTTTCATCATATGTTTTCATTAGACCTCATGTTTTTCTTGGTAATATCTTGTTGCAACGTTTTTTTGAAAACAGTATTTCGCTTCTGAACTGCGTTGTTGCACTTTGTAGAGTGCGTCGTGACCAGGGCAGTGGAAAACCATGTGCTGAAAAATAAACGTATAGAAAACAATTAATGCAATGTAATGTATAGAAAGGAATCCTGTTGCGGGTTCTGCTTCGATGATTATTTCGTCAGCTGTGATACGTCAGCAATAAAAACGTAGAAGTTGTGAAAGGCAAATGTTGGCAACAAGCGGTCGTAGTCGACAGACCCACCACCGCCAATCTGTGCAATACGTTTGCTTGTTTTTGTTTTAATTCAAACACGAACAGTCAAAAAGTCACGTTTCCTATTCATCCTGTCGCAGTGTCCATTCGACAGCTGCGGCAAGCGCTTCTCCCTCGACTTCAACCTGCGCACGCACATGCGCATTCACACCGGCGATCGACCCTACGCTTGTCCGTTCGGAAACTGCGACAAGCGATTCGCGCAGTCGACCAACCTCAAGTCGCACATTTTAACGCACGCGAAGGCGCGGAAGAATTCCTCGAGTTCCTCCTCCGCGACCTCCCCCCCACCAGCCTGGCCGTGATGCGCAATCATCGCCATGGTGATGATCTGTACAAAATAACGGCGCCGTTGCTACGGGCGACACAATCGCAGCTCGCCGATGAGAAAGAGCGACGGCGTCCGCCTCTCGCTTCGAAACAGACGGTCGTCGGGAAATCTGTGGTGACGTCTTTTTTTCTACTGTTACGTCGGCAGCTGATGACGGGACGCGTCCGTGTTGTTCGTCCATTGTCCTCGTGCGATAAACTGCGCACACGTTGTGACGTTACTCGGAGGAGGCGTTTGCACGTGCTTGCTTGACCGGCAGCCACTTGGATGTTTGTTACGTCAGTTTTGTGTTAGTGTTGCGTCATCTACTTTGACGTCGTCGGAATTCTTGACGTTCGCAGCGCTTTTCGGGTGACGTGGCAAACGACAGCTACAAAGCATGCCCCCCCCCATTCATAACCCTCTTGCAAAATTTTGATCCGAAAATGCTTGACACGACTGCGATTGTTTTATGTGTGTGTCACAATCAGATGGCGCCTGGTGCTTAGCAACAGCGTGGCACAGAACAATCGAATTATCTAAAACGCCAATGTTGAAGGAATGGCTCGGTTATTTCTTCGCTTTGTGTAAGTTGCCTTTCGACAGTCAGCGAATCGTCATATCTGGTGGGAGGGGCTTAAAAGATGATCACGTGAGCGTAACGCTTGAGTGCTTGTTGTAAGCACAATCATAATGCACTTAACGTGGACAACAGCGGTTTCGATGAAACAGGTGCAGCAGAAACATTATCGCGCAACCAGCAGTTTGGTGTTTTGAAGCTTTCGCGCTCTTCCCCGGCTTGAATGTCAAGTGAGGTTTTGCAGCAAAGTTACTGATGCGAGTCGCCGTTTTAAATCTGACGTACTTCGTTTGGTGAAAAAAAAGCAATTCGGCTTTCACTGCTCGAATGACGTAATCGAACTCAACAGCCTGGTGGCTGACGTCACTTCCTGTCGAAACCGCACTCGATGTTGGTGCGAGTTGGATCAGGCGATTGTTTCGCCCCGTGGCATGGATGGATGTACAATCGAGTTGATGCTTTTGCAGCGTTTCTTTTAATGCGATCGTTCAAAGCCGCGACGTCGCTGCATACGTCAGTCGTGACGTCGCTGCACACGTAACAGTCGTGTCGCATCAAGTTCCTACTCCACCGCGGAAACCAGGGTATGATGGAGATGCGTTCGAAGCCTTGCGTCGGATCATTGAACGTGTATCGATACTTGTGTGAGGTTAACAGCTTGTTGAGCACTTTGCTCGATGTACATGCCGTAACTAAATAAAACGAAATGTTTTGGCAGGAGCTAATTTCAGAAGTTTTACAAAGCTGCTTGACCTTATAAGGAAATTCTCAACGCTGCATGGAGTCAAACGTCCACATGGGGGCGTGATTTCACCCCTGTATGGTGAACCATAAGTGCCCTAAAGATTTTTTGATATTAAGGTTAAATTTGGAAAGCGTGTCTTGAAAAATTCAACAAAGTTCCACGTTTAACAAATTATTAAAAGTAAAAGTGACGTAGAAAAATTCCGTATAGAAGACTTGTTTGCATACTTGACAAAACGCCCTGTTTCCATTGTTTATAAAGCTTTTTTGTTAAAAACTGAAATGTGCAAAATTGTGTTTTTCTGTTTCCAGGTTGTTCAAACCCGTAGTGGGGGCGGTTGCAGCTTAATGTGATTACGTTACACTAACAAGTGAACACGGTCATCACTATCTGTAGATTTACCCGAGCGACCATCCTGGCCATCACTTCATAACTTTGAATCCCGCGCCTCACCTGCTTCTCCAAACCAGGCTTTTCAACCACAAATGACCTTTTATCGAATGGAGCTCTGTTTGTAACTGAGAATGCTGTCGAATACGCTAACCCGAAGTTTCGAAACGCTGTGACCTCTGTTAGGTGATATTCACAACAAAATCTTAGAACCACAATTCACAAGCACCCTATAGTCTTTCCCACGAGGCCGACCACGCTAAGCTCTACAGGCTTACACTAACAACCACTAGACCGGTCGCTTCAGCCACACTACGTTTGGTTGAAACAAAAGTTTCTCATCTTCGAAATTTTCCCTGAATTAATCAACAACATTTCGAGCTTCAATATTATAGAATTTATCTATTTGATTTTCAACTATGTCCATAGAGCAAACAGTCTCGAGGCAAAAGGTGGTTATGAGATGCGACTCAAAACGTGATTCAAGATTCCATTCCAAGCACGATATACCCTGCAAAACTATGTGCCGAAAATAAGATCATGTTTACCACTGGCCTATGGCATGGGCATAGCCAGGGGGGTCACGGCCCCCCAAATTTTTGGAAAATAGTAATTTTGTGCTTTGAGAGGCGTTTTTCCAAATACAATAGTGTTATTCGCCTAAAATCATACACTTCGCCCCCCCCAAAAAATTTTGGGCTGGCTACGCTTCTGGGCACAGGTAAAAACAATTTACAGAGTTTTACTTCGGTTGTTTCAAATTTTATCAATTAAAAATATTTTAAAGCAAACAATTTTCAAAAAAAAGTATGGTTCATGCAGAAATCTTTTGATATGTAGGCTTGAAAAATATTTTGATTTAAGAAATATTTTGGGTAATAGAAACATTTTCACGAAAATTTCACAATGAGTTAGATGAGAAGAATTAGTTGTCCAATACTAGTTTTCCAAGATATCTCGGCGATATAAAAAAAGTAAATCCATTTTTTGTTTTAAACACTGACGGAATTTGGGGTCCACCACTCACTGGCTATTATAACAATTTAGTACAGGGGTTCTTAAAGTTTTATCTCGGTACCCCCAGAGGCATGGGCGTCGGAAGGATTTTTCCGGGGGGACAATAGTGATTTTTACAGTGGTAGCCAAAAATATTTGTCACGGGGGAGAAAAATTGGTGAAATTTCATTGAACCAAGAGTCGAAACCAAGAAAACCTTTTGCTGAAAATGTAATGTTGGGGTACTCGACAGTGTTGGGAAGTAAAGTCCAAATCCGGATTCAAGTCCTCATTCTAAGAACGTGGACATTTCATCCAAATTGACTTTGTAGCAGCCCCTCAATGTGAACCCGAGTTTGACCTTTTAACCTCATATCGCCGTGGGCAGGACTGGAACCTACAACAACAAGTTACAAACGTTTCTCCCCAGAAAATAGTATAACAATGAGTTACAATTTTTGCCCCCCTATGAAAATATCAGCTGGTTGCGCCCCGGCCGTGGGGGTGCCGGATTCGTCGCACAAAATTTATGTTGAATTTACGTTGACACCTGTCCAGGGGCATAACGAGGGGGGAACAATTCCCCGGACGTCAAAAGTCCCAACAATGTCAGAAGTACTTCTTCTATTTAGTGCATTTGCTTGTGAAATACCCCGGGTTCGAACATGCGAACGCCAAATTTGCTTTTTGCCCCTTGCGCAATCCAACCCCGCTACGCCTCTGCACCTATCTATAGGTCAACGATGAGTATCGTAGATTCGTCGTAGCCTTTGCTTTGACCTTTTTCCTCACTACTACAGTGAATAGCCTACATCTTTACCGGTTTTGTTTCATTTCTTGTAATTTTTTGGTATTAAACTTTATTTGAAAGGTGTGTCCAGATTGACAAAAATTTGACTTAGGGGTATTGAGGCGTTAAAACTTCAAGGACCACTGATTTAGTACAAGTTACAACAAACAAACTTTAGCCTTGTGGCAAGCTTCTGAGGAATCTGCGTGCTTTCTGCTTTCATACTTCTGCGACGATTAAAACTTGCAAACTTATCCATTCATAGTTATAGATCAGAAAGATGGCGGCAAGTAAATCAATCACTGTTTACTGACAAGGAAACTAGTTTCGCGTTTTCCAACGCATCCTTATTCAAAATTAGTACAAGTTAATGTAACATTTCCAGAAGAATGATAAATATGCGTTTTCCCACTTGCGCGTCATGAATAAAACCAATTTTTCTCTGCCAGCTCAGTCGTAATGTGGATACTGAAATATCCTGGCTGATTGTAACGCCACTTTCTTAACGGCTTGTAGGTGATTGCAATTGAGTAGGGAATGCGAATTCGCAGATCTTCCTTTCAGGTGAGTGTAACATTGAAGCTACAGCTGCCTTGAAGATGTTGATCGTAGCTGGTTGGAGTAACAATCTTTGACGAGTGGCTTCACTTCAGTCTTATTCCCTAACAACAATGGGCGTCGGAAGGGGGGAGGCAGAGAGGGGCATTGGCTCCCCACTGGATTTTGAAATTTGACATTTTATTATTGCATACTAGCAAAAAGGGTTACTTTCTTATTTTCGATAGGGAAAAATGAAATTTCACCAATTCCCCCCCTGGAAAAATGTTTTTTGCTTTGCAACAGAGGTTCTGTTCTTAGGGTAATCCTCCAGAGAACATTGGTATTCAATGACAGAGGTTGCTCAAGCCGAGCTCGAAACTAGAATGACGAGAATCAGACCCGCCCGTTTGTATTCGACTGTCAGCTCAGTTAACACGTAAAGCAATTATGATTTTCTTTATAGTCTTATTAATTTAGATTTCATCACTACATCAAATTCAGTGCGACATTAACATCAATGCAACATTACTATAATATTCAGGGGCTGTAGCACGAGATCAATAGTTCTCATCATGGGGAGCAATGATGGTGAAACCACCGTTTGATTGTCTTTGATAAGAAGTGTTCAATACCATGCTTCCACTTTCAAAATTTCGCACTTTCATTTGATGTCATGAATTTTTAAGCCATCAGCAAGCTTAAAAAGAGTAAATCTACATACGAATATGTAAGCAAATACGTGCCAATATACAGGTCGTACATTTCGCCAAACCAAAAAATTTGGAACCAAACGCTTTCAAAAATTGCTAGAAATTCGCCAAATCGCCAAACCAAAATATTTATAGCCAAACGCTTTAAAAATTCGCCAGATTTCCGGTAGCTGGCGATAAATTCGTCAATATGGAAGCCCTGCCTCAACCAGAGGTGAGCATTGGACTGGATCCGGACTATGCTAAATTTTTTGAATCTGTGATGCTGTTGTGAAAAAATGCTGCTATTACCTGTGATGCTGTTATGAAAAAATGCTGTTATGAAAAAGACACTTTTGCCCCCCCCCCGTTATCTCTCTTTTGAAAGGTCAGGGGGGCAATGCCACCGTTCTCCGGCGTCCCTGCTTACCGCTATCTGCAGTCACTGTCTCACTGCATTACTCGGTACCTGCCCAGCGTTCAACAGTCATATGCGGAAAAACGCCAATATTGTAACTTGAAGTGAACATTATCAGATATGTTGCCATGTTATTGTTACCAGGGCTGGCCTTTAGCCGATTGGACTGATTGCTTCCAATCGGGCCCCGCGCCACGCCTACGAACCTATGCAAAGTTTCACTTTCAATCGAAGCTGCTTATGTAGTACCGGCGCGGGGCCCACAGTATTTTTAAGCATGGGGTCCGCTGCTAACGAAAATAAAAGTGAACTGCGCGATTTTTGAACGCTCTTAATCATCAAAATTCGTTCTTCAATCGTAACAATGGTCATTGTTTTTCGGCAATTTGTAGCCTAGTTTTTTCAATAGCGGTTAGTTTAGGCAGAGGGGCGAAAGTTTTGAAGCTGTTTTCTTTTGTCAGTTGCAAGCGCTTCGTATTTGGCAGGCCACGTTTCAACAGATGCCGCAAGTTACGATTCGATAGTTATTGCTGTTTCAACAGTTACTGCTAATGTCTTCTGAAGGTTAACTTTTACTTCGTAACTGCAAATGTGTGCTGCTTCCAGTAAGGCTTAGTCTATTCAATTTCCCTCTCGTAGAGATCTGATGAGGCAACCTGATATCGGCGAAAACATTTGAAATAAACCTAGTTTTAATTATTCGAACTGACGACTTTTACACGCGTGCAAAAAATAACGGTTCTTTAAAAAGTAACAGAAAATTTCTTTAACAAATATTAGCAGTTAAGCCATTTGCAAAGTAACAGAAGTGTTCGGACCACTTTCTTTGGTGAAATAGACGTGATAGATAGGTTTAAAGCCAAGCAAACCTCGTAATGAACTTATGGTAAAAGCTGCATTATAAAGTACTGCCGAAACAAGGATTATAGCATCATTCTCACACAGATTGGCATCGAAGTTTCTGAGATATAGCCTAACAAAATAAAACTTGCAAAAAGTCTTAAAAGGGGCATAAATGGGATGACTTTTGTGGACGTTTTGGAGCATACTACAATTTATTGCCTGTTTTGAAAAATTTCTGAGAAGTAGGTTTATAGTTATTGGGAAATCTGCAATTACTTATATATTTTATGTTAGAAGAAAAAACAATTTTTTAACTTTTATTGGATGTTCAAAACGTGCTCCAATAAGCGGTTTGTCTTCTTAACCGGTGCTCTATTAATCAAGCGGGTTTCACTATAGCCATCAACCAATTGTAAAGTATATAGTGATAGACAGGTGTTATACTGGTGCTTGATTGTTTTGGGATATTTATCTAAGAATGTATTTTTTCTGCAACTAAGACAAATATCATGAGTCAAAAACCAAGTGACATAGGCCGAAAATTTTGAGTGGCAGCTAAAAGAGAGCTAAAGCTCGGGCAAAAAAGGCCAAAGCAGGAAAAACGAAAGGTGAGTTGGACAAGTATTTTAACAGAAATACCTCAGAAAATGCACAAGAAGTTCTAGAAGAAACACCACAGTGAATATGGCGACAACCTAGGCAACCAGCATGATGATGTTAGGCCAGATAGTCAAAATGGAGTTTTATGTACGGCCGTGTGTCATGAGTCGGAATGTTTGGGACAATTTAGCTCATGAGAATCACCTCCAATCACAGCAGAAGTTTTCCCCAGAAACGAGTGTCATGGGACGCGGATTTCTGAGTTCGACTGCAAACGAGTAGGAATGCTACTGCCGAATGGTCTATGGCTAACATATTCGGCATCGAAAATATAATTTACTGCTACTACCGCAAATATTTAGCTATGGATGTGCAGTCGCTCTGCAACCAATACCTCCTCTGGAGGTAAGAAGTGCAGTAACTCATGGATTTATTGGATGATACGGCGTTATCCGTTGAAAACTCTGCTAGAGGGATAAAACTGGGGGCAATGCCCCCGACCTTTAGAGCTTCGCTCTTTCACATCAACGATTTCTATCATTATGACTTGATGCCCCCCTCAAATATTTCTGCACACGCCACTGAGTGGGGCTCCGCAAAATACTTCCAATCGGGCCCCGCACTTGCTAAGGCAGGCTGTGATTGATAAACATTAAAGACCAACAGTACAACAATCCGCTCGCACATTTGGCAACCTGCCCTATGTTTGCCAGATGAAAATTTCAATAAAAAGCCAAACAGTACTAAAAGAGGCCAGAAAAAAGCCAAACAAATTGATTAAAAGCCAAACTTTACTTGTGGTATTGCCCTTTCTTTATCACAGACAAACATATGAATTAATATAAAAAAAATGCCACAGTTTGCATGCTGATCAATCAGCACCTTTTTGCACCCATGCGAAAGTCATCTCCATTTGCCCCTGTACTTAGGACCAGAATCATAAGAGCCCTTCCACTTTTTCGACACCATTGTCGCATTTATGTCGTGAAGACGCAGACGTGTCTGCAAGCGTTGAGCCTGCGTAATGCTTTCAGCACAGTACACACATTTCCAGTGATTACGCAAAAACTTTATTTGGAAACTCACATCCCTCAAATATTACTTACATCAGAATGTAGGTGTTGGGTCAGTCTAATGTAGCATTTATCAAAACAGTTTTATGCTGCCGGAAAAAAATGGAATAGTAATATTTTGGTAAATTTCAGTGGTAAATTTTTCAGCGTTAAAAAAGAGCCAAAAGGCCAAACAATTTCTTAAGGCCAATCAACTTGAGTTAATGCCATAAGGTCAAATACATTTTTTTAGGCCAATCAATTTGAAACGAGACCAGATTTCTGAAATTTGGCCTAAAAAGGCCATTCTGGCAACTCTGACTTGCCTCTGCAGGCAAAGGAGCGGGCACGAGTCATCTGCAAACTCATCACTGCATGGCACCAGAACAGTGAACCTGGCTCTTGTGCAGTGTGAGTGTCTTACCAGCTTGTAAACTGTCATTGCAAGAAATAAATCAATTAGTTGGAATTGAGCTAGTGACGTCACGTTTTCCAGAAAACTTTGGTTCTTACTCGCAATTTCCAGGGATGGGCAAATGCCAATGGTTTTGACGCACCACGAGTTCAAAACCGTTTGATAATGAGCCTTGACTGCCAAATATTGCTGAAATCGCCCCCCTTAAAATTACTGGCTGGATCCGCCCGTCAAAACTAATAACAGAAATTATATTAAACCATTCTGAACTTTGTGTGTGCGTGAATAGCTGCAATAAATTTGTTTCAAGTCGATCTTGATAAATCATGAAATTACTTATGATACTGTTATGTAAGGGCACCTGTGCCCCCGTTTCCCCCCTTTCAAAGGGCAGAGGAGGCAGTGTCCCCGTAATGAGGCAGTGTCCCCGTAACTTCACATCTGATACAGTTGTCCAAATAAACCATCTGCTACATCGCACACCCATTTCTCGCTTCGAAAGTCGCGCAAATCACATACTGTGCTGATTCTGCTGTACGTGCGTACTGCGTTGGCCTTCACAACAGAGTCCTCATCTGCGGGTTTTTTGCAATTCACCGACACGTGACGTGGACTAGTTGTAAGGCCAATCACAGCTGCTAGCCGCGTCGTTTCTAATCATGTGTTGTATGTCATTGTGTGGAGTAATCCCTGCAGCATAAAGCATCCACGTGCTGCCGGAGGTCTCCTGTTCACATTGACAAGTAGTGTTAATTTTGAAACAACGCAAACCTACCAAGGAAATAAAAAACTTCCACTGTAGGCCTACACTTACGTAGCAATGACGCTTGTCCATAGAAAAGACAAAAGTAAGCAATTCGTCCAATTTTTTATGGAAAATCTTCAGCGTAGCAACCATTCTTTTGTGATCCGTTTGAAGGTTGCTGGACGCTTTTTATTGCTTCCTCCATGCAGGGGTGTAACGAGAGTGGGTAAGGGTGGCACAATTCCCCGGGTGCCGAACATGGGCGTCGGAAGGATTATTTCCAGGGGGCCACTGAGGGGTTTCTAAAATATTTTTAGGGGGGTACAAGTGGTGAAATTTGTTTTTTCCCACTCGAAGCTAAGAAAACAACCTTTTTCTGAAAATTTCAAAATCCAGGGGGTCCAAGTCCCCGTTTCCCCCTTCCGACGCCCATGGCGTCGAATGAATGCGGGAGAGCCGAAAAGTCAAAACAATGTCACGGGTACTTTCTTCAATACAGTTATCTACATTTACTTCCGAAAGTGCGAAGGTTTCAGACTAAAATGCATTGTGGTTACATAGCACAAAAACACATTACAATATCGCCCGTTGACAACAAAAAACTGCGCAGAGGCATAACTTCACAATTTACCTTGAAAGGAGCGGAAATTCAAATGTCCACTCTAGACCCTTATCAGTATAGTAGCAACACGACAATATTATGCATCTGGGCGTGAGAGAGATGCAGGCCGTCTTTATGAAAGTGGTTACAAAAAAATGAAAAACAAAAACGGTACTTAATTGATGTTAAATTTTCCACTGACAAAAAGCTCGCAACAGGGCAAGACCGCCAGAGAAAAGCAATATTTTCGGTATTGGATCCTACGTTTGGTTGTTTTTACTAGATTTCGCACAAACAGAGATTGCTTGTTGAAACTATATGTTAATCAAATCAGCAAGAACAGTTTCGTGTGAGCTTTACTGGGAAATACGTGTCTACATTGGGCTTACTTCATGTGATTAGCTGAGGGTGTTGCGACAATACTTTGCTGCTGTGCAAAACTTGTCTTCATGCTGTTAAACATCCGCCTATGGCGTAGAGCAGGGCTTCTCAAACTATATGGGTCGCGGCCTCAAATTGTGCCGCGAAATGTAATTTCGGGATTTCAAAACCAATTGGCTTGACAAATCAGATATAGCAATTCTTGTAAAATTTACAAGAAAATTGAAAGTAGGCCTGCAGTGAATCTATTTCTACTGCATTTTTATTTTTAGGGGCAATATCCTACTTTATGCCGTCAGTTGTTTACTATGATTCCTGCCTGAGCTATCAAATGATAATAAAAACCAGGCACAACAAGTTATGCGTTGTTACACCATGATTGTTTCAAC
>Ga0210059_1002202_pt1 | contig 30236 bp, 16 predicted proteins | sample Ectturendosymbi2_FD_188042 | JGI IMG/M metagenome (GOLD analysis project Ga0210059, IMG submission 188042) | Ecteinascidia turbinata endosymbiont from Florida, USA - Sample 2 (SPAdes) (version 2) | ecosystem: Host-associated > Tunicates > Ascidians > Unclassified | place: Key West, Florida...
ATAACGAAATATTTAATTTTCTGACCAAGCAATTCATAATTTCTAAATTTTTTTTAGTGGGGTTCCATGACAAACGCAAAAGTACATGAGGGGTTCCGCGTTGACAAAAAGGTTGAAGAGCACTGCTTTAGATCATAACTTTTGAACCTGAAACCTCAGCAGGTCATCCAAAGTATCAAAAGACTCGGGTTGTAGCCTAGTTTCCAATATACACTTCAGCGAAATATTACCATCTAAAAGTTGGTGCCCAGGGCCAGGTAAAGTGGGCCAAGGTGGCCTAAAAGTCCTCCACTTATGACGTCACTCACAAAAAATCCGCAACCCCCAACCAAAAAATTTTTTTCGAGTGCAAGCTACAAGACTTGCTGCGTCTTTTGAGCCTTTTACCAGGTCAGTAGCTCTTACTGGACCGGAGAAATTCTTGCGCAAAGCCACATGCGTTTTGGTGTTTTTTTCTCGGAAATCCCCAAAAGCGGCCGGATGTCAAAGTGTTAAGACAAAAACTTTTAACAACAATGGAACTTGCATTTTATACTTATAAGCAAGGCTGCGGAGCTCTTGTTAAAATGAAATGGCTCTGGCTCCAGCTCTAGAGCTCTCTGTTTTCGTAAGCATGGCTCCAGCTCCGGAGCTGTGTTTATTTATAACATGGCTCCGGCTCCAGAGCTGTGTTTTTTCATAACACGGCTCCGGCTCCACTTGTGCTTTGTTAATACACTTTAAAAATTTCGGTATGCTTAGTGCCCTTCTTGTAGCAAGTGAGTATATTATTCCAACATATTTTGAACTAATCTTAACCACTGCTACCACTACCAGGAGTCTTGTCTAGAGTAGTCGGAGTGGGTAAAAATTATTTTTTTAAAATCCGACTTCGGGCTGATCCTCTACTTGCCGATTGTGACTGTTTATGCCACAAAAAAGTGTGTAAAGCGTCACACTCTTGCGCAAGGACTTTGTCTCACAAACATGCGCTGCGCTGTTGTTGACTGATTTGTCCACACCACACTCAGCAGTAATTCCAGTCTGATTTGACTAGAACAAGTCACAATTTGAAATAAAAACGCATTGTGACCTTTAAACCCTGATAGAACAGACCCTCAGATTTCACCGCAGCGACTTATTTTGATCAGATTAATTAGTTGCGAAGCATGAGTGAATCATGGCAACTGTCAGCAGTGGCATATGCAGAAAATTTTCATGGGGTATTTCATTCAGTGGCATATGATGGTCATTTGTATTTGGTGTGCGCTGTTTGTGACGTCACATTTTTACGCCATAGTCATATTTCAAAACTAACGCTTTGGCGAAGTTTGTTGACATGATAATATGAATATTTTTCAAAATCCACTCTCCTTATTTTATGCCATTGCACTGAATAGTGAAGATAAACTATCAGCGCTCCAAGTTAGGCTATCGGAGTAAAATACACCCAAGGCTACAATACAGCAGTTCATGACTGCAAAAATAACAGGCTGCACGTTAAAACAGGGGAGGAAAACACATTCATCAATTCGCCAGAGCAATTTACAACTGCAAAATGAGGCTGCACTAATGTATTGTCGAATACGAGCATTCGAGCATAGAAAAAGTGCGGCTGGACTGGCTGGCACACACCCCAGTTTCAAAAATCAAATCTTGCTGAATTACACAAGAACTGAAAATGCGCATAAAGTACGCAAGAAATCTTTCGATTTTTGTTATTTATGGAAGTCCAGCAAACTTTTAGTTTTCCGTTTTTGCTGCTGAGACATTATCAAATGCCTGAATGCTTCTATGTTAACAAGTGCTGTTTTTGCGCTCGTGCAACAGTTCTATCATGCTACAGAAATTGGTAATGTAGCCAATGCGGTAGGCACTTGCGCTGATTAGCCTTAGCAGACAAAATAAATGCAGTTATTTTTGCTACACATGTTACATACCATATTCTTTTTGCTAAGCATGTTATAAAACAAATACAATTGTTTCAGATAAAGTAAACTATCACAGAACACAATCTTAAACATGCGTTGTGGGCGAAAGGTCTGCAAAAAGTGGTGATAATGGTTTCTGTACGCAGACTATAACCCAGATTCCTACTAAAACCTAATTATTACTTTCTAGCCCATATACAATGCTCCTTGAAATTTGCATGCAAATTGATTCAGTGTATTTGCATTAAGTCGACAAAATAAAAAGCAAAAAGTATGCGAAAACCATTAATCTTCTTTGCACAGGTAATAAAGTTTTTGTAAAATATCAAGCTCAAGGGGAGTTTTTAACCCCACCCCACCCCCCTGCATGCACCTTGACTGTCAGTGCACAAATTATAATCTGATTTTTGGTCCTCGGTCATGTTCCTGCTTCTAAAGCGTTGCACGTTTTGATCGAATTAGTTGACGGTAACACAGTTACTTATCTTCGTCCTCTACACATAAGCAGTGCGGCAGAAAGTAGTGAATAAGAGTTAAGTGTGAAGTTGGTTGGTAGGCCCAATTGCTTGAGCTTTTTGTTACGGTGGTTACAGAATATTCAATAACTTCACTTGAATAACCATTTGAGATGGTATCATCATAAACGCCGAGTGCGTTTTGCGACAGCGTCGCGTAGCCGATCCGTGGAGACTGCAGACCAGGAGACTACACTTTCCCATTTTTCTTGTTTTTCAAAATCCTGGACACACTGATATCAATAATATTGGTTGCAAAACTCACAGGGAATGTGCTTTAACCAATTATCGGCGTTCGGCAATCACTTTAATGTGTCTAGTTTAGACGAGAGCTTTCTTTGCTGTGAATACGAATAAAATATTTTTGCAAAAGTGAGAGATAAACGGCATGTACATTGTGTCAAAACAAGTTTCAGTATTCTTGGAAAGCGCAGGTAGGGTCCATGAAATCACGTGAAAAGAATGTCACTTCAAGTAACTCAATCGCAATGCAGCAGCCCTGAAACTAACCTTAATCTCACTACAGCTAGTAAGCTACTACTGACCTGTGTAAACAATCCGATGCAATTCCCTCCCAAGTGCAGGCGAACGTGTCGACTAGACAGTTGTATACATCACTGAGCGCTATTGTTTAGTCATAATTCATAATTGACGAAAGATGATGCTGTGAGCCAGTTCAGAGAGCCTTGCTTTTCAGCACGCTTAGCAAATAGTGGTGGATGATGCATCTCAGAAAGGGTCCGGAGCTGGCGCTGCTAAATTTACCACCAGCTCCGGCTCCAGCTAAATTTGAAAAACAGCTCCGGCTCCAGCTGAATTTCAAAAACAGCTCCGGCTCCACCGAAAATGACTGGCTTCGGGCTCCGGCTCCACAGCCCTGCTTATAAGACAGAAATTTGTGATTGGATGTAACTAGAGTGATATAAAGCAGTAAACTGTTTTGCCTATTTATAATTTTTTGCATGGGATGTTATTCAAGGTACTTCTAAGACAAGAAGTTTTAATAACAATGGAACTTGCATTTTTCAAGGTGTGTTGAAGCATTTTCATGATGGTGAAGAAAGAATTATTCCCATTCATGCTGATGGAGATGGACATTGCCTTGTCCATGCTTTGTCCAGAGCTTTGATCGGTCGAGAATTATTTTGGCATAGCCTGCGGAAAAATCTACAAGACCATCTGCAAGAAAGACTTTCAACATACCAAGTATGAATGAAATGTGCCTTATGAATATCACATTGTTTGACCTTGTTCAAATGGCTCTCATGTGAAATTTTTGGTCATGATGGATGGGAGTTTGTGGCTGCTTTCACAGTGAATGCTGCACTGGTGGTGAGTCATGAACCGTTCTCTTTCACACACCCATCAATGCCAAGCACAAGGCTGGACAGATCACAAGTACCGGTTTTGAAGGCTGTGGTATGACCCAGACAGGAATGAACCCAGTCCACTAGGTTTGGTGGGACGTGTTCAACCAAAAACTGTACCACTAAGCTGGTCCTGTAGATGCATTGAACTAGAGCTCAACCGATAGTGTCTTTTTGGGCTGACACTGATGTTTTTCATTGCCGATACCGAGGTTTTTGCATCACACAAACTACAGCTGAAAGGCATTACAGTGTGTTTTTTTTCTTCAGGCCACACAAGCAAAAAAGTAATTACATAAGTTAAAATCATGTAAAAGCAGATTGTGATTGTGAAACAAGCAGTGTCTTTTTTGCCGTATGAGGCAAAATATACACTCCTGGAGCTATTTTACCACCAGCTGTTGGATGAACTGGTCACATGACAAGTTTGGACAGCATGACTGTCACAGTCAATATGTGACGTCTGTAAATGGCTCAGTCTGATAGACAAGTAATGTCGTGGTTTCAGTGCTGGCAAGCTGTTAGCAGCTTCTTGTTTGCATTGTGTGAACTGTAGGCTAAACCCATGTCTCTTTTTACATATTGTACTTGTCACGTGACCACTTCAATGAAGGGTGTTTGACTAAAGGTTAAATGTACTCTAATAGGATGGTTTCATCTATCGTGCCTACTGCAGTCCAAGGCGATTCCACGCAAATGACAACCACACACTATTTTTTCAAACTCAGTTTAGACATGTTTTATTGATAAATCCTAAATCTAGAAGCTCTGAAGTTTTTCTTTTTGTATGTGGAGCCCATGTTATGCACAGCATCATCTAGTGGTGACATGTGGAGAATGGTGGACTGTGAATAAATTTGAATGTGTTAAATATACACAATTTGTTTCTAAATTTTTTGATGTTGGTAAAACTTTTTCACAATTACTTTTCGGTGCATCATTGAGTGCAAGAGATATGTTGTGTTCTTCAATGCTTGAAATTTCCAGTTTGCATGTTACTTCCAAAATATTACAGCTTCTTTTGGCAAATATTCATTTAAGTTTTTTAAAAAAGGTTTTACAAGTCACTTTTTAATTATATTTCAAATTATCTCTAATTTACCTCTACTGAATACGTTTATCCCATTAGCGATTTTCTTACTATTTAGATTTGGCATAGAAACAATAAATTAAATTGGTCCCACACATCACATTCTATGATGTGACGTGTATGACACCACCTTAATCTTATGTTTCAGTGCACAATTTGCAAGGAATTAATTTAGTTTTGTGTGTGAAGTATATCCAGTATGTAGAAAACAGTTTACATTGCTTCCTTGTTACATTCCTGTGTATAACTAACTTGTCCTCGGATATATTAGCAAATGATTGCTTATTGATAAGACACTTAACTGATAACTGCCATCTAAGCCAGTGTTTTTCACCCTTTTTGCTGCAGGGAAGCCTTCTGCAAATGTTTGCGTTGCTCATGAAATCCTATGCAATGATCCAAGTGTCTATCCTACTTTATGTAATAAACTTTTGAAACAGTGGTACTGGTACAACCGCATAGAACTGTGGATGTGAATTTTGTCCCAGCCAATTTCCGTCTGTTTCGGTGGAACCCCCGGCAGCCACTTGCAGAACCCTGGTTGAAAGGCACTGATCTAAGCTATATTTGCACTGCACATTATAGTTTCCAGATGCAAGTTTTGAACCAAATGCAAAATAAGCAATAAAGCAAGCAACAGCACGATTATACACCAGCAATAAAGCAACAACACAATTTCACCTGACTGGTCAGCACTAAATTTGATAGCAGGTCTAAACTGACAACAAGAAGATTTAACAGTAACATGAAATTTTCAGATTTGCTTTGTTTTATTGTGGATTTAATAATAAAGTTAGTTTTCCTAGGGGTTTAACAGTAAAATAATAATTGATTTGTTTTCTTAGGGTAGGGATTACTTTGTTTTGTTGAAAGGTTTCCCAAATGATTGCCTGGATCTGTATGATGTTGATCATGATGCTTAAGGAAAATGTGAACATTTTGTGAAGTATGCCTGTTTCCAAACTTTTTTCAATTGCCTGCTTTTGCTCTTTCTTTTTATTTGTTCTTTTGTCACAAGTAAATCAAGGTTGCTAATTTATATTTTTCTTTTCTTCCTCAATCTCAGCTGTTTTGCTTTCAAGTGCTTGTGGTTTTTCATGTACTGAGCTCTGAAGTCATGGCTAATTGCAGCTTCATTTTTCGTTTATCCCTTTTTTCCTTTAGAACAAGATTTGCAACTTTGCCTATTCTGCAAATTAGCTGTTCAACACAAGTGGCTAAAGTAATCACATGACAAGTTTGGAATGCACAACCTTCCTAGTTGAGGTTTGTGATGTCTGTAACAGCTCAGTCCAATGAGAAAGTTTTGGCATAGTTTCAGTGGTGGCATGGTGTAAGTGGCTTCTTGTCTACCTTGTGTAAGCTGGAGGCTAACCTTCAAACTGTAAGCCCTAACCCCTTGTCTCTTTGCATATCGTACTTGTCCTGTGATCACTTCCACCAATCGTGTTCAACTTAAGGCAAAATAACACAGCCTTTGCCTCATGAGGCAAAATAGACACTATGACAAACATGTGTATTCAGCAGTCAAATGTTTTCTACAATAAACAGTGGGCATTATTATTTTACAAAAAATCTTCTTGTAAGAACAAATGAATAGTTGGCACCACAAGAAATTGCAGTAATTGACTAATCTTAATGGTGGAACAATTTTTAGCTTATACATTGCTCATGCTAAATATAGACTACCCCTTTTTTACTTAAAAGTCCACCTGTCAGTTTCTAATTAAAAATACTTATAAATGACTTGAATTACTTCTAGTATTTGCTTGCACATGTGATGGTGTTACAAAAATTATTACTCTGGTGTAATTGAGGCATAAATTTTTTGTTTGTATAGAGGTTCCAAGTCACCAATGTCTAAAAAGGTGTGTGAAGAGGTTAATTGCCCTGGCAGCAGGTTTAAAATGAATCAGAAATGGCATGATTGGACCTTTGACCAATATTTACTACTACTGTGCAATGATGAAACTGTCAAAAGTGGACTCCGTCATTAGAGATAGACTGATATATTGGCCTGGCCGATATATCAGGCTCATAGTTAGGTTTCACCGATATATCGGTATCGGCCAAAACAGCCAATTTTATCGGCCTCAGTGGATGTTGACAAAACACCATTATATTCTTCACGCATCCAGACAACTTGCGCACGAAAGCACAAAGAACCAAGTCAAGACAGTTAGCTTGCACCAACGCTAGCAGGTGCATTTTCATAAACAAGCAGACGAGGTGAACCATGAAGCATGCGTCAGCCGTCGCAGCCGAAGCAAAACATCGTCATTAATTAGATTAAATAAAAATCATAGCAAAATATTGAAATTGCTGCAATTTGAAAATTTTCAGCTCATAAATCCTGATTTTTGAAGTTTTTTAAAAAAGGTAAGGAATAGAATACATTTTATTTTTGCTAATGAAGCAAAAATCATGATTTAAAAATTTTGGAAATATCAGTTATCGACTATTAGTCCATGAATGGCCGATATATCGGTATCGGCCCCAAAAAAGCCATATCGGTCGATCTCTATATGTCACACACATCACGCACGTGTTTTAATTATTGTCATAGCTGTGCAATAGTTAATATTTCCAGATTTTACATGAAACTAGTGTAACATATATGGTAATAGTCTCTGATATGTTTTTGCAGTGAAGTGGCCCTACTTCACAGAATTCTTAGAATTCTTGTGATATGTCATTGCAGGCAAAAAGTCAATTCCAAAAACTGTCACACACGTCATATTTTTTTAATAAGAAAATAAAAAAATGTCATGTTGCAGAAAAAAATTTTTTCAAAACAAGTAATTATGAAGTAGTTAACCACTGATACCAAAATAAAAATTCAGAAATGCACCAAATAAAAATTATATTAAATTATCTTCAAAAAAATTGTCAAAATGTCACACATGTCATGTATGGAATTGCCCTCCGTAGCAATTCCTAGGAGTCACAGTCACAGTAGTCTAACTCTAAATCAACAAATCCACAATGCCAAACAGGCAAACATGTGTTGTGTATTAAGTAGGTCTACTCCATATGTAGACATCTGTGCCTATGCTCAGATGTCATGAGTAAGTAAAAGCAATGTGCGATGGATAAAAACTATTACTTCACTGTGTTGAAGAACCATACATCGAGTTCTGCACAAACCGGGATCACTGCTCGCTATGACGTAGGCACGTTTTTGATGCACACTGAACGCAAAGCTGCTTAGCCTAGATAGGACAGGCTTTGATAAAACAGCCAACCAATGCAACAGCACGGAACCTAGTTTGTTTGCAGACAATCATCTGCTTACCGTGCCAAAACCTGCGAGCGAATGTTACGTCATCAAGCGTTTTGTTGGAACTATTGCACCCCAGTCTGATTATTATGCATGAAGGCTCTGTGCACTAGGAACAGGACAGACCATTTGCATTAATCAGCCAGGATCAGAGACGAAGTAGCAACTTGGGTTTCCAAACACTCATGCAGAGCAACAGCATAAAACTTTTATGAGCAAATATTGCTGATATATATCGGCAGAATTTTGCTGATATGATACATCCTCAACATCGTCATATTGGCCGATATATATCGGCATGACGATTAATCAGTCAAGCTCTACATTGAACACAATTCTTTGTCAAAAAAAACATACTACAGTACCCTGACTTAAATTTTGTCTCTTTTGCAGCAAGCATTTACTGTTGAGATTTGCTTGTTGCTAACTGTTAATCCTTACATAACATATTATCTTGTTGTGTTTTTCTAAATGTGCTAAATTGTAAGCACTAACTGCTCTTAAATGACACATGCTTTTAGGAATTATTCAGAGACTTCCATGACCAAGATGAGTGGATTACAATAATTGAAGAGGCAGACCCATACAGCAGCTCTGGTGGAATAACAGCTGGATTGGGAAACATTCACATTTTTGCATTGGCTAATATTCTGCGTCGTCCCATCCTGCTGTTTGACACATTAAAGGTTGATAATATTTTATTTTTTCTGTTGGTATCAGTTGTATTATTAGAAGGTGATCAACTCTAGCTATTAGCAAAGTAATGTGAAAAGTGCTTGTCAGCAGTGAAAAAAACTGAAAATTTTGATTTCATTTTGGAGGTGTACCAGTCAATTGATTTTGTTGTTTGCTGGTCAAGCACTTCACTTCAGCATTCCTCACACCACTTTGTAACAGTGGTTCTCAACCAGGGATGGCTGCACCTGGGACTGCAAGACATCATCCCAAGGGGTGCTCAAGAAGTGTCCATCTTATAAACAGAAAATTGATCTATTTATTTTGGAGCATAATATTGGAATAGACTTACTATACATGTTTTATTTTGAGATGTTTCGGACTATTCTTAATCCATCTTCAGTCAAGAAATAAATCAACACTTGGAAATGCTAGCAATTCAAAACCAAAAGACTCTGTGATGCAAGAAATAACAGTGTGACGCAAAAGACATCAAAAGCAAAACCAAGACAAAATCGCTAAAAGTAAAAGCAGTGTTAATAATTGTAGACTGACCAGTGTTAATAATTGCAAGTGAAGCTGTGATGCCTGAACAATCAGTTTACCCAAGTCATGATTGCACATATTTTGAGTTTCAAACCTGTATCAGTTAATGAGATATACAGTACTCTAAGCACCATGTTGTTGTCTTTTGGTTGACAAACCCCATGTTTTCTTGTGTTACTGTTTAGGGAATGCAAAATGTGGCTGACTACTCGGGCTTGTTTCTTCCCATTTTGGTTGAACCATCTGCATGTCAAAATAAGTCACCAATTTGCATAGCCTGGAGCAGTCAAGTACACAACCATTTTGTTCCTCTTGTACCTGTGCAAGGACGACCTTTACCTAACATTCCATCTGCTATCATTCCTAATGTGTGGGGTGTTTCTTCTGATATGGCAAGTCAGTATTTGGAATACAATAGCGACGGCAGTTTAACTGTTGGAGGAGGCAAGCCACTAAGTGTCAAGTATGTTAATCCTTGGAAATGTCAACAGGTTTTGTGCTAATCCATTTGTTGTGATTATTGTCGTAACTTGTTTGTGATTGGTATTGTACTTTGTACATGGGTTTTAATTTTTCATTTTAATTAAGGTGACCAACATTAACTAAGATAGAGTAGACATTCGTTTCTCCAGTGACTTACCCTCTATGCAAGATATCCAAGTAACTGCACAACTGCAGCATTCCTAATGAAAGAGTGCATACTTGGTTTCTAAATTGCTGTTAATCGCTTTGATTTTACCTCTTTCTGATTTGTTTCACTAGGCAGTTTTTTTCAACTTTAAGTTCCATGTAGATCTAGAAAAGGTTTCTAAGAGTCTCATTGCTCCCTTTGTCCATCAAGCTCTTTGCATGGTGATAATTACAAGAGTGATTTTGAAATTTTAAGTCTATTTTATGCAGTGCACTTGTGAGAGGCAGCTCAGTCATTACACAAACTGCAGTAAGAAGTTTGGTCGTGACAGTTTCGGCTAGCATAAAAAGAAAAATACCAATATGGTTGTTTTTAGTCTTTTCTTTTGGTTTCAGTGTTTACACCTTCGTCACTCAAAGTCTAATATAAAGGACATGGAGAAGCATGTTTTATGTCTTCTATTTGTGTTGAATGATATAAAAATTAAAATAAATGGTGATATTTAATGATAGATGAAGTTATTATTGGTGGATCATGTGCCATGACATCGTAAAAGCACGCAAGGAAAATCTGTTTGAAAGTCATTGAAGATTTTGGTGCGTTTTATTCGCTACAGTGATACTATGATAAACCAAAAAAAAATTCTTTATTCTGAAGATAACTAAGTAACAAATGTATAATTGCTCCATGTTACAATTTAGAAAAATGTTAGTATCGAAAAAGCATATGTTAGAAATGCATCTAGTGCAGTCATGAAGAAAGAATGAACAGTGTTTTGTATTGCTTCAAATGGGTGCTGGCAGGACTGATTTCAGTGTTCTTGATGCTGCTTTGGAAAAAATCTTATTATTTTCACTTTTAGCTTATTTTAGTGGCGTTTGTAAACCAAATAAGGTTTTGTGTATAATGAAGAATGTTAAAATTGTCATCGTCAGAAAAAGATCAACACTGCTGGTATAAAATCCATTGAAATATCGTAAATTTGTGCGATGAATGTCTTTATACTTGCTTTATTGATGCTGCTTGTTTTTAAATTGCCGCAAAAGCCCTGTTCAGATTTAATGAAAAGATTAGAATTGTGTTTTATTTCTATTTGGCCTTTTTAGCTATCTCCTGAAGTTGGTTGCTGCAATGGATGTTGTTTTCCTCCAACATAATCAGATTTCTGCTTCCTTGGTGGAAGATTATTACCATTTCATACAACATCCTAAAAACAATTTACTCAAACCATACCAAGTGACTGAACTAGCAAGATCTGCTGTAATGGAAAGCAATTTGTACAAATGTTTGGTAAGAAAGGTTGTTTTTTAGAATGCTATTTCTGTTCCTTGTGATTAGGGGTGTCAACAGTTTTTTACCAACTTGTTTATTTGTTCTGCACAAAAGGTGATCTCCGAGTTTGATCCCAACGTTAAGATTTTTCTACATGTTGTTTTCTATGCGCCTTACAGTTTCCCATTTGATTTGCGTGCATATTCAGCGAAATCATTTGACAACTACCTGTTTGAAAACACTTGTGTTTATTTAGTTTTGGTTTCGTTACTTCTTTTTTGTGCAACCAAGGGTCAAGTAGTGCATGATTGAAAGTTCTTCTGGTTCAAAACACACGGAGCATTGTCAAAAGAATGATACTTTTTAGAATTGTAGTGGGTTATTCTATTCAATTTTTTTTCAATAATTTGTATACGTACTTCTTCGGTGCTGTGTAAAACTAACCCATATTCTTTCTTCATCTCTGCAAATATTCTCAAAAAGTACGTGATCGAAGTAAGTATGTGAAAACAGTATGCAATTGTCTCAGAATGATTACTAATCAGGAAATTGCGACCTCCATTGAAAAGTCCTGAAAATTAGCAAACTGTTGATATGAGGTTGTCTACGGTTTTACAGAAGCATTAACCATACCTTCACCTTTACTAGAAGTTATCCACAGTTTTCTTCCTAAAAATCTATTCTTTGCAATTACCAAAAATGACGAGTCGGCCAATCCATTTCTGAAACACACCTCCGAGCATTTTTTGCCAATAAAACTCTCTTTTAGTAAACTTCCTTGGGTGTTTGCCGCTTGATGTTATGCAATTTAAGCAGCTCTATACTTTTCTCACGCCCAACTCCTTGACGATACTGTACGTCTGCGATTGGTTTTCCTTCAAAGCCGATCACATCATTTCAACATTAGAACGTTGCAATCTGCCACTAAGTACTAGTTACAACTGCGTGCTAATGCGATGCCCCGCCTTTGGTCCAAAACTGGGTAACCAAGGCGTGTTTGTCCACACTCAATATTTATGAGAAATATGTTCGAAATACAAAGCAGTGCGCTTGGGGAATGAAACGAAAAGTGTCTTGCCCACCAGCGTTTTGTTTTGGTTAATAATTTGTGCCTATCCAGTTTTATGTTATCGCCCTCTTGTACAGTTCAGCACAATGTTTATCTTTTCATACGTGTGTAGTGTTGCAGGCCGTAACGTTGTTACACAAAGCGGTTGCCGTATTTTATATTGTCAACCTACCTTCGCAGTGGAATTTAGACATTATCTTGAAATGCAGCAATTCGATTAGTAACCATTTGCTTGGCAGCATCTTCGGTGGACCGTTCGACCAGCACACACTTGCTTGACAGTAACATTACGCCAGGCAAAACAAACCTATGTCGAAGAAACAGGTGTAGGAGCAGGTAATTTTTTGGGGTGAATAAGACACTTTGCCTGAATTTCCCCAAATTTTCCCGAAACACTATCTGTAACTGTTATTATATTTTTCTATACCATGTTGCCCAAGCCTTGAAAATGAAAAACTGGTTCTTAACAGCCCAACGGAAAAATTTCGCCAGGCTGTGCAAGAACATTGTCAGAATCGAGCTGGCTCAGTACTATGAGCATCTGCCTCACAATTCTGAGGATTGGCGTTCCATTTACATTCCAGCTATTGCTGTCAGCAAGAAACCTCACAGTTAGCTGAGGACATATGCAACATGCAACAAACTGTATTGTAAAATGTGTTCATCCAAACACAGTATTGCACTTGCATTCCCGGATGTTACACCACTGCAATGGAAAAATCACCTTGTTTTTTGACCTGCAAACCTTGTTTAAAAGTAGTAATGTTGTTGGAGCTGCCAGCAACAGTAAAGAAACAGCAAAATCGGCGTTTGCTTTAATGATTAGCAGCACCCTGTCTAAGCACAAGGATATGGTACATGTCGTGACTACTTGCAAATGGTAGACATATTTGGCGCTGATCAAACAAACTATCAAGAGTCTCGAAGAAGGGGGTTTTCTGCCATTACGGACAAGGTCATTAAGAACTAACCGACCTACCTAGCCTACTTAACCGAAAAGCAGTGTCACCGTTTGCAGTGCCTCCCAAACTTTCCTTATTCCCATCTGTGCGATATATCTCGTCCTTTGCTATTCTTGTTAGATTCCGTAGGTATTTTGAAATGCATCAGTAACTGGTGGGTAAACCCAAAGTGTACAGGAAAGGTCATGATGTATCCCTCTGTATAATGTGAGAAAGTACAGTCTGACAATAAGTGACTTCACCCCTTTCGAATTAACCTGTCCCGTAAGCAGTGCACAAACTAGTTCGATGGACTGAAGCAATTGCATCATTTGGAATGTAACCCGATTGTTAGACTAGCTACAAACTGTCTTTAAAAGCGTTGAACCCTTCTACATTTGAGAGGCAAAATGTAAGTTTGGCTCCGGGTATATTTAGTGATCTCGTCGGCGTTGCCGCATAAGGCCTGGTCAATTTTGGCAGCAAGCACAACATTTTGCATTGTCTAATAAAATAATTTCAACTTAGTGGTGTGTAATGAATGTTAAAACGCCAATGAGGCTCTTGCGTAAGAAAAAGCCTTGCTAACAGCTACTGACCAAACAAGACACGGAACCAAGGCGTTTTTAAAAATCCTTAAAATCTTTCAAAAAAGTGGCTGTTGGCTTGGGAAGAAATTTCTGGCGAGTATGGGAAATTAGCAACGAATCTTTCACTGCATTGTGCAATACGTGCTGACGGTTCCTTGCGATTGTAGATTATTCTTTGCCAAAGCTTGGGTTAAACTGCGTACTTGTGAAAGGTTCAGACGGATTGCTTAAAGGCACGTTTCTGTCAATACCGTTAACTTCTGGGTGAAAAGTACAACATTTCCTTTACAAGTTTTTGACAGTGTGAAAAAAATTCGCCTGATTTTTTATCTAAAGCTAAAATTCAACCAAAAGGACATAAACTTGTCAAATTTTGTAATAGTTTGGATGCGTTTCTTCGTCACTGACTACCTGGGGGTATCAACGGTGTTCTTCCCAGCGCGTAGAACACGTTGTTTCTTCAGGAAGCCTTGTATAAGCCCATACGCACTTTCAAAGCTGCTTATGGAAATGTCTTCCTTGGCCGAAAACTGCGACTGTTTCAGGTCAAAGTTCCCCTTATGAGTTAAAATTGATGCACTATCACAGTCATACCGGCGCGTACTAGTCAATGATTAAACGTTGTTCATAGAGTGAAGGCTGAATCCATGCACCATGTCTGGTGAAAATAAATAATGAAGTGAACATGTTGGTTTCGTTAAAAGCATTGGATATATCAATACGCTTCATATCACAACGCATTTCCTTGGATATTATTGGCAATTCTTGCGTTGTTCATGATAAAATCAATGAGGCATGAAATGCGTTGTCAAGAGATTTTTCTGTGTTCCTTGTCATGCGTTGATTGCAATGAACAAGAAACGGCAAAAGCGTTTTCATGTGTTCTCAGGTTTGTAACAACTTGCGAGAAATCCATGTGACGGATTCCATGTTAAAGCGTGGAGGTGAGCTGTTTGATCTTGTGATGGAACATCATCAGATACCCAAAGCGGAGAAACAATATTTTTTCGGTGCCCATGGTGTGGTGTGCCACTACAACCAGATGCAAGACAAGTGAGTGTCGTCGTGTTTTCAGACAACGAACCAAGGTTCACAGAAACTAGTTATTGCATATTATTGTGTATGTGATGGATCTTCAGCAAGTTCAAGCAAATCCGCTGCGTTGATACACTAAGCTGACTACGTTCTTACGTCGTAAAAACTATTTGCTGAAACAAACTCGCTATTGTTGAGGGTAGGCCATTAATGAAGAAATTAGATCGTGTGCTGTGATCAACCAGTACGTCGTTATTTGCAACAGGAAACAATTCTCTTTCATCGCGTCTAATGTGGTTGCCTTGGATTTATTCGTGGTTATTGAACCTAGAAGGCAAGATATAATTTATTGTCAGTGTGTTAACTCCTTCACCAAAAACGCAGGATATGATTCAGTCACATCAGGTGATAGTAGAAACGGATATGTTGGGCGCCGGGCTTTGCAAGTAGAGTTTTAAACATAGAACACTGTCACAGAAGTTGTGCAACTGAATCCACTGGTTGTGAAGCATTTGTCCTGTTTAACAACTTTTCACACTCTATTATGGGGTCCTTGCGCACCGAGGCTGCATTCCGTAATTTAAACGCCTCGTGTGTTAACCGTGAAATTTGCAAACAAACGCATCCACAACAGTCTAATCGTCTGTAACACGGTAGTGACGTGACAGATAGCTCTTTGTGACATGTCGAGAAACGCCTCACTGTCCCCCACAACTAGCTTGCGTTTAATTATGCCGCGATGTAGTTGTGTTACTGTTGCTGTACTATCCATAGTTTTAATCAGTGGTGCAGCACGATATTTGTGCTAGCCTTAGAACCTGTGCTGGCCACTGCGCTAGCAAATAGCTATTTCGTGTGCAAAAACAATAGTGAACTTGTCGAAACTGCAAAGATGCAGGGTTCCTACGCAGTCTGGAAAAGTATGGAAAAAGTTGGATGATTTCCCGCCTGGAAAATTTTTTTAATGGTCTGGAAAAAGGGAATAATTTTCCAGACTTGATCTTTTGACATGCATTCTGATAAAATTTTACTATTTTTCATAATGTTACTTTCATAATGTTAAGTATTCTAGTGCCTGTATTTAACCTGGGTATGTCATTCGGAAAAATTAAGTTTGGAAAAATTCTGGAAAAACTCTGGAAAGAATCTGAAAAAAGTCTGCAAATTTAAAATCAAAATTGCGTAAGGTCTCTGAAAATGAAAATTCCTGCGCGAGCCTATGTTCACGCACACTGCTCGAAAACGAACATCTTATCTTCTGTATATTGGAGGATGCTCTGCGATTTCTACAACAATGGTTTGTTCCATATAACCATGCGAATGTATTGCGTGGCGTCTCCCACAGGCAAAACTTATTGACATGAGCAACCTATCAAGCTCAGGACCTCTGGGGTTAAGTTCGTTCGTTGTCGTAGGTTAGTAGAGCCAAAATTTTTTACTATTCTAGTTATCCGGGAACAGCCAACTCGACTCCAGAATATCAAATCTTAGTGCGAATTTTTTTGTTTCCAGAAATGCAGCAAAACCGGCGTGAACACAATTTATTGTTCACAGTAATAACCAGGCCCTTAACCAGGGAGGCCGAGCCCCACTGGAAAAATGTGTTGGATATTGTTTAAAACTGTTGGAAATAGTTTACACAATTTGAGCCCCTCTCAGAAAACCCTTCGCCTCCCTTGGTGTCCCAAGCTGGTTACGGGCTTGGTAATAACAAAACAATCAAAACACAAGTTCATTACAGGTCAATACATGTTACGGCTTTTTAAAGTCTGTCCGCTACAACTTTGTAGCAGTTGACTCTGGACTGCAAAAAGATTTTCTGAAGATGTTGATGTGACTGGTATGCAGAGACATTTTGAAACCAATTGATTTAGCAAAGGCAACCATTCGTCACTGTTGTGTCACCATCCTAGCGTGTCAGCCTTATTTGGACGAACTTTTGACTTCAGATAGTTTGCTATTTCTGTTTTCTTAAGATCAGGGTTGCGGAGTCGTAAGGAGTCGGAGGTTTTTGGTTGGAATCGGAGTCGGATTCCTAACAACACTGGGAGTTGGAGTCGGATTTTTTGTCCGACTCCGAATGTCCAGTTGTATCATTTTTTACATCACACTCCTAAATTGGGAATTCCTGTTGAAATGGTGCTATTTCTTTTGAAACTTTTGTTGAAACAGATTTCTTGCGGTGTACCACGATTTCCATTGATTTTAACAGCCAAATTTTATTCCCTTTATGCTAAGGAGTCGGAGTCGGAAATTTTGGAAAGCCGGAGTCGGATATTTTGCCTCCAACTCCGCAACCCTGCTTAAGACTGCTAACATGCAATGCAATGCGAGCGAGTGATGAAAATCCAAGAGAAAAGGCAAGCTTAATGCCATATTAAGTTCGCTGTTTTCGTCACTTGCTCGCGTCTTATGCTTATGCATGAAACAAACATAGCATTTATCTACATGTGTCACACACACGTGACGCACACAAGTTCATTACCAATGCACTTGTGAAAGATAAAAACCGAACCCCATTATCCAGTTTCAATAGGCATTTTGGTTTCGGATACCTTGGAATCCTCCAGATTCGCTCATCTGAATTGCCCCTCCCCAGTTGAGCCATGCGACTGTAGGTGCTAGATTAATTTTTGTTCAGTGTACGGCGCATGCGTCGTGGATTTGCAGAACGCATGTTTGTTGCACCTAAAAATATTTTGCAATGGTGCTCCAATTAGTTACAAGCGTTAAGGACTTAACCAGTAAAAATATATTGTTACCGAAGCAAAATCACAAATGTTGCGGCTGCAACAGTTTTTAAAAATATAATCATGGAAATGCACTTTAAAAATATAATCATGGAAATGCACTAATTCTAAGGAGGAACTACAAGTATCAGCAAGTCAGTATTCAAATCAATATGTCTTTGTCTCTTGTATATGGAGGACGCGTGGTTAGGTAATCTTAGCGCATCCAATCTATGATTTAAACTGAACGTGAGTAGCAGCCGGAATTGGAACGTGGTAAACTCGTTCAAGCACGTGTTACATGCCGTCGCGAAGTTATCTCGGACGGTCTACACAACTTCCACTTGTCCGGTCATACCGCCGTTCTTTCAACAAACGTACAAGAGACCTTGCCAGCCATTAAGTATTTGTCGTTTCATTCGTCAGACTGATGGTCATATCCTGCAAATGCTCGTGTTGTGGAAGCAGCACCACTCGTCCTGTGGACAAGAATGGTAAAACTGTCTACTATAACGGAGATCCCACAGAAACGCCTTCAGTTTCGCCGACTAAGTGCAACTGTGGACATAAGCATTACTGGGATGGAATTGAATACGACAACTTACCAGAACTTCTTGACATTAACGTTTCGACAGAAAGTAAAGAGTTAAGAATTCAGGTATGCATTGTGAATGTTTGTTTCGTAGCTTAACACTTAGATCAGGGGTCGGGAACCTATGGCTCGCGAGCCAGATGTGGCTCTTTTCATGACGGCATCTGGCTCGTTTGATATTTTCTTAACACCATTATTACCAATGAAACTTTTTCTGTAATTTTTCATCTACCAGACAACAAAGCCATCAATAACACCATGCAGCAGCAGAAGTCGCATTAACAGTAAGAAGCATGTTATTAAAGAGAAAATTCAGAAATTTACCATTGTTTGAAATTGTTAGTTTGCTTAAAAATGCACTCGTCAGTTAGTTAGTTACATTAAGTGTCGAAAAACATAGGTGTAAGAGCAAGCAAAGTTTTTGGGGGGCAAAGGATTTTTACCCAAATTCATCAAACTTTCCCGAAAAATTCTCCAAAGAAAATGACCTCCAAAAAACGACTGCGTTTCTTTTCACGCTGGGCGCATTTTGTCAAATCAAAGCACCAATTTTGCCCAAATCTCCCCTAACTTGCCCGAAAAGTACTAAATAAAAACATGACCTCCAAAAAAAACGTTTGCACTTTATTTGGAGTGCTATTTTCGTAAAATCAAAGCACACACACACAGCGATTTTGCGAAGGTATTCAGACATTTTGCCCAAATTTCCCCCCAGATTTTCCCGGATTTTCACCAAATCAAAGGTTTTGGAGGTGCGCTTGCCCCCCCGCCTCCTACACCAGTGTTGAAAAATATGATATGGCTCTCACGGAAATACAATTAAAAATATGTAGGTTTCATGGCTCCCTTAGCCAATAAGGTTCCCGACCCCTGACTTAGATATTATAATACTATACTTCATTTCTTAAACAGTGGTATCAATAAAGCTGTTTTTTCCAGCTGCGGTGGTTTTACGGAGAATCCGACCCACAGTTGAACAGCAATCCTTTGACTGAAGCGAAGAAAATAGTTCGTGATCATTTCCATGAAACCGATTGTAAAAATGACGAACTGTTGTGCAAATTAACAAACTATTTGCAAAAGAAACAAGATTATCTAAACCAGCTTGTTGTAGAGAATTCCGATAATTACAAGGATAGTATTGAACACCGACCTCCTTTATTTTCTGCCGAAGACTGTAATGTGAGCGAATTCGAAAAGGGGAGCGATTCTAAGACTAGCGATGTTGAAGAAGAAAGCAACGCAGCTGCTTCACCTTCCTATGTAAAAAACCCTTCGTTGACAAAATCCGATCAACATTCGGATGTAGGAAAACGAAGCGACGTAAGTTCATCTTCTTCAGGACTGAACGATGCTACTAAGCATGGAGGCATTTGCGAAGATACCGTCTCTCACAATGGTAACGTCAGCATAAAGCTTTCTGCGCATGATGGCCGCTGTCAAGTAGTTAAAGTGAAACGAAACACAATGCTTTGTGATTTAAAAGAGCTCATACAAAAGACTTTTCAAATTCCTTCGGACAAACAAGTTTTAAAGCAAGGTTTCCCGCCTAAGGTAATTTCCGAAAGCGATGGCGTAGCTTTCGACTTCGCTGCCGGAGATCACATCAGAGTGTACGAGGTTCACGCGGAAAGCGGTGATCAGCTGACCACCTCTGGCAACTCCAAGAAAAAGAATGAAGAGGAAAACCTCACTGAAGGAAGTCCGTCCGGCTCGTTGCCAGAAGCTAAACAGCAACTGCAAGTGAACCTTGAGCTTCTTAAAAAAGACTTCGAAGCCAGCAACTCCCGGACAATGTGGGAGTACGCGCTTTCAAAACCCGATTTGTTCCTCCCGGGAGGCGTGTTTTATCAGCAGTTCAAACATGACATAGGCTTGGTTCATGGAAGACACTGCAGCCTGCCTCTGATACCAGAGCATAATTTTTGTTACAACGAACATTTTGACCGCATTGAGGTGTGCCTCAAAAGTGACCACCATCAAATTTCCGGTGATAACACCGAACTGCATAAGGAACTTGGACAAACACATGTCATGAGACAGTTTGCGTTACGTACGACCGAAGCTCCACAGTCGCAACCCTCTGAACTGAACGAAACTGGCAGCATTGTCAACTCCATCCGTTGTCAGCCAGTAAAAGTAGCTCCTGGTTATCGTACTCTTGGGCAAGTACCTAATGATCTTACTGAAGAGGAGAAAAGCCGGCAGAGAAAAAGTTTGCTGAAAATGATTCAAAGCTTTGAATCTGGGAAACCTGACAGGCCGCAGGATTAAAAATTCGTTTCAAAAGTTGTGGAGTATAAATATCCCTTTTTCAAAATAAAGTCGACTGATTTGTTTGTGTAGATCAGAGGTCCGGGGACCACGTAAGTGCTTCACAATAGTTTGAGGATCGGTCGTAACTCCCGGTGCGGAATAAAAAATGTCAAAATATGGATGTTTAATAGTAAAAGTGCAATTGTTAAAAGAATGGTGAAACTGCTTTTATTTTAGCATATGGAGAAACAGCGTTCCCTCCAAGAAAATTTTGCACTGAGCAAATGTTTGTTTTAGTGCGCATGCAGTTGCGCAACCATGTAGACGCCACACAAACAGTGAAGTGTTTCAAGGGCTATGCCATACATATACGATATTAAATTTGGAATGCTACAAGTACGCGAGAATGAGATTTAACTGCTTAAACGGTTTGGTGGTGCTTAGAGGGAACACTGGTGAGAAAATCTGGCTTCAGATTGGATGGACCTAATATTAACAAGGAACTCAGGTTGCGGCAACATATCATTTAAGGTAAGGCCAGTTTATACTACTTAGCCAATTGTTATTCACGTAGCCGTCTTGCGTAATGTCAATGTTTCGGGATATGTTACATACTACCAAATTAAAAAATTTTTCATAAATATATTATTTTTTCGTTATTGATAAAGTGTCCTTGCCAGCCGGATTAGGAGACACCTTATGTAGATGGAAATGACGTATCCCTTTCCAAATGCTTTCCTCAAAGAATTAATGATGATGTATATTTCAAGCTGTTTGAGATTTGATGCTGAAGCTAAAATGTCGTCGTCGTCGCTTCCACCGTCGCGCCACATGTGCGTTAAACTGTAGAGGTTCCTAAACTTTTAGTGTTCCGTCATGCACGTGGCATATTGCAATTTACCGAAGTAGATTTCATTTTTTCCACATTTTATAGTAATGTCCGCTGGAACCCAAGAAATAACGTTTCTAATGGAGCAAAACTTTTCCAAACGTCGGCGTTGCGTTAAATATAAAGTCTCAAAAGTTTGGTTTTGAGCCCGCACTTGGTCTTCTGATTTAGGAAATATAATCGCCAGCATTGTTGCTGTGAAATTAATATCAGTGTGAACGCGCACGCTGTCATAAAAATGAGCATGAAGTTGATTTTGTGCATCCGGACTGAATGCTGAAGTATTTCGCCGCAGCAGTAGAACGGCCGTGCAGCTATTGTCGCTGGTCAAGTATGTCGTCACTCAGGTCATTTCCACATGATCTAAATTTTGATATACTATTGACAAAAGGTGTAGTTCATACGTTTGATGCATATTTGTTACCATGTACGTACTATATACAAAAACGCATGTTTATAGTTTTTCATGTTTAACCACAGATTAGCTCGACAAACATGGTCCAGATCTGTAGTCATAAATTTTTAAGCCGAGAGAACTTTGTTGCTGAATGGTAGGATTGGACACAGATGCTTTCTGTAAAATCAAAAAGCAAAATGATGCTTTTCAAAACTATTTTTTAATCTGAAAAGTCGTTTTGTGATGCACGGAGTGGAAGCAAAATTACCCCAGAGCTTCGTAGCTTTAAAAGCTTTCCTTTATTTCTTTTGTTATTTGTAGCGTGCGTAATAACTTGCTATATACTGCGGGTCGACGTGTTTTTCCAGATAATTTTTTAGCGTAGCATGAAACACTTTATTTCTATTTGTTTTTATCGTCTAGCCTAGCTTGCACTCTTTAGGTAGGTGAATGAGATGAGTGCGTTTCAGGTCGCTTTAAGTTGTCATTGTTCATGTTGAATGCTTCTTTGTCTTTTCACTGTAACGCTTTTCGCAATGTAACGCTTTTGTCGTCTCTTATCAAACTTACGCGCTCAGGCATCTGCAAACGTTAGAAACTCAACTTGTCACTGCGGCTTGGTTTTTCGAATCGATCTTTTAAATGTGTTGTAAAAAAAACAGAATTTTTGAGCAACTTTTCAGCTACATCGTAAATTATTTTGTATAATCTGGAACCAAAATGTTGCCATTGAAATGTTCGTACTCGTTGGGTTAATTAGCAAAGCTTTCGTGCAACGGGTACTGCTGAATAATAACAAAAATCTCTAAATTTATAAATCGTGCAAAAACAGTTGTGCGACCTTGAAAGCCCTCGCCGGCGCAGTGCAGTGGAGCATAAGTGCGATACCGCTGCATATAAACACTAAAAGCTTGTCTCTCTCCTGAAATGACACGCGTTTGAGATGAGTGAAAACAGTCAGCGCTGTCAACTTGCATCACCCATACGTTTCAATAACTCAAACCGTAAGGAATACGACTTTGGCAAATCTTTACATTAAATGGCGTGGTATTTGGTGAGAAATTCATTGAAATCTGATATTAATATTGTTCATTATTTAATGCACAAGCAGGCTCGTAACCAGCCTGGGACACCAGAGGAGAAAGAGTTTTCTGAGGGGTTCCCAAATTTTACATCGATAGTTTAAAACTATTGTCTTTCTAATCGTGCTGTCGATGTAAAACGCCCAACACATTTTTTTCAGAGGGGGCGCCAACGTCAGTTACGGGCCTGTGCACAAGCATCTAAAATAAACGTTTTGCAAATAAACAGTTGCATACCAGGTTCGGTCCTCACCAGGTCTCATTTTTGACTGTATCCAATAATATTGGTCAGGGCGAAATAGACAAAAATATTGTAAGAGGAAGTGTAAACTTTGGTCAGAGAAAGTCAGTATACTGGTGACATGTATACCAAATGCATTGCAGTTGATAACGGCTAAAAATAATTTATTGAAAGTAACTTATGCAAGCAGAAAACAGTTAAATCTACTGGTAAAGGGATGGTAGGCATACACTTTTACGGTGACTTTGAGTTTGTTTTGAAGACTAATTTCACAATAAGAATTCTAAAAATTTGTTTTAAGAAGCAGGCGGATGCTTCTTGCAAGGAAGTTTAGGATTCGCTGTTGTGCACCTCAGTTAAATTTTTTTATAGAAAACAGTTGGTTTCGTAAGTTCGCTATGGCGATGTATCGAGTGAAATAACTGATCATGATGTAGGAAAGTAAGGCTCATCCAAATGTTTGTTAGATCTTCAGACCTAGCTGGGTGCATACGTCTACAGACAGTCGATACCCAGCTTGTGCGTCAGTAATATTTGTTTCACGAACTATCGTTGTTGCAAGTATTTTTTGCGTTAGAGGCAAACAGAAGGGAGTTGAAAGATTGTGCTACTTCCGAATAACTGCTGTGCCAACGTGCCGCGGTATGTATTGTTGCTGTTGTGGTCGCTATGCAATTCTTTCTTGCTCGACTTTTGTGCTGAATTATTTTTTCCCGCTCGTGCCAGCGTCACGTTTATATTTCTGTTTCCGTATATACAGTATACTTCGGACACTATATTAGGTTGCGTAATGGACATCTAGATGAGTACAGTTGAAAGAATTCAACATATTCTGAACGTGATGAAACCGCTGACCGCCGCGCAAACGTCAAAGTTTATGTTGATAGGCTGATCGACAGCAACCAACCAGTCACACGGAAGTGTGGAGAGTATAGCAAAAATTGCAGTGTTAAAATTCATTGATATCGATGGCGACATTAAGACTCAAAATATTCAGCAAAAATAGTGTGCATGCTTCTGTCCAAAGAAAATATACGTGTTCTTGTATAAAACACAAGCTTCTGTTTAGACGGTCTCGGGCAGCGGCAACTGTGAATAGTATAAATAATCCAAACAAACATTGTCTAATCAACATTGAATTACTGTTTCCACGACTTATTAGTGCGTCAGGTTTTGAAGTTATGGACATAAATACGTTTGTTTTCGTCGTGGTCTACGACAGTTTATCGAACCGACAGTTAGGGGTGACCAAACATTTTTGAAAGAGGGATAAATTTGATCATTTGACGGTGCCCGCGGGCCAGCAATTTTGACATTCGTTCGTTACTGAAGTTACAGGTTAACATAGTCAGGGGCGTAACGAGGTTAGATGGCTCCCAGCTAAAGAAGCAAGTTTGGCACACTATGTTCTAACCAGAGGTTTTTCGGAAGCAAATCTATTGTATTGAAGAAAGTACTTGTGACGTTGTTGGGACCAGAATTTGGCTTTTCTAAGTTAGGTAACTCAGCTGTCACAAATGAGATTAGAATTAAAATTAGTGGATTTGCAAAAACCAGAAATCGAACTAAAATTCGAATTATATTTACTCAAAAAGCAACTTTCAATCCAAGTTCAATTCACACCCAAACCCCCAAGCATGTGTTCGTTTTTCCAATACCCAAAAACTGTGGTTCTTAAACATTTTTCTACCACGCTTCCCTTAAAAAGTAATTGTCCTTTGTTTCGAGCCCCCAGACAATAAATAAGTTGTAAATCAAATGTATTTGTTGGAAAATTTATTGATCAAACTTCCCATGTTATAGTGCCTGCGGGCCTGGTCAGAACCATCTCCAGAAAGTCTTCCATTGGGGGCCTTCATGTTTGTGCAGGGGGGATAGCAGATTGTGCAAATCAATTATAAATATTTTCCCGCAAATACCCATAACAGGCTCGTAGTTTCCAAGTAAAATTTTTTGAACGAGCATAACAAACGGAATTGGGTTGTAAATCATTGTCATTTAATTGACGGCGATTATTTAGAGATGTCATAATGAAAGGCAAATGTAAAAAAATTTGCATGAAATCGGAATCAATCCCATCGTTCAGTTATAAAAACATTACCGAAGGAGCAAACATGAGACCCGTCAAAGCGTGTGCGCCGCGATGAACTTTTTCTTTCATTAGCGCAATTGATAAATTTTACCATGAGCTTAAATGAAATACGCTTTTAAAGCGTGCGCATTGGGCTTTTTACTGGCCGAAATACGCATGCATAAACCTTACTGATGTCTGGACTTGTTAATCTCCTGATGCATGGCACATGTTCAGGCTAATAACGTTTTGTATCTCAAATCGCCTATTATTGTTAACAAATATAGACTAAGGCCTTCGTGGACGCAACGGTTAACATCCATAATCCACCAATTGCACTACTCTGTATTGGGACAACTTAGCAATGATTGCTAAATAGACTCTTCTAACTACACAACTCCATCTGGCTGTCTGAACAGCAGGCTGCGCAAATGTGTAACTTTGGTCGTAAGCACCAATGGTATGCTACTGATATGCAGCAGTACAAAATAAGAGAAGACTGACTGGGCTCAGGGTTGCCAACCTGTTTGCAACAAAAAAAGCCAGACCTTGTCCCAAAAAATCCAGATAGCAGTTTTAACACAGATACACATAAAACGTGCGTAATTAAACACAAAATAGACATTAAAAACTCATCAGAAACATCGATATAACCTAATACAGTACAAATCCAACCTTCAGAAGAATTTTCTATCCCGGTGATTACACTGTCGTACATTTGTTTCTTATCAATAACATCGATCATTTTTAGGGCAACAGTAAAATTTTGCCAGACAATGTTTTGCCAGAGCCAAGCCTAACCGACTAAAAAAGCCAAATTTTTCTGGCTTTTTTTATTTCCTAAAAAAAACAATGGTGTTCAAATAAAGCCAGAATTTCAAAATCTGACATCAAAAAAGCCAAATTGCCAACGCTGCTACACAAGAATTGAGAATGCGCGTAAAGTACGCAAGAAAACTTTCAATTTTTTGTTATGTATACAAGTCCAGAAAACTTAGTTTTCCTTTTCCCCTGCTGAGACATTATCAAATGCCTGAATGCTTCTTTGTTAAAAACTGCTGTTTTCGAGCTCATGCAACAGTTCTATCATGCTAGAAAATTGAGTAGGCCTAATGTGGCCAGTGCGGTCAGAGATGCGCTGATCAGCCACAGCAGACAAAATAAAGACGATTATTTCGGATAAAGTGAACTATCGCGGAACACAATCTTAAACATGCGTAGTGTACGAAAGGTCTGCAAAAGTGTTGAGATGGTTTCTGGGCGCAGACGATAACCCTGATTCCCACCAAAACCTACTTATTACCTTTTGGCCCATTTACAACATTGCTTGAAATTTGCATGCAAATATATTCCGTGGTATTTGCATGAAGTCGACAAATGAACAAGCAAAAAGTATGCGAAAAGATTTAATTTCCTTTGCGCAGGTAATAAAGGTTTTGTAAAATTGCAAGCTCGAGGGGGGGTTTTAACCCAACCCCCCCTTGCGTACGCCCTTGATGGTCATAGACTCAGAAGAGATTTGTAATGAATATGCAGCTCAGACAATGTTGCGCCAGAGCCAAGCCTTTCCGACTGAAAAAGTCAGGTTTTGTCGGGCTTTTTTTTATTTCCAAAAAATCAGAATTTCAAAATCTGGCTTCAAAAAAGCGAAATTGGCAATCTTGCATGTCCGATCCTTTGCCTGCAGAGGAAGGTTGCGAAACTTGCTATCAGATTTTTGTACTCTTGGTCTTGTTGCGTAACAATAACACGGCAATAAATCTTCAAATGCTCACTTCAAGTTACGGTAGATAATAGGCTTTTTGCAGCATGTGACCAGGGCTCCCACTGAGGTTTTTTTCCACCCAGATCTGTTTTTTAGTCGACCTGGGTGTCTAGGTTTAATTATAAAAAATTGCGGTAAATCTGTGTTTTTTTAAGTGATAAATTCATCAGCAACTTCAATGTGCTCAACAAAGTCAACTTTGCAGTGTTTACATGCGCACACAGTGACGTATTTACGCATAGGCCATGGCCTTGGGCCCCGCGCTTTTTGGGGCCCCGCGTAACTCTTTCCTATGACGACTCATTACTAACTTGAAATTTGCGAAACTGCTCAGAGGCATAACTTAACAATTACTTTGAAACGAGCGAAAGTGCAAACATTTAGATTTTATCGCACCGTAACAACACGATAGTATTGTTTGCTACGCAATACAAGAATGACAATACTGCTTTTCATAGGAGTTCGGCAATGTCTGGCGGTCTTGCGTTGTTGCGAGCTTTTAGTCATCGGAAGATTGAACATCAAGTAAAAAAGTGCTGTTTGAAAGGCATGATACTGAAGAAGAACATGGCGGGCGCGAGAGAGATGCAGGCCGTCTGTATAAAAGTGATTACAAGCAGTAGCGTAGCCAGCCCAAAATGTTTGGGGGTTGCAAATACTTTGACTTTGAGCGAACAACAGTATTTTGTTCGGGACACTGCCAGTCAAAGCACAAAATGACAAGATATGATAGAAATTTGGACGGGGCATGGCGCCCTAGCTATACCTGTGGAGGTGGTTACAAGTAAATAATGGAAAAGAAAGGACAGTATTTAGATGTTCAGTCTTCCACTGACAAAAAGCTCGCAACAACGCAAGACCGTCAGACACTACAGAACTCCGGTAAAATGCAATATTGTCAGTATTGGATGCTACGTTTGTTTGTTACCAGCTAGATTGCCCACAAACAGAGATTGCTTGTTGAAGATCTATAACTCAGTTCAATCAGCTAGAACAGTTTCTCGTGAGTTTTACATGGAAAAAAGTGTCTACATTACGCTTTATTCATAGGGTTAGCTGAGGGTGTTGCGAACAATACTTTGCTGCGAAAAACTTGTCCTTATGCTGTTCGCCATCAGCCTATAGCATAGAGAAGATTAAAACACTTATTTTGTATGGCTTGGAAAATGATATAACTTAAAAACAGTATAGGCCTAAATCAGTGGTTCTTAACCTTTTCTCCATCACGCCCCCCCTAAAGTAATTTTCCTTTGGCTCACGCCCCCCTTATTTGAAATAAGTTGTAAAACAAATGTATCTTGGTGAATTTCTTTAATTTTAAGGTTTTGTAACAAATACTAAGTCCATGGTTTTGTTAAGGCGTTTTAGGGACCCGATTTGGGTCCCTGGAATTGAAAATCGGGTCCCTAGAATCATAGAAAATCGTGTCCCTAGAATCAGAGAAATAGGGACCCCACTGGTCCATACCGGGTACCTAACATTTCCCTTAGCAAAAACCCTGCTAAGTGCGTAGAGTACAAACAAACGCAGTCTGCACAATGCAGATTGGTAAAAACAGACACAACAGAACAATTCATAGCGAGTTTGGAGGTAGAACAACAGGGTTACAGACACTTTCCTAACACTATTGCTCACTAACTCGTAACACTTGGTACAACACTACATCCAGAGTAGGGCACTGAGTCCAACCCTGGTCAGTGCCAGGTAAAGTACGGAAGTATTGTGGCATGCATACACCCTCAAACGAAAAAACACTGCAACGTCCGAGCACTCAGTCACAAAGTAAAATGCGGTTGCAATGTTCAAACAATGAGGACGAATATAAACAACCTGACTGCATAAGCACGAAAACACATATTGTTAAAATTTCTGCATCGCTCAAGAAAGTGGTACATATTTTTTCACAAGAAGGCCTCAAGATAGGAATGTTGCATTGAATCTGATGGCTACTGACACTCGCTCGCCACGGACGGTTGTATAGAGCCCTGCACCGAAAATTATAGACCTTTGATTGTTTGACAATTTTGGACAATATTTGGTGCAACATTATTTTGCAGCATTAGATGAAAAACGCGTTCTTTTAAACGACATTGTACAAGATTTACCGGTAGTCATAGATATGCATGTTCCCATTCTAGCCTGCATGCTTAACATGTTGCGTTTGCTTCGCTAGTTCTTGAGTTGAGCGAAGTTTTGCAAATTCTTCGTTTTTTTATTCACTCTGCATAGCTTTGCAACCGCACACTACTTCGCAGAGTGGATACAGATTACTCCAATTGCAAATCGGTTAAACCAGTGGTTCCCAAACACTTTCGAGCCGTTACCCTAATCAAGGTAGCGATTGTGTCTTATTACCCTTAATATTTCGCAGTGATCGCTCATAATACAGAATAACATTTTGGTTCCGCGGTACCCCAAAAAAATCGCATATTACTCCCGGGGATAATCTTCCCCACTTAAGCAACCACTGGGTTAAACCATTCAAACGTGAAAAAATAGCACGGTTAATCGCACAAACCGGATATTTCAATAGAAATGTTATTTTAATTTTTAGATTGAAAACATTTATTCCGCGCCGCTTTAACGTGAGTAAAAGACACGGTTGCGAGATTAAGCAGCTGAGTATCGCCATTGGGATGGCCAGAAAGCAAAGTTACTTTTTCTTTGGCCGAGAAGTAGTCGTCGTATGGTGGTCTGCAGCTGCCAAGCCGCATTTAAAAACTTATTCTCACATTCAACAATAGTGTGGCTCAAGTGCAGTTGAATCTTCATAAATATACATTGTCGCATCACAGAAGAACATGGCGGGAGTACTGTAGAAAATTAGTATGGGGCGCTATTCGTAAAAATATTATATCTGACAGATTTAGCACAAAAACTGCTATCTCTGCGCATATTTCGCTATCTCTACGCAGAGATAGCTATCTCCTCGCGCATTTAGCTATCTCTGCGCGCATTTAGCTATCTCTGCGCGTATTTAGCTAGAATCAAAGAAACGAAGGATGCATACAGTGGCCTAGCTTTGGTCAGGATCACTGAAGGAGAAGACTAAATTTTTCTTTAAACAGGACCCATTGCACCTTATGTTTGCAGCTTGAGTTGCTTTAAATCTCGCACCTTGACTTCGCATTTCAGTGCAGTAATGCTGGTTATGTTAAGTAATAAGTAGGCAAGGTATTGCAGCTATTACATACAGGAACGTATGCATCCTTCGTTTCTTTGATTCTCGAAGCAGTAGGGCTTACTGTGATAATGCTACTAAAGTGATGTGTGTTGCCAACGTTATTTTCGGG
>Ga0210059_1002203_pt1 | contig 30221 bp, 12 predicted proteins | sample Ectturendosymbi2_FD_188042 | JGI IMG/M metagenome (GOLD analysis project Ga0210059, IMG submission 188042) | Ecteinascidia turbinata endosymbiont from Florida, USA - Sample 2 (SPAdes) (version 2) | ecosystem: Host-associated > Tunicates > Ascidians > Unclassified | place: Key West, Florida...
GGAGTGCTTGCATCACATTTGACGATAGTGCGCGTCTGCGCTCCATTTCAGGTTTGAGGTCACCGTTCTTGGTAACTGTCGAACCCAGATACACAAATGAATCCGCAAATTCCACAGCATTCCCATCGATGTTTAGAGATGGAGGATCGGGGCCTTCACCAACATGCATCAGTTTGGTTTTCGCCTAACTGAACTTCAAGCCCAGTTTACGTGATTCGCGACAGTAAACTGAAAGAGCAGTCGTGAGTTTCTCGATGTCATTTTGCATTAGTAGGAGACACAAACCTTTGACTTTATTTGCAAACAAGAAGTATATATTTTTGACATATATTTTTATGACCTTTGTTAGTAATAAAGTTCCATATTTTTGGTTTCGAAGAAATGTCGGCGGTGTTGAAGTAAGACGAAGTAGACAGTTTTCAATTTCATTTTCACAATAGGGCCAGAAGGGTTATATGAAGGGTTATATTGGGTTTTAATCATTCATTAGGGATTCAAATACTAACTTCAACCAGTATGTTTGTGCACTGCTAGACTAAATTAGCGAACAACAAATTTTGCAAATGTTTGTAAAATTCGATACCACTTTCTATGGGCGGCGGAACAAAGGGATCCGAAGGGTATGAAACCACTTTTTTTCATGGGTTCCAAGATGCTAAGGTCCCTTTATTGTTTTTGTTTTATGACAAATAATTTTTATTGTTTTCTCAAACGATTGCGCAGGCTTCATACACAATTAATAGATATAATCGGAGACTACAACTGGACACTGAAAAGTTACAAAATTCATTCCTGGCCTTTCAGATTTCTTTCTTCAACCACACTTTTCCACCTATGTTGGCCCGTTTTGTTTTTATATCTTTATCTACTTTTACAGATGAGATGTTTTTCATAAAATCTGCTTGTTTTTCTATCCAGGGCAGAAAAAGGACTACGTTTTGTTTGATTTTCACTTGGATCTTGATTCTTGCAATGATTGGTGTCATTACGTATTTGGCGGTGGAGCTTGTCCGGCAAAGAAACCGTAATAATAGTAAGCGATGCTCAGAAAAATTGACAAGATTTGAGGTATGCAACTCCTCATACATGCTTATCCTGTTCAATTTACTTGTTTGTATTAACTGATTAAAAACTTCTTTTAGAACAGGAACATGCTTACCGCAACTTAATTTCCCCACGTGCGACAAAAAGCATAAATCGCCACCCATGACCTGATGGTGAAATAATAGGACCGATAACGATGAACAAGCAATTGCCATTATCCGCAAAGTAAATTAGCTGTCAAAGTGAAGAGTCGTGCTTAGCAGAAATACAGAAATTTAGAAAAACAAGTTAAAGAATACAGTGTGACCTTGTGCAATTAAAACCCTCCAAGCGTTGAAACCAATGCTATAGACCAGCCAAAGATTTTTCAGCAAATGAGGAAAACCTTAACATTTCTAAATGAAAGTGAAAGAACCGACGTTTCCGTTAAGACGAAGAATTTCATGTAATTTGTGTGTGCTTTCAGTTTGAATTTCAAAGCAACTTCTGCGATGGAATCCTTAAAATGGACCATTTCTTGCACTTAGAGTGAAAATGTCCCACATACCAAATACTTGCATTTGCTGGAAAAGTTATTAAGGCTAAAATCGAAATTTCTTATATACAGTAAATGTTTAGCAATCCCTTGGGTTTGTTTATTGTTGAAGACATTTATGTTGAAGTACCAAATTTGATATAAAATCTTCTAAAAAAATTTATAAAAAGTGAATTGAGGGAAATCAAATGTTTTAGACGCATTTTTGTACTAATTTCAAAATTTAAAAGGGACATGTTTCTGATATTTAGATGGGAACAAACGAAAATCTTGTTTTCTTTCATCAAAGATGTTTGCATTGTAACGTGTCGATCATAAAGTGATTGCAAAACGATTATGAAGTCTGAGAAAGGTAATCACAACGTTTTGAGAAGAAGCTGAGGTCTGTTTACTCCCACTGACTTTACATAATTAGTGCTGTATTCCCAGATGCAGAAATTGCTAACACAGAGTTTTGACAAGGTTTCCTTTCAGAAATGTTTTGTTGAATAGGGACGCCGAGGTTGGTACGAAAATTCTGAAGACGACTTTTCAAATGTTGGACCACTAGATTGTAAGGTACGGCTTACGACTATTTTGCAGTGATGGTGTGTAGCTGCTTTAGCAAAGATTTACTTGGCAATGACCACAACCAACTTCAAACGTATTCAAAATTTATTTAAAGGGATTTATCAAAATTAAAAGTTTAAAAGTGATTTATGGAGTTAAAATCTATTAAAAGTGATTTATCAAAATTGCTTCAGTTAAAAGTTTGCGCGTCAAAAATTTTCTTACTTATTGTTTCCACCCGAAACATCGGATCTGCGGTCTTCGTTTGCAAATTTAAACTGCATTCATTGGTGGACGTGAGGAATGTGAAAGGTGGGAAAACGATACCAACCTTGTAATTGTCAATGGCGTCAACGATTCAAGTTAAATGTGCAGCCTAATTACTTTATTCACTTCAGTTGTTTATATCTTGCTTTCAACTTCTGATCCAAGATCTGATGTTTTGCATAAAGGCTCAAAAATTTAAGGAGAAATTGTACGATTCTTTTACAACACAAAATATAATGCAAAAAGTTGAAACCTCATTGCACACTATAATCATACTGTTTTTCAACGATTGTTTTGTCTAGTTATATAAATGTATTGAAAACAACGAAATATCATTTCGTGAAGATCATAAACGCCCTCGAATACCTACAACAACGCCCATCGTATTTTGTATCGCATCCCGAGGAATGTGAGTGTTCGCCCAGGTTTTAAATTACTTACTTCGTCGGAACATTTGATGCCTTGATAAGAAACACTTTGTTTGCTTTTGTTCAATGATAACTATCTTCATTCAGCTTTATTATCCTCTCTCTTCAATCGTCTGATGCCTTTCAAAATTTTTTTATTTTTCACCCAGTATGTTATGCTTCTTTATGAATGTGATCGATCGCAGTAGTTACTGGTGCGTTGTTTCAGTGTCTGTTCATCTACAGCAATATCTGTGTTTATCAGCAAACACATACTTTGCGATATGTTGTGTCTAAGTATTTTTGCATCCTTGTGTTCTTCGAGTAACACCTGTGATGTGGATCATGTGTTTGAAGCAAACACATGAACAAACGTAACATGAAGGGCACAGCACGTTTTTGCCATTGCGATCAAATCTGTTTAAGGTAAATCAATTTCAATCGAAATCAAATTGACGTTCTGCCTTTTCACCGAATAAAAACATTTTGCTGATGGGAGTTCTGAAAAGCTGCCGGACGCAGCCTCAAACAAATTATTTTAATTGTAAGGCTTTTGCTCGGTATGTTGCTGGAATGCTGAAGAAACGTTTGCAAAGATATGAATGCAGAATACCATCGTTTGACATGCTCGGCAAACCAGGGCCTCGTTTTACCAAAGCAAATGCGGAATAAGCGTACGCAGCTAAAACTTAATCAAAACGTTGCAACGATTTTTTGTAAAATTCGCTTCATTCCAGACCACGATTGCGGCTACTGTGTTATGGGTCTACTACTGCGTTTTGCCCTTCCTTGTCTACTGCTGCAGATATACTGCAATATTATTTTTCTATTGGGATCCTTCGTATCTCTTGGTATTCGCGTGTCATCAAAACGTACAGTACGTTTTTGCTGGTCTCATTGTCAGGAGAAAACAAAATGAAGTTAAGCACTGCAATCTATCTTCTTCACTTATTTGTATCAAACCAAACAACTTCAGTTTGAAACGCAATTTTTCTAGGGAGAGTTCGTTTGGAAAATTGTGGCCCAAAAACTTGAGAAGAGTGGGTGCATTCGTCTGAACAGCAACATTGAAGAACAACTGGAAATCTCTAATGGTGGCCCCTTGGAAGGGATTAGAAGTTATGAAAGGTGTCTGAAAAATTTGGCGAAGAGAAACAGACCGTTGATCCGCTGTATTAGAAAAGACATCGACCGTGAATGATGTTTTCTTCAATGGAAAGAGAACAAAATGCACTGTAGATATTGCTTTTGTGAAACTACGTACGACCCAAGGTTTCTTACAATTGTAAAGATGTTTTATTCATTCCTTTGATGTCTTCCTTGTCAGAATAGCACTTGATGCCGGTCGTTGTTGGATTGAAATTTCATCTTTTGGTTCATGTACATGTCATCTGTTTTTCAATTGGAATTGTTTCTTAGTAATAATTGTCATATAAAACTTCGTAAAATGGATTCGTTTATCTTCTATGCATGGTTCATAGAATCGTAAACGAATTTGGCGTTTCAACTTTTACTTCTCTTCTTAGTCAGATTATTCAGTATAAGCTGGTGAAGTTATGATAATTACCGAAATCATTTGGACTGTAATGAAATCACCAGCATTCCTTTCTTATGTAACCAGCATTCCTTTCTTATGTAACCAGCATTCCTTTCTCATGTAACTTTCTTTATGATATGTCCTGGTGCTGCGAAAATTCGTTATGACCTCACATGACCTCACATGACCTCACACGCGTGCATCCCAGGTTTGCATTTTAACTTATTCTGTATTTCCTTATCAATCTGTAAATTACGGTTTTCCGACAAAATCTAAACGTTATTCTACAGTACATGCAATGCACAACAGTATGCAGATTCTGCATTGCAGCAGATAGCTTGATCAGACATTGCTTAAAGTGCCCCACTAGTACCAGCACAATCATTTCAGTAGAAATAGCACTTAAAGATATACTGTAGAAACTTCAGTAGAAACAACTTAGCCAGAACATTGCTGTCAAATGCTATTCATGTGGAAACTTTAAGTTTGTGTTGGGAAGCGATGGACCAGCCACGCCAAGATATGAAAGGTTGTTTCATTGTCTTTGAAAATGAAGAAAGAAGACTTTGAAATTGAAAAAAAGCCACAAAATCGTGTAGTTGACCTTCCTGTAGAGCAGGGGTGCACAGTCTTTTTTCTATTTTTTATGATTACAGCCCCAAGTGGGTTAAAGTTTATTTTATGAATTACGTTCAGGAATAGGATTAATCCGATAACATCCATTTACTCATGCCTGTGTATCTGTGTATAATAAAATGTCCAACATTTTCATGTGTCCATTCAAGCACAACTCCACACGTCTGCTGGGCCTCTTTCTACTAAGTATCAGTGACCGCATAATGTAGACAAAATGTTTTTTATGCAAGGCGTCAATAACACATATTTTTAATTACTTGTGCAGTGTGCACAGCTGCATACATTTTTATCAAAGCCGCAAGTTGTGCACCCCTGTTCTAGAGTTTGAAATTTGCTTTTCAGTTTAACAAGAGCACTAAAGGTATTTCTCTTTCAATACCCATCATTCAAAGTTGCAATGAATATGTGAGACCATTTCATTTTCTGTGATCCATTCTGTTCCAATTCAAGTGCAAATGCATTCAGAAATTCCCATCTATGAATGTCTTTCCTAAAAGACGAGACAAAAAACAGCGTTCATTATAGTGGAACTTCAACCAACCACAAAAAATAACTAAACCGTTTGTTCCTTTCTTGACTTTGACTTTTCCAAGGTTTCCAGAAATAGAAACTGCTGATTTTGTGGTATATACCTAAAAAGCGTAACCATTATGATTTTATTGCGAATTTAAGTCATTTTTTCTTTAAAAAAATATCACTGCAAAACCAAAAATCAACGTATAACGCAAATATATCAGACGGCATAAGTTAGCTTGTATTGGTGGGTGGAACCCATTATACAATTCCCTAAATGGATGTGAAAATAAGCATAAAGGGTCAGTAAAATATTGGCTTTTGCTTTGGGTTGGTTACGTTTATGAAGAAGATCCATACATTTTCAATAGGGACAAACGCATTAAAGAGGTACTGCAACCAGACAGAAGCATTAGCGGTCAAAGGAAATGAATTTCTCAACGGCTAAGATTAACACATCGTTGAAATATTTGTCTTGAAAATGAAAAATGCCTTTATAGTTTGATCATAAAAGTTAAAATAAAAACATAATTCAACAGCTTAAATGCGTGTGTGGTGGAAATGCAAATTGATGCTCTCAATTTTCTTTGCCGAATAAAAAAACTTCATCCGTTCATGCAATGTTTGTTGTTGAAGCAAAACTCCCGCAAAATACAAGTGAAGACAAAAACATCTCTTGATACACTTCGATTTCCTCAGAAACAAGGGAAGTATTGCAGATGCGTCCATTGTATTCGATGCCTCTTGATTTTTCTTGTGAAGTGAGAATGTTTTTTGGTGAATTAAAGCATCTCCACCCATGTAGACTTTATCAGACCTTTGTCAGAAAAATAGAAATGGACTATTAATAAAACATCTGCTACAAATGCTTTTCCAACAATTCACAATAAGTAACCCGGCATCATGTAAATTGCGCACTATTTGCAAATAAACAAAAAACCTAATGCAACTAATGCAGATGGACATTTTTGGCTCTTTTAATTTGTTTTTTAAATACCTTAGAAAAGTATATATACTTTTACAAATAAGAAATTTAGAGAGAAATTGGCACAATGGTTTAAACTCAGTGATCAATATAACAAAGCTGTTTGTTGTTAATACAATGCAGAAAAGCCAGAAAATCATTCTAACATCAGGATGCTACTTTCAGCCCCTCTGTAGAGCAGACAATCATATTTATTAAATCTGTACAGGTTAAACGCATTTCAAAATCATTCTACCTATTGTGCAAAAGAACGTTCTGGCGGAGAACATCAAAATGGTGATAATATAATTGATGTCAGTTGTCTCACAAAAACAGTAAAATTTGCAGGATAATTTCTTCCCTTTAGTCCCGTGTGCGCCACTTGCACAGATTTATGCAGACTTGCACCACTTGCAGACGTGGGCCACTTGCTTGTACAGACTTGCGCCACCATAGCTCGCCAACCGATAGAGCTAGAGAGCTGTTCAAAACCTCTAAAGAAGCGGAAAATCTTCTCGTTTCGATTTTTTTAAAATTGGGAACTCTTCACTTTCAATAACAAATAGAGATAGAAAATGGCTCTTGCGGTTGAAGCCCAGGGCCCAGTGGCGTGGGCCAAAAATGCTTGAACCTACCCCTGTTATGACGTCACCGACAAAAAACTAAAATCTAAAATTTCCCAATATTTTTTAATCGAAACTACGTACAACACTTTCCGCATTTTTAGAGGTTGTGAACAGCCCTCTAGCTCTATCTGCTGGCGAGTTATGATGGCACACGTCTGTGCAAAAAAATGGCACACGTCTGTGCAAAAAAGTGGCGCACGCTGGGATTTAAGGGTTTTACTTTTAAACCACAAGTGACTAACGTGATGGCGCTGACGAATGCAGCGCCATTTATCGTAAGCATACGCTCGTTTTTGATTAACTCCAACACTTTACCGATACCTTCACGGTGACGTAAAAAAACAAGGCAGAAAACCTTTGACTTGCCACGTTGATATGCTAGCTTAGTGCTGAGTGCTCTTAGTTTCACTTCACCCATTGTGAACATTTGCAATCAGTTACGCTAGTCTATAACTTTTACGTATGGTCATTACGGAAAAAGAAATAATACGTTGTTGTTAGATAACATCATGCTTTGGAATGAGATTTACCTATACACGCAACACCCTGTGTCGTAACTGACGGGGGTCAGGGTATGAACCGCCTCCTGGGAAGCTTAATCTAAAAACCGGCGCCTACTTGGCTTATATTTTGTTATTTAACATTCATTTGGTTTGCAGTAGACTGCTCTATTTTGCAATTTTCGGAGTGTTTTCGGTTGATTTAGAGCTTTATTATAGACAACCACATGTGGATTCACTAGCAGCAGAGCCGTATCAGCCGCAGTCCATATCCCCCAACTGCGGGGTCCCACGCTGTCACAGGGGCCCAAAATTCAGTCCCGTCACCATTTATCCCCCCAAACAAAGCTTCGAACCCCAAATTGAAATGTAAACATTAGAATCAGAGTAGTTTTCATCAATCCGTATTCTGTTTTGTCCTGTACTTTAGACAGAGCAGTACGTGCTGCTGTTACCTGGAATAACATCACCTGATCATTTTTGATCGGTTTGTTAGGTAATAAACGTATTTGAGGCTTGAGCGTAAAGCGTCAGCATTCATTGCTTGGAGTGTTGAAGGTGATGTTAGCCTACATGTCTAGTTGTGTACGTCCAGAAGTCAGACTTCCACTTGATCAACGTGTTTTGTGTAGTGGTTGTTGTGAAAAAATGTACTATGTCTAGCCCAGGTAGCCTTCTCTTATTTTGTACTGCACAGCAGCAAGATATCTTTGGTGCTTTCGACCAAAGTTACACATTTCCGCAGCCTGCTGTTCAGACAGCCAGATGGAGTTAATTGTGTAGTTAGAAGAGTCTCCATTAGCAAACACTGCTAAGTTGTCCGAAAACAGAGTAGTGCAGTTAGTGCAGGGGTTCCCAAACTTTTTACAATCTCTTGGGGGGGCCATGCTGTCATAAGGACCCAAAATTCAGTCCCGTCACCATTTATCCCCCCAAACCAAGATTCGACGCCCAAATTGAAATGTGAATTCGAGTTTTTACGATCTCGCACCACTTGGGCATCCAATACTGTCAACGCGTACCATTTCTTCCAGAACAACTAATTTGATCGAATCTTAGTTTCTTCAGAAGAATAATGTACATTAAAATAGCAGTAAGTGACCGCAACCAAATTTAATGAGTTTTTTGTTTACCTTCCACCAATGGTCGATGCGTGGCGTAAATTTGCTAACAGCGCTTCAAAAGTCATAATGTTACGGAAGAATAGGAATACCGGCTACAGGAACATTTATTTATGTAGAAACAAAACCCGATACGTAAACTAGAAAGCAGTGAATCTAGGTTTTTGTCAAAAAATGGAAGACCTTCGCGTGCCACAAGTTGGGAACCCCTGAGTTTGTGGATTACGGATGTTAACCGTTGCGTCCACTTAGGCCTTAGTCTATATTTGTTAACATTTATAGGCGATTTGAGATACAAAATGTTATTAATCTAAACACCAGGAGATTAACAAGTCTAGACATCAGCAAGGCTTATGCATGAGTATTTCGGCCAGTTGAAAAGCCCAATGCGCACGCTTTATAAGCAGAATTCACTTAAGCTAATGATAAAGTTTATCAATTTGCGCTAATGAAAGAAAACGTTCATTGCGGCGCACATGCTTTGACCGGCTTCATGTTTGCTCCTTCGGTAATAACGTTTGATAACTGAACGATAGGCTTGATTCTGATTTCCTACAAATATTTTCAGATTTGCATTTCATTACGACATCTCTGAATAATCGCCGTCAACTAAATGACAATGATTTACGATTTACAATGATTAAATTCCTTTTGTTTAGCTCGTTCAAATAATTTTTATTTGGAAAATATGAGCCTATTATGGCTATTTTCGGGAAAATATTAATTTGCTCAATCTGCAAATGCTGTGCATGTTGTGAATTAAATATGAGTTTTCGGAATGTCTTGCCCCCCCTGCACAAACATGAAGCCCCAATGGAAGACTTTCTGGCGACGGTTCTGCCCAGGTCCGCAGACACGGGGGGCATTCGGGTTCAGTGCCCCTCAAATTTTGTTGTGCTCAGAAAATTTGTTTGAAACATATAACAAAAACAAAGTCCTTCCCCCGTAAAAATGTATTTTGATCCCCCTCAAATCTTGAAACATGGCCACGGGCCTGGTTTTGCCAAAATTGTGTCTGCAATTAGGATATTTTGTTTTGAAGGTCATGCGGCCTCGAGATGTAGCATAACGTCGAAATCTTTTTTTTTATAAATCACCATTAGGGGGTCCTTGTAAGCATTTTGGGGTGACCCAGAATTGGGCTGCTACGGCACTGACTATCAGTTCTCAAATTTTTACTGAGTGTTGGCTAGTGGGCCCCCTACAGTGGTCAGTGGGCCCTTCAGCTAAGTTTTCCCTCCCTGGCTCAAACATCTAGCTACGCCACCGGCAATACCAGTAAGTTTTTTTACAATGTCTTGAATTGCTAATTAAGCCAATTAGTTTTAGGAGGAAATATTTATTGTGTTCTCTTATAAAGATTACAACACTGTTCTAGTAAAACTACAATCTGGATTGCAGGTGGAAGATGCAAGCCGTTGTAAAAACTCAACTGTAAAAACTGTAAACTGTAGAAAGGCGAGGCGTTCTTCAAACATAAAACCTGATGCATCTCCAGCATGCAAGCCCAGCAATTTGAAGATAGTTTCCCCAACACAATGTAACAGCTTTTGAGCAGTAGACGCACTAAATGTGTCTTGATGTTGTTGACCAAATTCTGGTAATGAAACCAAGGCCTACAAACCAGGGTTTTATTTGTGCGGTCACGTCGATATTGAAGCAGACCAAAGCCGAACAGGAAGCAGGTCATCCAACACGTATAAGGTTGTAGCCCGTCACGAGTAATTTATTGTCCGTCACGAGTAATTTATTCTTGTCAAGCAGCCTCGTGCAGGTATTGCAAACACTTTCAAGCCTGACAGGCGTTTGCCAGCAGTGCCCTGTGTGCGTGTGTTTAATGTAACATATTGTGTACGATATATCAACGTCTGTTGCGTAAAACAAACTGCACTTGCCTGCCTTCTGGTTGAAGTGGAGCTTTGTTGAATGGTAGATACAGGACATAAGCCTGTAAAGTGTAGTCCGCGAACAAGTGTTATGCTGCGAAGCTCAATTTCGTCAAAGTCTGGTAGAAATCAGGAATTCTTCGGAAAAGGTGCCTTAATACTTTTTCCAAAACTTCAAAATCAAGCTTGACTACACCAAATCAGAAGCAGACCAGCAAAAATGTCACCAAGCTGGGGTTGACTTCGAACTTAAAACCCGCGTTGAATCTGCCATCCTTCCGGATCGTTCTGGTGTAATGTAACGCGCCAATTCTTGCAACGTATCAAGACATCAACAGTTATACTGATTTTACAGGGAAGGTGTTTGAACAAAAACCAGGCAGAGACTGGTTTTACGAAATAAATGAAGTTCTATGTGAGATCGCCATCAGTTTCTCATAAAGTGACAGGTGTCTGCACATAGCTAAAAATGATGTAACATAATAAAATGCGCTTTAGAATGGTCTAAAAACTACTTACAGCTAAAAGAAGAAATTAAGCGACACTTTAATTAGTTCACTGCCTCCAAATAAGCAATGCAGCTGTGAACCGTTTTTAGTTTTCAAGGCTGACTTGCAAGAAAGGTATTCCTATTGCTAAATAACGAATTCAAAGCTCGCTATTGTAAACTACCTGTTAGGGTTGATTTACTGCGCTACATACTGCTGCTTTCCTGTACGCCTGTATTTTTCAAACGTTTACATTTTATGATGCCATGTTTTTGACAGCATTCAAAACTGTTGGTTTCCGGGCAGAAATGTATTCTTGATTTGGAAAGTAAGCGGTAGTGTGTTGAAGATGTGCCAAAAATGTAGAGGCTCAACAAGCAGCGAAACAGTGGGAGCCGATCCATGGTGCTTCTGTACAAGAGACGGCGTGTTCAAATCCATCCTCTTTGTACGTACAGGCGCATGATTTCTGACTTACATTGCTAGAAGATATAAAAGTGTATTTAGCAACTGTACAAACACTCCATACAATGCACTTTTCTTTCTGAGGCCATATTGCAAGCTTTGTTTCATGCCTGAAAGTCTTTTCACTCAAGACGTTTTTGATGATGGTCGTGTTTCTAGAAATAAAATTTCTACATTTGTTTTGTGTTGGGCATGAAACACGGAGTTAAAGTATCCGTTCAGGTCAAAGTGGGTTACTTTCAAGTCCGGCCGAATTTAAACTCAGTGAAACCTGCGCTTTGCTGTCTGTTGAAGCCATCAAAGCAATATACAGAGATTTTCGACATTGTCCAAACCAAACGAGGCTACCCTAAGGTGGCCATGAGTGCAATAACAAAATGTACCGTGTAAGTACTGGTCTTAAACACAGGCGCTATTGTAGCCGAGCCTACATCTCAAAAACATAGAGCTCAACATTCAACAATATTTTACCTTATGGTATCTCAAAATTGTGCACAGGTAACCAACTGCAGTAAAACAATAATCCACGCGCTTTACGCTTAATGCCGTCTCGTTTTTCTATTGCATTGACAGTTTTACAAATTGGTGCCTACCGTCTAAATGTAACGAATTTCAATTTGGCAACAACATGCATTGTGCTAAAACCTGTTATTATAAACTCAGCCCACTCTCCTCAGCCCAATCTAAAACCATTCTAAAACCGATCTAAAACCAATTGCACGATTGGGCCCAGAACTTCGCTTACTACTAAACTATGGGCTACTTATTTGTCTCGTGTTAGTAATAATAATCTTTATTTTTTGTTAGTTTTCAGGTCTTTTTCTCGTGGTTTCAGCCGCTTCAACACAATTCTGGAAATACACCAATCCAAAATCGCAAGAACTTGATTTTGTTCTGTTTACGGGTTGCTACACCGCCGTCACTTCTCTGCTGTTCGGGATCTTGTATTTTTTCAAGTGCCACAATTCGACCTGTTGCGCACATTTCCCGTGGAATATTTTGGTAAATTATAATTTAAGTGTTAAAGGCAGCGTTTCCCAATCAGTATTTCTTGTATTTTTTAACTGGAATCGTCTCCCAAGGAAAGCAGTAATAGAGTTGAAGCGAAATAACCGCGTGTTGCTTGATCAGTACTCCGTTCAACATTTCACGTTGAGCTTCTGTTGCATGGATTTTTCACAACAAATTTGTATTTTTGTGTTACGCTTCTTTGCGTGATCACCTCGCTGAGGCTCAGAGCGGCACTCAGCCTATTTACAGCTCATGGGTGAAAACCAAGTGCGTATATGGCATTCTTAGCCCGACCTGCTCCTGCCAGGAAAGTGTAACGTAGTTACCAGCAAGAAGTTATAAGTTTCAGCTCTTCTTTGAACACGCTTTCCGTACACATATAAAAGCAAACATTGCATAACGTTGAACGCGGTCAAGATTATCACCCGGCATCAGTGACAAGCGCGGCCAGTACTAAAGCAAATCAGGTTCTTACTCGATGCTTGCAGTAAACACTGAACTACCGGAAGTTTCTGGTTTTCAACCCAACTGCGTTTGCCTTCTTCTGCTTCTTTTGAGCGAGTTGTTCAAACCACTGCTTGGCCGCACTAAATCTCGGGGCAGGTGTTGGGCAGCCATTCAATTGTCTCATGCGTTTGCCTGATCGCAGTCGAGTGTCGTTACGTCATAAATAACTCCAACTGGCCAACTGACATGTAGAGTTTCTGCAGAAATAGCGGCAACTATTGCTGGCTGTGATAGTCCAAGACAGATGCTTCGAATGCAGAGACAAACAGAAGCGATTTGGCAATGAGAATTGTAAAGCGAATGTTCTTATCGGGCGGTATCTTGCGTGCGAACAAGGCTGGCCCACCGAAAATTTCCCCCACGCTGGGAAAACATTTCAAGCTGCGACGCTCTAGCTCAGGGATTCTCAATGCATCGATCGCGATCTACCAGTGGATCTCAAAGGCACTGTGGATAGATAACATAACATTAATACATTCAGCACCGGTTTACGGGCATGTCCATCCATGAATTCAAACGTCCGTAACGTTTTTGTACTTGGTATTTATAAGGCAATTTTTGCACGAATGTTTGCCATAACTCAACGCATTATTCCTGAAAATTTCAGGTAAATTGAGCATGAATTCTTTGAGTTATGTAGTTTTGCATCCCACAACATTTGGTAAAGCTATGCTACAAGACTTTTTGTTTTGCATATTTGTAGTAGGTAGATCATTTTAACCCGTTCAAGTAGCTCGCTTGTGGAAAAGGTGTGAGCACCTTTGCTCTAGAGCAGGGCTTCCAAACCTGGGGTACATGTACCCCTTGGGGCACATTTGTCTATCTCAGAGGTTCCCAAAGTGGGGTACATGTACCTTTAGGGGTACATTTGCCCATCGTAAGGGGTACATTTAAACTTAGCAATGGAAGAGAAATGGATACTTGCATATCTTTTATTTCCAAATAGTTATACATATATCAATAAATATTATTTTCAAAAGCCGTTATATGCTTATTGTTGAATATATATCTATGATTATTTTGTCACAAGAAATTTTAGGGGTACATGTTCATTTGTAGAAATGCTGAAGGGGTACATGCTTATCTTTCAAAATGCTGAAAGGGTACATGGTCAGAGAAAGATTGAGAACCTCTGGTCTATCAGAAGGGGTAAATTTAAGGTTAATGAAAGCAGGGAAAATATATTTATATATTGTTTATTTCCAGCTACTGTCTATGGAAAGAAATCCTTTCTCAGCAAAGAATCAGACACTAAGATCTTACAGTGTATATATTTCGCCTACAAAGTAGGCATCATCAGCTCTTATTCAAAAATATTTATACATATATCAGTGAATATCATTTTCAAAAATCATTACATGCTTAGTGTCAAATTTGGTTCCCTTTCAAAACAGACCAGTTCATAACAGACCACGTTCATAACAGACCACGTTCATAACAGACCTGTTCACAACAGACAACTTTCATAATGGGTCTGTTATGAACATGGTCTGTTATGAACGTGGTCTGCTATGAAACGGGTCTGTTACGAACGTGGTCTGTTACGAACGTGGTCTGTTATGAACGTGGTCTGTTATGAACGGGTTTGTTATGAACGTGGTCTGTTATGAACGTGGTCTGTTTCGAGTGGTCTGTTATGAGTGGTCTGTTATGAACAGGTCTCTTTTAAACGGACACCGTTAAATTTATCCATGATTGTCATGATAAAATATTTAGTCATAAGAAACTTTAGGGGTACATGCTCATCTGCCGAAATGCTGAAGGGGTACATGATCAGAGAAATGTTGGGAACCCCTGCTCTACCACATGGGATGAAAATACATCTTGCATCCAGTCTTCGATGTTACTGACGTTGAACAAACCTTTAACAAACTGTTGATTAGCAGCAGTTTACCAATTTCATTATTTTATTTCAGTGTACCTGTGTATTTCACGCTGTGGCGTTACCGGACGCCTGCCTTCTGATTTCTCACAATCTTTAGTTGAGAAAAATAAAATCACAGGAACAGACCAGAAACTCTGCACCATGGTTTGGTAAATTTGTAACTCACGGACTGCGCTGGATTCAAAAACTTTGACAGCGTGCCAGATCTGATGCAGATAGATGGATGAATTGTGATAATTGATACAAATGAGATGTAAAAAAATTAATGCTTTTATCATTATAAGTGGACAGGTCCAGCATATCTTAGCACATCTCTCTCAGACAGCCAATTGCTGAAGTTGACTACCTGACTTTAGCAATTATGTGATCTACATGTTTCGAGCAAAATTGGTCACCTTTGCAGCACTTTTTTATATTCTATTTACATAAGGTTTCAGCAGTGAGAATACGTAGTGTTAGAATCTATTTCTAAATAAAAAATTTGCTTATTGATAAGATTTCGTTGCCGTTGTAGAGACTAGTCGCTTTGCAGTACGATAAATTTGAAACAATTGAAATACTAGAAGTGTTTGAACACATAATCACCATTTTATGTCACTCTTAACCAGGGTTGGGGAACCTATTTACTATCACAGGCCGCTTGAATTGTTCATTATCGCTGGCGGGCCGCAAACGCAATTAATTTTATCCTAAAATTCTACCTTTATCTAACGATGAGAAAGAGTGACTTGTCTTGACTTACTATCCAAGTAACTGCTTATCATGGAGCTTCGTTTTGACACGATTTTGCACTCCAGCTTGGGCAATTAAAATTCTTATGCGGGCCATAGCAAATGTTCATGAAGGCCGCATTTGGCCCGCGTGGCGCAGGTTCCTCACCCCTGCTTTAAACCAACGGTTTATCAGCAAAAACTTTCGCCACCTTGTTTACAGTATTTGCCACACAAATTTCTGACTATCAGTTGTTCGTCTTCAGCAGCATTATTCAATTAACTGGCTTACATTTGCAACACTTGCTAAGAGTGTTCATTAAAACTACTCTATTACGTTGCGTGATTCGACTGTTTTTCAGCACATATCTTGATGCGACTTTTTACAGCTTGTCCAGCAGTGTTCTCTGTGAAGTTTATCCGGATGATTCTTGCAAGCAGTTGTTCGTTTGGCTTGTGATCCCTCTTTTCTGTTTTGCGTACACGTTATTCCAACCATGGCTGCCTAACCACGGACTCGTCTTTGTGAAAACTGTAGTCTTACAAGGCACTCTCTGTAATTAAACCAATTGACTTTGATAGTGGCGGAAAATACCCAAGGAATCTTTCAAAATGTAGAAAAGTTTGCGTTTATTTCTTATGCGATTTTCTGTGTTTAACTTTTGTTACTAGAATATTCTAAACTAGCATTAAATGTACAATCTTGAAAATCTGTTAATTCAAACCTACTGTATTACTACTGTATACACCACGGCATCAAGACGCAGAGGTTTACGGAATATTCTGAGACAAAACCACCCTTACGGTATTCTTTTGTTTCTAGGAACTGCAAAACTGTATCTTCAGCGTGATTATTCATGTCATTGGTTTGTTTTGTTCGTTGTCTGCCACCATCAAGTGGCAATCGACAGTGGGAGATGTCCACGCTCTTTGCCTGGGATGCACAGTAAGTTAAAATCCTTGCACCAACAAAATCAGTTTCGCGCTGAGGATGCGTTCTTCAACACGTTAAACTTAAACTATTTTCATCGCTTGACAGAGGTAAACCTAAAAGCAAGTTCATAGTAGAAGATTAACGTTGGCGCAACGGCAGTGTTAAAACTACATTTAAGTTTTGCGCATCCGTGTTGCCTTTTTAAAGCAAAATCAACGTTTTTGAGTCTTCATCTTTCTTCTTGCAGATCTTGAGTGGCATCATTGCAGTCATATGTTTCCTATACGCCTTCGTAATACGTTGCTCTGGAGTTACGCGAATGACATCCACTCGCGTTCCTTTCGCCGTTTCAACGTAGAATGTGAAAAGAATTCTTACAGTATTGACATCCTTTTCTTGTCAGTGCAAATGCGTAGTTAAGGTTTCAGCAACGAAGTATCGTGCCTGACTATCTTAAAATTTAAATTTCACTTTTTTTATCATTGGTGGATTTTTTACAAACAAAGACGTCTCCTTGTAAGCTCAACCAAATTCAGAAGCAATATATGAAATTCTATGAGAAAAATTCGCAACAGACCACAAATTTTTCGCTAGCGTGCTAAGAGAAAACAAGCATCAAAACCATACGAGTTTCTTCAAATCTTTACTACTTCACAAATGTAAGACCTCACAAAAATAAGGCAGATGCAGGTTTTATCTCATTTTTTTGTGATCTGATTTATTTACTGATAAATCTTTGTCTAATCCACAATTATTATGATTTATTCACAGCAGCAATCCTGCTGTTGAGTGGGTGAACATCCTCCTATTCTATCGGATTTATGTGCGTGAACATCCTCCTGTTTTATCGGATTTTTGTGCTGATTTGTGAATTCAAAGAGATAACCGAATTCATTTACCCTATTCATATCAATTATTGCTTTAAACAATTGTAATGCTTTTATGTAGAGCTTATGGTTTCAAATTGTAATCCCGCTACGTTTAGACAAATGGAAAGCTGCCTAGATTCGTACTAAAACACTTAGTTCTCTTTCAAGGCGCGCCAACAAAAGTCTACATATCTCGTAAACTGTACGAGAAACACTCCAGGGGACTATTGTCATACAGCTTGCTATGCACATAGCTATCTTGAGTTTGAACTTTGAAGTAAGTTTAAATTTGCAACATTCAGTGGAATTTTACCCAAGATTTCTGCGGCACTACTTGTTATTACAATATGCTTTTCTCAGTCCAACGTTTTTTCTATTTGACAAAATCTTAACAAAATATAGAACATTACGAAAAAGATTGTGTCCCCTGTTCGTGAAAGAAGAAATTTATTCTTGTGCTGTATATCTTTGTTTTGTTATTCTAAAAAGTAAAATCAGGCCCACTCTGCTGCTTTCTATAAACAAGGATTGCATTTTATATAAAAGGAACTGTGCTTCCGTTTGACATATATTCTTATTTGCTCTGTCATTACAAATGTTTTCTCACGATCACATTCTTGTTTGATTAATAAATGCAGAATGCACCTGTTTAAGTTGTAACGCGTGTGGATAAAACATAAAATAGCTTTGCTGCAGAAGTGCATAATCCTGTTGAACCGTTGCTGAAACGTGTAGTTCAACGAGGCGTTCAGTTGAATGTACTTGTTGATATGGTATCCGTTATAGAGAGTATGGAGAAAAAAGTGTGTTATACAACAAGCACAGACTGCGGTAGTGTATATTGCAGTAAATCGTATTGAGAAAATAAGAAGGGAGATTAATTCTCGTTTAAATCCTGCACACTAATATTAAAACGTAGCACACAAAAATATAGGCCTACTTTATTCAACCTGTTTCTGCATAAAACTCCAGCATTAGGCAAAGGTCTTTATTCAGCGTATTTGTGTTTCCTGTCAAAACAAAACAACGAAATAAACGTTCCCAGTTGCCAAAGCTAAGGAACAAAAGAAGATGACGGGAAGCACCAGACACGATAAAAAAATTCAAAAAAAGTTACTGGAGAGTGAAAAGTTGGTCTGTAGTGATACATGTCATTTTCTCATTGATAAAACTTGAGGATTAAATCAACATTGCCCAAATGGTTGATCAACGTTATCCAGAAATTATTCTTTAATTAAATAGATTAATTCAAAGTTTTAGGTCATGTATGTAGCGACAATAACAAAATGCTTATTTCTAAAATAAATTTAGCTCACTTCTTTGCTAATGTTGATAGCCAGAAAGGCCCCTGGAAATTTTCTCGCCACCCCTGAAAAAATGTGTTGGACATAATTTAAAACTGTTGGATATAGTTTAAAAAATATGGGCACCTCCCAGAAAATTCTTTTCACCCCTTGGTGTCGCAAGCTGGTTACAGGCCTGATAGTCAAACCTCATTCACGTTATGTTAAGGAGCCGGAGTCAGGAATCGAAGTCGGAAATTCTGAAATGGACAGAGCTGATCATTTTGGAAGCTTGGAGGTGGAGTAGGATATTTTACCTCCGAACTCGGCAACCCTGTTTCCAACAGTTAAAATTTTATAACGGCATTTAGACCTCATGGTACCTAAAGATGTATAGTTGATAGGTAGTATCTACAATATTTTGCCTCACGAGACGAAAGCTGTGCTTGGCCTATTTAGTCTTTTGTCGAACATGATTGATTGAAGTGGCCACGTGCAGTGGCGTGATCAAGGGGAGGCGAACGAGGCACTTGCCTCGGGCCCCCCTTGAGGTATTTCGCTTGTAATTTTTTCTCGTTTTTGGTGAAAAACTTATCAACTCAATACTATACTCCGAAACAGATCATAAGTAAGCACTCTGCTTTCGAAGGGGCCCCCAACAGCAACTGTAATGTACAGGTAATCCGTTTTCAAAAGGGCCCCCAACAGCAACTGCAATGCGTAGGTACTCTGCTTGCGAAGGGTCCTCAACAACAACTGCATTGTGTAAGTGCTCCTCATTCGAAGGGTCCCCAACAGCCATTGTAATGCGTAAGTCTCTGCTTTTGAAGGGCACCCAACCGCCACTGTAACGTGTAAGCAGTCTGCCTTCAAAAGGGTCCTCAGCAGCGACTGCAGTGTGCAAGTAGGCTACTCTGATTTCAAAGGGGCCTCCAACAGCCACATTAATGCGTAAGTACTCTTTTCTGCTTTGAAGGGGCTTCCAATAACAACTGTATTGTGCAAGCGCCTTTCTTTCCAAGGGGCCCTCAACAGAAACTGTAATGTGTAAGACTACATACACAGTAGTCTTGTTCATTTCCATAAAAATAATAGATTGTGAATATCGCTTAAGACACGACACAGAGCAGAGATCAAACTTCCAATAACTGACATATCCACAAAATGAAAACAACCTATTCCTGTCATAGAGCAGTTGAGCCTTAGCCTACGTGTCAGTCAGAACAGAGCCCGGCAGCCTGCCACCCTCCTTCATCCTTACCAATCTGCAATGAATTTTCACTTTCCCAATCTAAGCAAGAGAGTAGAGCCAGCATGTTATTCTAACAATCAGCCTGTTAAGTTAAAAACTTTAAATTTGATAACAGCTACAACCCGGTTCCTGCAAAAATTGAAAATTTCACTCCTGCTCCAGGTCCAGTTTTTATTCAAAGTTCCCACTCCGGCTCCTGCTCCAGCAAAAATCCTAGACTCCGGCCGGAGTCCACTCCGGCACCGTGATCACCTCTGGTTTACATTGCAGTTGTCTTGGCCAGAGGTGGCCACAGATCCGGAGTGCCAGATTCGACTCCGGCCGGATTCTGCGTTTTTCTTTCGGACCCGGTGTGAAGCGAAATTTCTGACCTATTATTGTTTGTCAGTCATTTTGCTTTTCTGAGTGAAGGAATAAACTTGGCGATTACTTTTTTGATGCGCGTTGCGTAAATCAAAACTTTTTGGTTAGACGTCAGATACCTACAACAAGCTACAGCACGGGAATAAGTACAAACACTGAAAAATATTGGACTTAGTCTTGGACCTCAATTATTTTTCTTTTTCTAACCCTAACCTAAACCCTATAAGCCAGGGGTGTCAAACATACGACACCCGGGCCAAGACCGGCTCGTTGCGTGGTTGAATCCGGCCCATGGGATGATTTTGCGAAGTAAAATAAGAAATTCTTTGTTTGCTTGAGAGGTTTATCTAGTTATACTTCAATAACTGGTGACTAGATTTCAATTGCTTGAAACCTTACCGTATTTTTCTTTTTTTTTTTTTTGGATCATAAAATTGGAATAGATTTAACAGTTTCATCAACACTAAAAAAGCCTTCAAGAAACTATGCATGTTTTATTTTGAGACGTTTCGGATTATTCTTAATCCATCTTCAGTCAAAAAATAAAGCAACACTTGGCAGTGCTAGCAATTCAAAACCAAAAGACTCTGTGACGCAAGAAATAACAGTGTGATGCAAAAGACGTCAAAAGCAAAACCAAGACCGCCAACCCTGTCGAATTCGCTAAAACTGAAAGCAAGACCAACAGGTATGCAGAAAGTGCTAAAACAAAACCTACATAAGATCGTAATCTACGTAAACAAGCCAAGACCAGCAGCAAGAGACTGTTCACAGAGCACTGCAAGCAAAGGCTGCAAAAATTTTGTTTAACAACTACCAGTTCAACAATCAGCACGATATGTCTACGTCAGCACCAACACCAATGCACGCAACATGTATCAACATAAGAACCGAGCATCAACCAATGGTTTGACACAAAATCTACGTATTGAAGAGGTATAAAGGGGTGGAAAATTGTATACATTAATCTCGGGTTGTTGTTGTTGTATCAGAAGTGTCTCTTTAATTAATAATTCGCGGTAGTTAAAAGCAGATGCCAAGATTTCAGGATTTTTGAAGTCCGTGTAATGACCTGGGTATGTGTATAAATGTTTGACTACATCGGTAGCTTGGTGGTTCGATTTAAAAGGATTGTGTTCATCCAGGCGAAATTTCGAATTTCTTTGAGTTTGTCCAATATAAGAATGACCACACGAACATTTAGGTTTATATACCACATTGCTTCGTTCCAGATGTGCTTGCTTGTCCTTGTACTTAAAATGATCTCCAAACGTATGTGTTTTATGAATGAGAGACAGATGAGCAAGTTCTTTCAGATATTTTCTAAAAAAGTTCCACAATTCTTTCTCTAGTTGTAGAGATGTTTCGCCAAGGTAGGGCAGGTAAAGAAGAATTTATCGAATGTCAGTCGCCTTTCCTCGCTTGTTTTTAGGAGTGTTTTTATAACGTTTGTTGGGAAATATTTTGATTTGTTTGTCTATATACCAGACCGAGTATCCATTGCTAAGGAAACAGGGTTTAATATTTTTGAATTATTTGTGAATTAATTGGTAAGAACTGCAAATTTCATAGGAACGATGTAATAAACTTTGAATTACACTCTTTTTGTATCGTAATGGCGACAAGCTTTCCCATTTATTGTACAGTCCTGTATGAGTGTTTTCCTGTAGGTAGTTGATTCAATCCCGGTATGCATCAGTTTTTGTCAATAAGACATCCAAATACGCCAACTGTCCGTCTGCTTCCACCTCTTTTGAAAAGCTTACGTTTGAATGCACTTTGTTTAAATTATAGAAAAACTGATCCATCTTCTCTTTGGAATCAAACGTACAGAAAATATCATCTACATAACGGCAAATTATTTGAGGGAAGCAACCAATCGTATTAACGTTATCAACAAACCAGTTCATAAATAGATCTGCCATTTAAGGTGCAATCGGTGAACCCATTGCTACCCCATCTACCTGTGTATTATAATATTTTTCGTTGAATTGCAGAACAGTATTTTTACAAGTCCAGTTAAGCATCTTTCGAAGTTTCGTTCGATTTAAACCATTAAATTTACTCTCCTTGTAAGCGAAGACTTCGTCCAGTACCTCTTCAATACGTAGATTTTATGTCAAGTAATTGGTTGATGCTCAGTTCTTATGTTGATACATGTTGCGTGCATTGGTGTTGGTGCTGACGTAGACATATCGTGCTGATTGTTGAACTGGTAATTGTTAAACAAAATTTTTGGAGCCTTCGCTTGCAGTGCTCTGTGAACAGTCTCTTGCTGCTGGTCTTGGCTTGTTTACGTAGATTACGATCTTATGTAGGTTTTGTTTTAGCACTTTCTGCATACCTGTTGGTCTTGCTTTCAGTTTTACCGAATTCGACAGGGTTGGCGGTCTTGGTTTTGCTTTTGACGTCTTTTGCGTCAAACTGTTATTTCTTGCGTCACAGAGTCTTTTGGTTTTGATTTGCTAGCATTGCCAAGTGTTGCTTTATTTTTTGACTGAAGATGGATTTTAAGAATAATCCGAAACGCCTCAAAATAAAACATGCATAGTTTTTTGAAGGCTTAACGTAATTGCTTATATTTTATTGTTTTTTGCTGTTTTTATCACGTAAAATTTTCCCGTTTTCTGCATATTTCATTTTGCATGTTCACACCGGTTTGATCTTTGAAACAGGTATGAAGATGCAAAAGTTCAACTACTGTTGATAAAGTTTAGCACTAGAACTCCGGGGAAAAAATATACCTTGAGCTCCAACGATGTCGATTTCGAAACCTTCGGAGTTCTAGGTACAACTCTAACTGAAATTAGCTACGTAAAGTTTAAGATGGCTAAGCCGAGGTGCCGTGCTAAAGCGTTTTTTTTATTTACGTGAGGAAGTTGAACACTTTATGACGAAAAGGGGCAAGCCAGTGTTAGAATTTCAATCCTCAAAATGGATGCAAGACCTTGCCTTTATGGTGGATATTCCATAGAACTTGAATAATCTGAACAAAATGTTGCAAGGCCGCAGAAGACATGCCACACAGTATTACGACAACATACCATACGTGCATTCAAGTTGAAGTTGTCCTTGTGGGAGACACAACTTTCCGGTGATGACACTGCTCATTTCCTTTGTCTAAAAAGTATGCGTACCACGGGACTAAACAGTGACTTGAATCAATACAAAGATACGATAACAGAGTTGCCATGGGAATTCAAGCAACGGTTTCAGATTTTTGGCCAACTTGAGACGGACTTCCAAGTCTTTCGCTCGCCATTCACAGTGAACCCCTCTGATATGACCGTTGACTTGTAACTTGAAACAATTGACTTGCAGTGTGATTCAGATTTGAAGACCAAGTTTACCTTGGCGAGATAGGACACTTTCGATCAGAATTTTTTTCCAGGCTACCCCGAAGTGACATCCCTTGCTACACAAGTTTTGTGCATGTTTGGGACGACATATCTTTGTGAATAAGTGTTCTCTGTGATGAGCATCAATAAAACAAAGCTGCGCTCAAGGCTCACGCATGCTCGCTTATATGACATCCTGAAAGTGGCTGATACACAGGATTTGACACCTGCTATTGATACACTAGTGAAAGCTAAAAGGTGCCAAGTTTCAGGGGTAGGCCTAAATCGCTAACATATTTAATATGAACTGCTTCTTGGCGCCCTGAAATATAGTTCTGAAGCAATGAGTAGTTACTGTGGAAATATTTCAAGACACTGAACGCTTGAACAGTGAGTACATGTAGTTAGTCAGCAGTTTCATTACAAACGCGTTTCGTTTGATGGAACCAAGGATATCTAGAAAATCCAGGGATATCTAGGAGTTTCAAGATATCTCTGGATGGAACCATACTGTTCGTCTATTGTTACAAACTGTATGTTTTGCGTAAAAATTTATGCATTTCCAAGGTAGAAGAAAAATTCAAGTTTCCACTATTTTGCACAATGTGGTGCCAGTTCGGGTGGTCTGGATTACTGCACTTAGCTGCAAATGAGTAGAGGTGTTCGAAAAGGAAATTTGACAGAGACCGTTTCGGTTTTTCTGACATAATTCATTTCGGTTGGTTTTTTAGACATTGTGTTTTCGTTTCGGTTGGTTTCAGAGTCATTCATGATAAATCTTGTTAGTATATCGTAAAATTGAACAGACGTTTCTCAAGAAACGTCATCCTGTTGCTGAGTTTCGTGAAGGTTGCTCCTGAAATGTGCTAATAATCATTTTCAGATTTTTGCATTAAAGTCATGAAAACAGTTGGAAGTTGTCATTACTTATAACCAGGGTTTTTATACAATGATTTCATTAGTCCGGTCCGCTGGAGATGAAATATGCCTGAAGTGGCCCCGGAACTGACACAAGTTTGACACCTCTATCTAAGCCGACACACTTGCCAAAACACTAAATTTTTAGCCCTAATCATCAGTTTTCTCAGCGTATTTGATATGTAGAATAAAACTCTGTGCATATGCACATGGCGTGGAGTCGGAAATTTCACTTGACACCGGTTCCGAGGCCGGAGTCAAAATTTTATGAAAAAACGGAGCCGGAACCGGAGCCAATTTTCAATTTCGGCAGTAGCAGGAGTCTGCGCGGTCATTTCTTTAGTAAAAAACATGGGGAAATTTCAGTTGGGTTGATCGTAGCCAGAGTCTAAACAAGAGTCGGATTCCCAAATTTGAAAAATTTCAGGACGCGGATACGGTATTAAAAATCTTTTAACAGGAGCGGAGTAGGGGTCTGAAAAAGTGACTCCGGCCACCAGAGATGATCGGATAGAGGATTTTTACTATCCGATCCTATCCTGTTTTTGAAAAATGATATTCGTATCCGATCCGAATCCTGTTTTGGTTAGAATCATACTATCCTTATCCGAAAACTATCCGAAAGTGTATTATGATGCACAACATACATTTTTGTGTAGTGTCTATTTTGCCTCATGAGGCAAAATAACTGTTGATTTTATTTTGCCTTTAGCTGAACACGATTGGCTGCAGTGGTCACATGAAAAATTTGGAATGCATGTCCTACTTATTTGACCATGACATTTGTAACAGCTCAGTCCCACATGCATGCACAAGTGTTGCAATGGGCTGGCAAGCAGTTAGCAGCTTCTTGTTTGCATTAAGTGAACTGTAGGCTAAACCCTAACTCTAAACACTGAACCACTAAACTTAAACTTGACCCTAAACCAGGGGTATACAACCTTTTTCTATTGCCGGCCGCATTACTTTTATTAATATGAAGTACGGCCGCCAATGAGTTCGAGTTTTATTGGTGAGATACGTTAATGAATAGGTTTTATTCGGTATATGCGATTTACTTGTACCTAAAAGTATAATAAAATGTCAAATATTTTAACGAATTTTTAACGAAATTACGCATTGTGTCGAATGATTTTCTTGCCTTGCGTTTGATTTACTTCAATATACGCCAGCACGGCCGCCACATCTTATAATTTAAACTACATATGGACGGCCACAAATTTCATTATCGAAGGCCGCATGTGGCCGTACGGCTGCAGGTTGTGCACCATTGCCATAAACCTTTACCATAAGCACTGATCCTAAACCCTAACCATAAACTCTTAAACCCCAACCAATTGACCACTTCAATCAATTGTGTTCGAATGAAGGCAAAATAGTCCCAACACAGGTTGTGCCTCATGAAGCAGAATAGACACTACCTGAATGCGTTGTGCCACTGTTGCAGTCGGAAAGCCCGAGTGGCAAGTGGGCAAAGCTTCACACTGTGGCAGCAAGCAACAATAGAGATCACTAGTTCACTCTTGCCACCACTAGCAAGTGCTATCAACTGTTCACTAGCTTCACAAGCATTGTTAGAGGTCACTCCCCAAGATCACTCCATCGGGATCACTCTATCATTGCTTGTTCGCGCCACATATAGGCTGTATCGCCCGATGGGTATTATTCTTCACGCACATCCTGTTCGTGGTGAATCGCACATTCAACGCAACGCCAACTGAGATGTTGCAATACCACTTTGGGCCCTGTCATGCTTATGAAGAGAAAGTTTGACATATCTTGCAAGCTTGACATATCACGTAACCTAAGTACTTTTCCAAGCGAAATGCATTAAAAAGAAAGCTGAAGTTTGGCCACACAGTCCCGTCGCCACAGGGTGGGCTTTGGTGGGCTTAAACCTTCCGAAACAATGCTCCAAAGCCTCCCCAATGGAAATATGAAGCACTATAAAACAGTGGTTTGTTCAAATTTTAAAATGTCAAAACCCACTGCACAAATGTAAAGTTCCCCTAGTGAAGACTTTCTGATGACGGTTCTGTTGGTAGGCCTACACCAAGCTTTTCATTAGCCATTTCTTTGGTAACAATGGTTAGATTTTAACACCACCCATGAGTTGTAGTGTTGAATAAATCGGAGATTTTTGCAATCCTAATCCAGTCCAAAATTTTCATTGGGTAATCCGGTCTGATCCTAATCCGGTAGACCTGTCTAGATATTTGATCCAATCCGGTTTATATCCGAAAAAAGCTTCTGATTAAGCATTATACGGCAGTGACCAATGCAGTTTGGATATCCATATCTGATCCGGTTGAGTTTTTTTGAAATCCAGTCCGATCCGGGTCCGGTTCTGAATCGCAGAATCCGGTTGGATCGCGATCCGGAAACCGGATCATGCTCATCACTGATAAGTTCACATTCATAATTTCATTTATTAATCCTACGCATTGTTGCACTTTCAGTTATTTAACCAAACCTTCCTGCAACTTCATAGCAATGCTAGTCTACAAACCAAAACAACATTCAAAACAATAGACTGTATTAAAATATGTCATTTACATTGAAATAACTGACTAAAAATTCAGTCTAAGAAGCCATTGTCACAAAACAACAATTTTTCATATCATATTTAAGAAAGAAAAAAGCTATCTATCTGGCCTGGTATCATTTAACAACCCGTCAATGCAGGCTCACGTAGAATAAGCGTGAAGACTGCTAAGCCTGGTGTAGACTAGTCAGACCACATTAAAAGAGCTAGAGTGCTAGCTAGTCTAGACTAGATCACAGTAGGCCTACTCTTACTAGCCTTAGTCCAGGTACGCAGCAAACAACGTCTTTAATGAATAGGCCTACTGAAAGAACCCTATCGTGACACACCATAAGACTCATGCTAACAAATTTGGCGTATCCAGTTAGCAGATTAATAGGGGGAATGAGATTGCACTACGATGCAGAGATTACACCATAGACAGACTCGGAGTCAGGGACCGAGTTTATGGGGGGACGGGGGGACATGCCCCCCAACTTTCGAACAGGGGGGGACACAATGTCTTTTGTCCCCCCCAATATTTTGTGATAAAAATAATGTAGTTGTGCAAATGTCATGGTTACTTTACCGTTAGAAACGTTTCCCCAGCATAAAGCCAGGGAACAAATACGAAAAATGAACATTATCACTGGACTATCTGTTGTGGACACCGTATACTTTCATTTGATGTTAATTGCACTCACCCTATCCTGCAGTAAATACTGCAATTTGAAGTCATTTAACTGCAACGAGAAGAATCAGCAGCAAAATCTAACGTAAGTAGCAAGGTGCTTTTTATTTTGTAAGTGCTAAGGGAAAAGACACTGCCATTATCTTACAGATACTGCGATAACTTGCACAGGGGTGGATAATAACATTTCGGGGCAAGCTCTCAGAAAAGGGCCCCAAAACATCGCCATTGCGAAAGGTAGATGTGGGATTACGTAGATAAAAGAGTTAAATTTGTTTCACATTTCAATTTATGAACTGAATTAAAGAGCATAATATACATACGAAAGGAACAAAACTATGTAAAGTTTTGCAGCTGGACACTTGAAAGCTGCCTTCGTTGGCACGTTTTCCCATAATTTTTGCTTAATTTTGAAAAATAGATGACTTGCTTTAGAGCTTCTTTAAATGTGGCTCTGGAGTGGTACATAACCTTTTTAACTAAACAATGGTGCAAAGCTCTCAAGAGGGGAGCACGGTATCTCTGGAAAAGGTGGCCCGAGGCGACTGCTTCGTTATCCTTCCTAATATCCATCTCTGAGCTTTGAATATGTTTTGTTGGCAAAGCGCATGTGACTAAAATGAAAATAAATTTGAATTTGTTCCCATTGGGGCTTCAAATTCCGCAGACATGTTATTGTATTTCCTAGAAGCCCGTGATGTGTACAAATTTTATTACGTGCAGTGCTAAGCTATCTTTACATGCAGCTGAGCGTGGTCTATAAGTTTTGTAATATTGTGGGTACGATTGTGTTTACAGTTTAATGCCATTTTATATTTCAATGAAGTCAGTTAAATTTAGCAAAGTCTCATCAAACAATTTAAACGAAGTAAGTTCAAAGTAGCTACAAAGGTTTAATGGAATAAGTTGAACATAGCCAAAAGATATTACGGATTATCAAAAATGCAAACATTTTTCAAAGGCGGTGAAAGACTCTAGCGTTTACGTTTATCAACTACATACATGAAATAATCGCTCACAAATTAAATGAAAACGGGATCCACTTCTTATATACGCGAACGTTTTTTAGGAGGCCTACTTCGTCGGAAGTCATTGCCTCAGAGCAAAGTCTCTGCTCGGCTTCGATTGAACGTGCTGTGTTGGTGTACATCCGAAGCGCGTAAATACAGTATAAGAAGCGCGCGCAATCGTAATGTCGGCCGCGATGACTTCTTGCTCAACTGCAATAGTGGCTTCAAAAAGCATACTGCTGATTGTGCGCTTATAGCATGAAGAGGTTTCCTAGTTTCATTTGTCGGAACGCAATTGTTCAGGAGAAAATGCCAGAAACATGCACATTTCATGGTGCTATAAACTCGGTTGATGTTTCACCCCTAGTAAAATTTTTGGCTTTGCGCCTGGTTGCCATTGCTAGTATTTACCAAAAGATCGCTAGTTTGTTTTTGATTTGATCTATGTGTGGTCTTGTGGTTTTTAGTAGCGGTATATTTTATTTCGGAACTGACCAAATTTCAATTGATTATCACAATTTTTGAGCATAATTATGTCCATTTAAGCCCAACTCTCAGAATTAATGTGGTTTCCTAGTAAATGCACTGCCAAGTGATAAACATCTAGATATAGCACCTACCACCACCATGGGCGTAGCCTAGGGAGGCACTTGAGCCATGGTCACCAAAATATATAAATTGCACAATGTGTCCCCCATTTTACCAATTTTACAGATAGGTCGTACTACGGTTGAATGATCATTATAACGTCATCATAACGCACACAATAAAGATTTGTCCCCCCCAAAGTTTTTTAGCAAATTCGGTCCCTGCTGGGAGTCATGGCATAAAAGGCAGAAAAGATGCTTCTGAAAATAATAAATGAATAATTGTGCAATGTGCAACTTTTTCCAAAAGTCTGAATCCTCAACATATCGTTAAAAGCGTTTCGGATATCCGGATCCGTATCCGGTGTCAAGCGAAATTTCTGACCTCTGCGAAATTTCTGACCTGCTATCAGGGGCGCACGCAGGAATTTTTTAAGGGGGGGGGGGGCTGAAATTTTGAGAAACATTTTTTGCTCTCACTAAAGTACAGGCTACCTTATTTACTATAACATTTATGTTATATATGCTATTTCAATTTTAACACATCAACACTTTTCTTGACCACGTCCAGCCGCGACGTTTGTTTTTCTTCGCCCGTTTTCTCCCGTTACCGTGATTTTGTTAATCTGTTAAAGTACGATGCGATGTAGTGTGGCACTTCTCTGCAAAATTTTGACATTGTTTATGGAAGTTTGTAACATGCTCAGTATCCCGTGATATTGTTTTTAAAAGCACTCTTATGTTATATAGTAGCATTACTTCATACCACTTCCAGCAAATTCTGGTGTCTCAGTCGGCTAT
>Ga0210059_1002204_pt1 | contig 30220 bp, 21 predicted proteins | sample Ectturendosymbi2_FD_188042 | JGI IMG/M metagenome (GOLD analysis project Ga0210059, IMG submission 188042) | Ecteinascidia turbinata endosymbiont from Florida, USA - Sample 2 (SPAdes) (version 2) | ecosystem: Host-associated > Tunicates > Ascidians > Unclassified | place: Key West, Florida...
ACTACGGCCAAAGCAAACGTTTGCAAGATGTCAGTTGTATCGTTTGCTTTGGCCGTAGTATTTATTATAAGGCTATTTAGCACTTCCGCTTTTCGTGTACCAAAGAATTACTGTATATTGTTTGAAAAACTTTTGAACTTTTGAGTTCATTCATTTTCATACCCGTTTTTCCTCTCAGGAGGGTCGCGGGGGCGGAAACCCAGGAAGACTCGAAAAATCTCACGGTTTTCAGCAATTTCAGGTATTTCTGCAGGTTCCACACCAAGACCGGATCAAGCAAGGTCGGAGATGTAGCCACTCTACCCTGTGCTTGGACGACCTCTGGGCCGCCTATCTGTGGGTGTAGCCAGCAGTACGTGCCTTGCAAATCTTTCCTGGGACATTCTTCAGCATGACCGAGCTAACGTACAGTAGTTAAGATCTCTCGATTTGGAGAAGTGGTTCGACATTCAAGGCTTTACGAATTTCATAGTTACGCACTTTCTCGCATAGTGTCATGCCGTGAACTCTTCACAAAATCCCATCTCAGCCACTTGTACTTGAGATAGGACAAGACTTCCAGTTATCACCCACAAGATTCATGACCATAGGTGAGGATCGAAACAAAGATCGATTTTAAAACTGACACCTTTGCGGTGTTCGAAACCTCCGTGTTTGTGACCACAAAGCGATAAATCTCACCCAGAATTACGTTTGCTTTACCGATCCATAGGTGTCGGAAAGATTTTTTCCAGGGGGGGAGGGCCAAAAGTGGCGAAATTGAATTTTTCCTCCTCGAAACTAAGAAAACCAACTTTTTGCTAAAAATGTAACAGAAAAATATCAAATTTCAAAATCCAGGGGCCTTGGCCACTCTTTCTCCCCTTCCGACGCGCATGTACCAATCTATGTATTAATCCCCTTGTTCCGTCTTCCAACACTCATGAATACCAACCCAAGGTACTGCTGCAGTGTGTTGGCGCATGCTTGCAGCCGATACACTGACTTGGTTGTATTGAGAGAAGTAATAGCTCGATTATTTCAGTGCTAATTTTCATTCTCGCTTGGTCGCACACGGAAGAAAACCGAACAAGTGCATGTTGAAGACCCTGGCGAGGAGATACACGCAGTAGGAAAGCGCTCCGGAAAAGCTTGATCCTGCAACGGTTAATTCTGCGGCTTAAAACAGTGACACCTTCGTCGACTCTGCTGTTACTGTCTATCCAATTCATATAGACGATGAAGAGGGGTGGTGACAGCACACACCCTTGTCAGAATCCAACATCCACGGTGAACGGTTGTGATTTAACTCCGCCGACACGGACAAAAACTTCTGAGCAGGAACACAGTGACATGACAGCCAGTTACAGGCGGCCGTCAACACCGCACTCAGAGCAAACTCCTAGAACTTTTCGCGAGGAATCCGGTCGAATGCTTTCTTGTGCATCCCTCAATTTGCTTCATTTTGCATCGGGCATCACTGGTGCCATGCCTAGTGATATTTCACTAGATGTAGTGATTTTTGGACTGGCCAAGTGATCTAGTGAGTTTTCACTGTCACCTAGTGATATTGTGTAAACTTTGTTTTTGAATATTGTCTTGTTTTTAACCTTTCAGCCCCCTTCTTTTGTAAACAATTGATTACGTGAATCGTTGTGAGAAGATTTGCACCAACAGCACAAGCACAAGCAACTTTTTAAAACTCAGTTTCTTTTTGTTTTCACTTCTGTTTATTGCTGTAGCGGTGCCTGCGACTTTCATTTCTGTCACTGCGGTAGAAATATATTGATAAAATGTTAGGTTGTTTGATCAAAAATACTCCGCGAGTGTTGTCGATTTCAACTCATGAAAGAAGCATGAACTTCTTTGGTATAAGATTTTCCAGACCTCAACATGATCTATTTTCAAAAAGTTGCCAAAGAAGGTGTAAAGGTTTTTGGGCGATAAAGTACATAAATAAATTATGTCCAGCAAAACGTTAAACTTCAACGCAGAAATTTTAAATGTAGTTATTTTTTTCAAATCAAGTGGATTTTTTTGGGAATCTGGTGATTTTCGCAAAAAGGCCTGAGGCAGCAGTGTTGGGCATATTCTGGAATCTCAAGCGCAGTTTATTAGGCAAAATATCTTGCTGACCTTTAGGTCGTCCTTATTTGTGTATCAACGGAAGCAATGGGTTGTTACTTTCAAAGGTTTGTTTTGATGAAAGAGTGAGCCAAACATTAAAAGCGTTACTAATATCATATTATCTTGCTGCTGAATCGTTTGCTGTTGAATTTGTGCTTCGATCCTTTGGAAACGATTTATCTTTTAAAACCAGCCTTGCAATATAAACTACACATTGTGGACCACAGCAAGAGCCCACGAATGACCTGACCGGTGGTGTCGAACATTGTTGATAGACCCCACATCCCACAAATTAACGTTTTTTTGAAAGTTTGTGAAGGATTAAAAAACTTCGTAAATCTTTTTTTATCAATCTCAATGGATTTTGCTTTGAAGGATTTGAAAAGTTTCAGAAATTGACAACCTTTCTTTTGTCTTCACGATATTTCCTGTAAAAAGAGAGGGCTCGTGATTTTGAGGGCTGGGGGAATTATATCGGAGCTGCCATGCGTATATATGAGGCGCAATTTTGACACCAATACTGTATGTTATGGTGATGTGACCCTTTTAGGAAGATGGTCACGAACAACTTATCAAGTGTGTCAACTGATAATTGTCAAGCAGAATGTAGGGTTAATTTCTTTCTTACAAGCAATATCGTGGGATGCAAATTTCGTATCGAATAATAAGAAAATTTAGATTCAAGAATAATTCATACCTTGAAACAACGTTGCAATAATGGAGTGTCAACATCCATCCGATTTTAATTATCCCAAAATATGCCGCTTAAACAACATCTTCGCCACTGATTTTTTACCACATTATTTTTTCTCATGACCAAGACTTAGCTTTGATAAGCCCATTGCAGTTTATCACTTGCAGAAGACCGAAAACAACATTGCAATGGCGACACGCCAAACTTGACATATTTTCCGTTCGGGCACATTACTTATTTGAATCATTGTTTTAGCAACTGATTTTGAGTTTTAAGAGTTTGAGCATCTTTGCATCATGACAAAACTATCGCTTGTTGAAAAATATAGCCAAAGGTTTGATATCTCCACACTTATAATATGCATGCAAATCAGCTTTCAAAAGGCAGTACATAATTGCTTGGGTAAAACCTATGCATCGATCACAAGAGCTCTTACACCTGCATTCGTAGCAGTGCAGATTGACAAATTTTGCGTTGCACTTCTCCATCCAACTTTCTGTACCCGCTAGGAATCTCAGTTTTAAACTAACGAAAATCATTTTAAAACATGTTGATTTTTAATGGAACAAATGCCAAAGCTTTGGTATTTGAACAAAATATTATTCTTGCTTCATATGCGCGTGTTTCTGAAACGAATGTGGATCATTCCTCAAAACTCAGTCTGCGGGTGTTTGTGGAGCAGGAACTGCGACTTTATGGCAAGTCCTACACCGTGCATTCCCAAGACCTCCTACATAGACTACCTAGGAGGTCTTGGCATCCCAACCACGACTGGTGGTAACGCAAGCACGGCACGATTTGTCGAAGCAAGACGTGTTGCATTACCTTATGTACAGTGGCGTACGCAGAAAATTTCCGAGGGGGTGGCCAATTTTCGCCACAATCGCGTGACGTCACAATCGTGTGACGTCACAGATTAACTTTAGGGGAAGTGCCGAAGGCACGACCATTCTGGGGGAGTCCGGGGGCATGCCCCTGGGAAAATTTTGCAAAATTACACCTAAAAATACGCATTTTTGTGCATTCTGGAAGCAAATTTTAGACAATACTGTTTTTATATTTTTTTATTTTTAGGGTCTGAGGGGTGGCCATGGCACAGTGGCCTCCCCCCTCCGTACGCCAGTGCTTATGTAACATATTGGTGTTCATGAAAGTAATCTGCAAGACAAAATTCTACTGACAAATCAAGTTTTTTGAATGTATTTTCAAATGTAGACCAGAGTAAATTTTTAATTTCGTGTTAAGCTTCCTAAAACATTTATTTTTATCTTGTGAGTGTTGGCAATACAGACCTTGTCTTATGGCCACTTTTGGTTCAGAAAGTGTCTACCATTCACAAAGACTCAGATTCCCTGCTGATGTTTCGACGTTTTTTTAAAGTGAATAGTTTAGGCGACCGGTGCACAGCTTTCTGGACCAAAAGCAGCGACAAGACGAATTGCGCATCGCTATCTCTCACAAGAAAAAGCTTGGTCGCGTAGGAGCTTTCATGACCATTAATTTTGTTTTCTTTAAATAAAACAAATACTCTAATCTTACTACCTACTTGGTTGTTTAAGATGTAACCCAAACACGATTCATATCGTTACTTGTATTGGTACCGACATAAACACCACAGAAGGAAGCTGAGTGGGATGTACGCAAGCCGTAAAACCACAATATAAATTCGATGGCCTCAATCATCAAAAACGCCAAGTGCTAGTACATAAAGCCTCAAAAACAGATGCTTTGAGTGTGATGCCGCTAAAGCTACAGAGAATGCAAAATTCTTGTTACGTACGTACTTACAGTACATCATTTCACGAAATTATCCACGTGTAGGCTCTTGCTCACCTTTAGATGTTTGTGTATTTGCGATAAAAAAAGATCTAGTGGGTTTGTTGTTAACACAATTTGCCTGTTGTGAGCCTGTTGCAAAATGAGCATCGATTGCTCTTGTTTGTTGCCGCACGCGTCATTCCGGGTTGCACACTGTCATGCAGTTCCTCAGCAGCGATTGTAACATTTGTTGAAATACACTTCCTCCCACCGGTTTGTGGTCGGCCAAGGCCCGCCCAAGGCCCGCCCAAACATAAATATTTGCAATCAAGCGAATCACAAGAATGGTCAAAGCATAATACAGAGGGCCTGATGCTGACGACGTGATGACAATGCTGACAATGACCACGTCCTTGGGTTGCTCAGAAACTGGGTTGTGGCCGAGCTGTGTTTTGAGGAGAGTCTATTTCTAGCAAACATCTGACAAATTCCGAAGAGATATCACATACATCGAGCATAAAAACAATTCGCTGTGGTGCACGAAGCGGAAGAGAAGTGTGTAGAAAAAAAGCGATCCCAATATGAACAAAAGGAAAAAAGTGCAAACGCGGAAAATAATGAAACCACTTATCTCAGCAGCCCTTTGCTCCGAGTTTGTTATCAAGCTCTAGCAAGAAATTAAGAGCTTACATTGCATCGTTTCTAGCGTTCTTCAAATCAGATAAGTCTGTTCTTTCTTTGCTAAAGCAACAGTGCTAGCTTCAAACAAAATTTTCTGCGCCGTAGTTACCGCACCCCAAGTGGTCACTAAAGGACTTGGACAAGCTGAAATCTTTTTTTAAACAAATTCCAAACTTATGTGCAAGCAGATGTCGCTAGGGATTTATCAACGTTACAGAATATGATGCTTGTAAATATTGGGCATATTGCGTTAAAGTTTTTTTTCCATGTGCAGAAAACAATTAACCCTGACTTTTCTCCAATGCAAAAATGAGTGACAACCACAGTAGAAAGTGTGAGCGCCAGTGTAAAAAAGTGTGACCAGCAAGCCCCATTGTGCGTTCGTTCGCAAACGCCCAGCATTTGGCGAAACCTTAGGTGCAGTTATCACCTAACCTTTTGAAATTATGACTTTCAAGTTGGGGTTTTGATGCGCCGTTAGCGTTGCTTAAGCAGTCAAGGACTTTCAGGTGAGTATATAAGTTACGAATAATTTTCAGTGCTTTAAGCTTTCCATCATGAGACATGATAAATTAAAACTTGATTATTAATTCGAAGGATATCGACATAGACATAGTTTGGCTCATTAACGCACAAATATTTGCACAAAAGATACGCAACGTTTTTGTGTAACCAAACAACAGGGTAAAAGACTTTAAAAAGCTGAGAATGACTACATTCCAACCAAGCTGTGTATAGCATCACGAACGTCTGCATTGTCCTTTACCGTGCTCCATTTAATATCAAATGCTAAGCCCATATTGAATGTCCATCCAAAATTTGGTGACTATATATACGTGCATATAAAAATCACATCAGGTACGACGTTTTGAAATTTAACATAAACAAAGTTGTCACGCAGGTGCGAAAATTGTGTTTTACCACAGCAGCAAATTTGATGAACTCGACAAAGGTCTTATAGCTTTTCAGTCTTACCCAACATCAACAAAACCAAGCGCTCTGCGTCTAACACCTTTCGTGATATTAAACATATTTTTTAATTTTTCTCTTTTAGTTGAGAGAATCTATTGCAATAAAATCGTTTGACAGTCACTTTTGTAGTACCGCGTGCCAGTGATATTGAAAATAGCGTGCCGCGGATAAACTAACTGCTGACAGCACTGTATCCAACACTGCGGTCGGAAGCCTGGTTTGACGTTCTTTAGAAAAAGTCTGTCACAAGCGCACAATGGACACAAACCGCCCGCTTCATTTCGTTTTTTCTCACAGTTCGTTCGCTCGTACTGACATTCCAAGAAGTTGCGATAAAATGGCTCAACTGCCAAATGCGACTGCAGGATTACATAAAACAAGCAAAGAAATCGTGTGCTATGTAGACAAAGTATGCCCCAAAGAAGAAGCGACGTGGCCTATCTCAGCCGGTCGTATCTTACGTCACTGCGATTACGTTGGTGGCGTGCAGGCCAGACGACCTCGACATGATATGAAGGAGGGGAAAACGGACTGCTTATAACAACACTTGCATTCCGACGAGTGATGGATTCGGACAATCGGCGGAGTTTGAAAGTGTGATTCACTTACCAGCGCTTGAAGTGTCCGGTGATATCAGACGTTGTTTCGGTTCAAACTCGACCTGTTGTTTTAGTTGAATTGCCGAAAGCATGTCTTAAAAGAGATTTTTGACATCTGTGCTTTTGAGAAAAATTGACTGTTTTAATCTAAATGTTCGTTGTTAACAGGTATGTTGCACGAATGACCATGAAGTTTAACACGGATCCTGGTGTACCCCACACGTCCATTCTTGTTTTCTGTGCAGTTTTTTCGATGTTCCACGCGATCTTAGTTTGCGAAGAACCCACGTATCGATTGTGAAAAAGTTTCTGGAGTACAATGTAGAGACATGTTATAGAACTTAGATACACTAAAGTTACGTTTTTTTGTTAAATGTACTGAACATATCGATCCGAAAAGAAATCGTATTTAGTAATAAGCGTTTCGAATTGCGTTGAGGTTTTTAAGAACTAATTATGCAACAGTTTGAGTGGCAGTATTGTGACTGTATTCCGTCCCATAAATTCAAATTTTGTTTAGCAGAAATGTTGTTACATTCCATTCTCAACTTGTAGTTTTGAAGCAATTAGAGGAAAACGTTGAGCGCAAACATCCCTACCTTATGTTCAGTTCAACCCCTTGTTGTCAGACGTCCATCAAATCTGAAGATTTTTGGATGAAAGTTGTCAGACTTTGACATACGGTCTGTCAGCACTCGTCAAACTGTCAAGTTACTTGAACCAAAGTGCTTTTTAAACTGTGTCAGTCTTTAGCAAGAAACACTAACTTTTTGCGCATCAAAGCAACAATATATTCTTGCATTGCTCGCGTTTTAGAAAATTATGACCAATCACCAACATACTGACGAAGATTTTGCAAAGAGAAGCAGTGGACTTACTTCGTTGATGCGGTGTCTCAGCAGTGAAGAGATTTCTGAAAAGACGGCATTAAAACAAGTGTTTTTTTATGTATATAAAATTGCTTCTTTCAACAAATATTTAACTTGTTTGTAATCACGCAACAAAATTTAGTTGCAGACGTAAAAGGAATTTACTGCCAGTTTTTACAAAGAAAAATGGGTGACCACGTTCACGTAAGCCGCTCAACACAACCATTTTACTGCGTCATAATGAATTATGTGCAGTTAATGCGAATATTTATCTCAAAAAGGCCTGGAATATTTTTCTTTGGTGTTTGGCATAAATGTGTGCTTGTTTACATAAAAGGTATTTCACGAAGAACGCGCGATGTGTCGCTGCCGAACAACATGCACGACGCAGCAAGACTGATACATCTCAAAAAATTCATTGTCATTTTCATTTCAAGGGCAGAAAAGCTAGTTAACGATACTTAGGAATGCAACTAGAATTCCCACGAAAAGGTTGGTAAAATAAGCCTTGTTCAGGTTGCTGACCATAACAACTGATGAGGGAACCCAGAGGCTGCAATACCAGGTGGAAAATTTTACCACAGACCAAGCTTGTTTGCAGAAGGACAAGGACAGAAGCAAATGCCCGTGGTTTTGGGAAAGCTAAGAGTTCTCAAAATACTAATTTCTTAGCATAAATTTTAAAATGTAAAAATGTCATCTCTGTCAATGCCAATCACCCCACAGAAAAAGCTTCCTTCAATTGAAGTTCACCTGTTGGCAGGCCTGGAAAAACAAATGCTGTTAGGAAAAGGCAAAAAAGAATACGAAAGCACTGGGATTTAGTTCATTAATGAATAAAAACTTTTGTCTACTCAAACCGAAATGGCCAACTCCTGGATTTGCTATTAAGCATGCATTCTTTGGCTTTATTGAAAAATTTTTTGCTTCAACGCAACGGTTATCACAGCTGTCATTCGAAGCTTACGTGCAAATATTTTGGTTACAGCAGCTTAGATGCATTGCGGAATTTAAATAACATCGATGAAGTTCCACAATTTGGAAATGTCTCAATAGCCGAAAACGGATTCAACCTATGCTGCTAATCCATAATCATAAGATGTTACCACTAATCCATGAACGTAAGATGTCTCGGTGCTGCTATGAAAAGATTAAATGGATTGATCTTGTACTCCTGCCATTTGCGCCGGTTGTGGAAAATTTACCACGAATACAGTATCTGATGCAAATGTAAGATGTTATAAAAATACTTTAGAAACACTCTTGAAAAACTTGCTCTAAAGACATGGCAATAGATTATCAAAGTTCAACAAAACTTTTAACTGGTCGCATTTGAACAGGTGATAGCTAAAAGTGAATCAGAAGCACAAAGTGTGCACTAGCTTAGGAAAGAGTTAAGGTTACCGATTTCATTTGCTGATAATGAAAAAGTTAGCTGGGTGGAAATCGCTTATTGTCCTACAGAAAAAATGCTGTATTCTACAGCATATCGCACAAGTACTTCACAAATATTTTCTTAACTGCTTGCACGTGTTGGCACAGAAAAAATGCTTTGAAAACATCCGCTAAAAACACAACTTCGTTTGTTAGTAACCACAAAATTTGAGGCGTAAGACTTGTAAAGGTGCAGCTTATCGTCAGCATCCACCCTTAAACAGCAAATGCCGGCATTTCACATTACGGTTTTTCAATTTGCGCCCGGCTTGGTGCTAAACGTCGCCAAATTATTTTGCCCGGCTTGAAGCGCACAATAGTAACGTTGCTGGTTTGATGCAAAAAAATATAGTCTTTTGTCGATGGAAGTTTCATCACTTTTTGTCAGGAAGGAAGCAGGAAACCTCGCAGTTGCATGTTTTTGTTGCGAAGTTGTTCGGACAACTGCGCAAGCAGCAACCAAGGAAATAAAAATCTCTTCGCTGCGTCCTGACCGCCGAAGTTAGTATTATTGCTTAACATCTTAGACCTGACCTTAAGGTCAACGGAAACAGTAGCGACGTCATAGAAGAAACGCCCTAAGATTTTTTATTTAACACGTATATCCTTATGAAGTTGTATCGCAGTGGTAACCAGATTGCAGGATGGTTCTCGAGCAAGCGTATATATTGAATCAGCCTCGTTAAGAAAAAAAGTTGAGTACGGGAACCACTGAGCACCAAGGGTAAAACCCAAAAAACTTCTTTTCTAATTAAAATTACCGCAAACGTACAGAGTTTGATGCGTAAAGAATATCCCTGCTGCCGATACAAAGCTGCCAATTCTGGTAAAAAAGTGGTGTTGAAAATGTGACGTTACCAGGCACGTTTTCCCGCGCCTCCTCACTGAAGTTAATCATGTAACAATTTTTCGCTGAACGCAAGTATTTTGTCATGACCCAAATAAACAGCAATGTGTGGAATAGTAACAGGTTATCCAGTAAATACACAGCACCTGCTGTCTTCTGCCGTTGTATACCGTAGGCTAAAGACAGGGCACGGTATCAAATTCAACCCTGAACGTTTGTTTTGCAAACGGGACTCTCGCGGAAACAGAGGATCTTTCATTTTTTGCAGATCACGGGACTTGCTCTGGTATGCAAGAAAATGAGCGAATTTTTGTAGCTCTGCTGTGTGCAAAGGTTTTAGCAGAATTGCTTCACAAAGATAAGAACGTAAAAGCGTATCGTCGGAGTTACTGAGGGTGCGCTAATGATTCCACGCCTTACTTTTGAAGTGAAAACAGAAATTTGACCAAAGAAAATTGAAAAAAGAGATAAATCAAAATCTTTGTGGTTGCCTTGTAAATCTTCCATAGCCTTGAATGAAAACTTCGTTTTGACTTAGGCTACTTGTTTTGACAATCAGTGAGTGCATTTTGTCAGTTTTTCTGCAGTTACACGACTGCAGCTGCTTCGATTCTGCACCTGGTCTGGTTTTCAATAATTAGTATTGCTCATCGAATGGTTTGTCCAGTACATGTCACCTGCAGCAAACGTATGTTGATCAGGCTTTGCTGGATTAACATACTGCTGGATTAACATACAGTAAACGTGCTTTGTTCAAACGACACCTCACGTGAAAGTTAAATGTATCACATATCTTTCAAACTTGATCGATCTCGAAATGTTACTGGCATACAGCAATCGGCTATTAGCGGCAAGAGACTTCGATTATTTAAAATAAGCATTTAACCTGACAATCACAGCGGAAAGCGTAACATACCACAAGCTATAGTTTTATCAACTTCGCTAATATTCAAACGAAACATTAAGAAAAGCTTTCCAGGTTAATTTTTGACATCAAAATTTTAGGATTGCAAAATTGCTATTGCTAGCGAACAAGACGCAAGAGATGGGATTCGGGATATATTTTTCAGAAAAACCCATGACTGTAACAGTGTTCAAAAGATAATACAAACACTATGATAGCAAGGAAAACTTTCCATCTGATGTCAATTCAAAATGAGTTTCAAAGTGTCTGGCATGAGTTGAAAGCAAAAACCAGGTTATTGCCTATTTTAGATTTTGTCAGATAAGCCATGGTATAATCAGGGTACCACAAAATAAGATAAAATCTCTAGAAATTCTGAACCGGGCATCCACTAAGAGGTTTACGGTGTCTTGAACGTTTTACTATAACACAAATTACACGTTTTTGAAAGACACCTGTTTTCGTCGATGGAATGCGTCGATTCATTTTGGTAACAAAACGAGTTTTGCCGTCCTCAGGATGCCTGCAACGCTTGAATGCTTCGCCAGCGGGGCTTGTGTTGGTTTTTGGCCACGTGCGGGAAATCGGCTTCAGCAAGAAAATTGCCACTCTAGTCAGGAGCAATAACTGCTTGTAGTGTTAAAAATTTACTCAACTAAAATCTGTAGCGGAAGTTTCGAGGCCGACATTCCTGTTGTAATTTCTGGTGGTCGACGCTCATGAACAAACCAACTGCTTGCTAGCGCTACCTGAAGGCTCAAACCTTACGGTCATAACGCTTTCAACGAAAGGGTTTTTTTTGAAAAGAGCTGGTTTTCTTGTGTGAAGTCCTCCGTTGAGAAATGAGAAGGTAACAGACAATGTTTGAAATTAGCTTCTGTGTACCTGTAGCCGATGTCTCTGACAAAAAAACTAACTATGAAGTAAATCAAATTCAATGCGCCTAACGCAAACCTGTTGTTTGTGAATTTGAGAAACGTTTGGTCAGAAATTAGCGGCTAATAAGATCGTACTTTTGTTGAAAGACGATATCTCTAAGAAAACCCCATTTTTTGTTTGTAGACATTGCTGATAAATATGTTTTTATCAAGTTTGAAATGTGTTCTTAAAGTCAAAGTGTGTTACTTTTATTGATACGGTGTTACGAGTATTTTAATAATGCAGCAGTTCATTCATGACAAAAACAAATAAGAAACAGCAGACGTTCTTGTGCTTGGCATGCGTTACATTTCAAGAATGTTTTCAAGAATGCTTAATAATTTCATAGCCATGCGATGGGTCCTCAGACGTCGAATTGACGCCGTTTGGCGGAAAATCGAATAGAATGACCTTGACTAAAAGCAGTTCTCACCGCCCTAATGGCGAGAAGTGAATATTTCGGCGCAGAACGGCCGCGGTTGACAAAGCAAGGAAAGCTCAAATGAGTCGCGTTCATCCCGTCTTTACGAGGAGCCACCTCACTGTGCTGACTAGTCCAAAAACCGGATGAGTTTTTATAAAATGTCCATCACTTGGCTTACGCTGGCTCAAACTGGCAGGAATCGCTACTGCAACCCCATTGACCTAGAGGTGAATCACACAAAAGCTAAACAAGTGAATGGGTCACTGAAATGTTTTGTTTTTACAAACCAATGAACGCCGGGTACGCTTGCAGCCTAACTCGCAATAGGGGAGTTTAGAGAAAAGTTCCGGGGCCTGTTTCAATAGTTTTGTGCCATCTGAAGCAATTATCGTCGTTGACAGCAAAGAGTTTCGGAACAGTCATTAAAAGAAATTGAAACTCACAGTTTTTCTGCAAAGTTTTTATGTAAACAATCAAACATGCAACATTTTACTCATTTCCATTAATCAGTCACACCTTCGCGCCAGAACTGGTAAGCCGGGTGATGTCATATTGTGCGAAAAGAAGCGTAACGACTTGTGGCTGACATACTCCATTCCCGGCACTTAGCTCGGACGTGGTCTGTCGTCACTTTCACAGCATACACAAGTTGTTGCGAGTGCGAGAAAAGAACACGAGCGAGAAATAATCAAATTATGCGCATTTAGCGAAAAAGCCCACCATCGCTACGAAGAAGCAGCAAACAACAAAGCAACTTCTTGGGTTAAAACGTTGTTTCGCGTCTGTTACAAACAAAAATTAAGAATGAAAATCTTGTGATGATTAATTGTGCTGTAAGTTCAAACAACATCACTGTTTCTAACCAGTTAAATGAAGCTGTTAACGGGTCTGTCACACCTACAAAGGTGGACAGGTCAAGTTTTTCTAAAACTTAATGAAGCATCCGGTGATAGCCTTAGTGCGTGAAACTGAAGCGGGGCAAAAGCATTTGACCTGGTTTTTAAAAATACACCAAAAAATAAGCTTTTCAGATATAAGTCTTGATCACGGTGCTGCAGCCGTGTCGTACGAACCAGCCCGGATAAGGTAAGAGTTGTTATAACTCTTTTTCGTTAAAGCAATGAGTGAGGTGACGACATTTTGACTCGCAAACCATCACCGCATGACATGAAACAAAACCAATCTGTCAACCGTGTTCAAGCAGCAATTTCACAATAAATCTGCTCAAAAAACTGGTGAGTGTTTGTGGAATGGTGTCGCGGTGCAGAAAAACTTATTCACTAATTCGCATCATTATACATGACAAACAGCGTCGGTGGTTCTGCATCGACTGTTTCCCGATTGTTCGTTCGATTCTTCGGGGTCGCCCGGTTGATTGCATGAGCAGATCCTGGACGTTACACTTACCACTGTCTGTTTCATCTCCGCTGCAACAGTTTACTATATTTGCTGCCCTTGTCTTCATGCTCCGTTGCTTCAATTTATTTCGTAAATAACCTGATTGAAGAATGGAGCACACACACTACTCTGGTATGGGCAAAGCGTCTTCGACTTCTGCTTATGCAACAGCGAGCTGGTTTTGCCATTGAGCTGCATGACTTTGGTGTTGAATCAGTCAGAGACATAGGAATGTCGCCGTCAGTATAAACACATATAATGCGAGGTGCACGTGAAATTAGAACGTGGCGTAAAAAGCGTTTGTTTTCATGGTTGGATGCTTCAACGTTCCTGTGCACGCGATGCCGTACCTGCTCATACGAAAGCGGTGCTACGTCAAACTACCTTGAATCAGAAAGACAAATACAAAAACTACTAATAGAAATTAGCCGTTGGTGTGCGGAAACCCGAACTTGGTCCCAAACTTTTGGTTAACTTTTGGCGTTCAGTAATATTTGAAATTAATAGTTTTGATTGTATCTTACTCCATCTCTTGGAGTTGGGGCTTCTTTATTGGTCTTCTTCATTTTCACCAGAAAATCTGCAAAGGACATGTGAAAAGCAACAGAAATTCTGCATTCCACTGGTTTTGCGGTCTCCCACACAAAAATGTGAAAACAGTAGCCGTTGATGTACGCAAGTTAAACTATTGTTATAGCATTTGCAAATTGTTCAGTCATAATTTGCCTCTCACATTTCATCCCCCATTAGCGACTGCAACGGCTACTAAATAAAATACATCGAGATCAGCCCGCAAGTAATTGTGGTGGGTGGCTGAGCTTTGTACCAAAGACCAACAAATAGGTTGATTCGAGGTGTGTGATTCACAGGATTCTGACTAGCCATTAGATGAAGATGCTGTGCATTTTAAAGCACTCAGCGCTTGAGTGCATTTTAAAAGCAAAGGAAAGATGACATGTTTTATGACCTTCCCATTGTTCTCTGCGTCGGACAGAAACCAGCATCAACTTGATACATTCAAAAGATCGAAATAAAACAAAGCAGTCAGTTTCTCGTTGAACACTCTTGGAATGAACATTTTGCTTCATATGCTATAATAAGCAAACCAAACTGTGAAATGCAGCTCCCAAATAACGAGTGACGATATATCTGTGACATAAAAATCCTCATTTTCGGCGCTGTTTACTCGAGGCACTGAGCCCACCATCTTCGCTGGAAGCAGAAAGGCCAGCTGTGAAAGATTTTGACGGTCACAGGTGTTTTGATGTTTAGCGAATTCCTTTGCCGGATAGGTCGCAACGTGAGAATACTGCGTTTCTCCAACAACACGCAACTAGTCAATAGTTGATGGCTGGTGCAAGCAGATCTTCTCACTCTGTTGTATTGCAAAACATCAACACGTGCGGAGCAGACAACCAGACGGCACGGAAAACAGCGAGGGACGATCATACTTTCCATGTGTTGCGAAATGCCACCAAGCAGGTTAACTTGGCTCGGAATGATAAATCGACAGCAATACATAGCTTCAGTCAAACTTGGTGGCATTTGAATAACGGAGGTTAATGCTACCCATAAAAGCAGGTATTTTACTACCGCAGTTTATGTATTTTTCTAAGCACATGACCTGTAGATAGACATCCCTTTTGCATTTTGCGGACGCTACGTCAAATGTAAAAGTAGTTCTTCTATGTAAATGGGCCAAAACTTTCATTACTCACTGCTTGCATAAGGGTCAAGGCCAAGTACACTTCGAAAAACATATTGAAATGCACATGATATGAATCTGAGATTCATCTGAACACATCCAACACAAACAGTGAGAACACAGAAGCGATATGACGTTGTTCATAGAAGTGCTCTAAATTCTGACTGTGTGTCTGAAACAAAAGCTGTTGTTACCTAACCTTTATTGCATGTTGCTTCGTTGTTCGTTGCACCAATTCGTAATACTTTTGTTAGATTTAAGCTCATGCAGAAAAAAATTGTGCCATTGTATTTGCAAAACTAGTTATAGCATGTAGGTCAGGGGTCTCAAACACGTGGCCCACGAGGACGTTTTTTGCGGCCCGCGATGCTTTTTGGGAATTTTCAAATATAATAACATTCAAGCTACTTGTTTATTAACCGGTGGTTAAAAGTGCTCGAATGAACTTATTCACTCGCTAAAGTTCCTTTTTGAAGAAACGTAGAGACGATTAGAAACGATTTACCTGGAACTCATGATACCTTTCGTAGGAAATAAGATGTAAAAGCTGTATCTAGTCAGGATCAGGTACTGCCGTTGTTGCGTCAGCGTCATAACGCGGCCCTCGGGTCACTTTATATGTCCTCTTTTGGCTCTCAGAACAATTTGAGTTTAAGATCCCTGATATAGATTAACTTTTTCCAGTTAGGGAGACGTGCAAAAGCATCACAGTCATTCATAAAGTTGACTATACTTTCTACAGAGTGTATACTTTCTTGACGAGATATTTTGGTGCATATTTTGCATTCTTCAGATAGGCCTAAAATAAGCATCTTAACTTGAGGGTGAATGTTACAACACGTGAAAACGGACCTTGCAAAAACTGTAAACGCCATTTTTGTGTGTTTGTTTTATGCGTTTGCTTTCTTCACAGTTTGTCAAACATGCGGCAGTATATACTGTAACATTTGAAGGTAAACATATATATCTTATCGAAGCACGATATCTACGTTTTTGTGCAGCCACAACTGTTTATTACTTAAATTGTAAGCCTCGTGAATCTCGCAAATTTTAACAGAGCAAATAGACAAGTCTTAGCATTCAAGTGTTGGAGGAAAAAGGTATGACCTGTCCTTCCCCATATGCCTGCCACTCAAACACGAAGCAGAAGAATTCGCCCTTCAAATTGTGGTTGGGCGATTGGAGAAACCGCACGAACAGCTGCGAAGTGTCAAAACGTACTTATTTTTGGTCTAGCTGTTAATAGGCCAAGTTAATTCCGGATACCAGTAATTGCTTCACGTGCTAAACAGGAATAGTCAGCAGCAATTTGGACGCGCCCATTCATTCCCAGCAATCACGGTGGTGATGAACATCGCGTGGCCGAGACCTAAATTTCACTTGATCAAGGATTGGCTGACTTTGTATTGCTGATAACAGCGTCAACGCTTGCAGATGAACAACAACTTGGCTTCTGGGCAAAGTTGTTTTGCTGGCGTCGAAGGCTTGTTGCTGCCACCAATGAACGTGAGAAAGCTTTGGAAATGCATCGCTCATATTTGCCGTTGCATAGCGGTCAGTTTTCCATGGTTATCAATGGAAAGTAAAAAACAAATGAAGTAAGTAAACTTGAATAATTCTTTGCCGACCACTAACTCCCTGCTCTGCAAATTAACGCCACGGCTCCAAGGAAAGAACCACGTGTTGCTGTAATCACGTCCATGATGAATGTGCCGCCATGAAGCAAAGAAATTTTTGCTGAGACGTTTGTTATTTTTGCCGATTGCTCGTGCCAAAGCCCAGCAACATGAATACTCTGTAGAGGCACGCGTAAGTTCAAACGTCGTCGTGCCGCTTTGCAGAAAAAGCCCGCAAAACATCCATCAAGAATTCTGTTTACCCGGTTTATTTTTTTTCGGATTGGTTTATTAGTTATGCGGCACATGCTTCACGAAACCTGCACCTCGTTTGGAGAAACGCTTTTTTGAGACTAACTGTAAACCGTTGATGGACACCACGCGGTATTATGGTTTAAAGTGGGTACGACACGTGCGTCAATACAATCCTACCTTTGATGTGAAGCAGAACTGGAAAGTTAAGAATAATTTGATCGACTAACAAAAATCAATGAAAAGTATAGATCAACCCTCGAATACCGCAAAATGTTCACTGTCATTATATCTGAAATCTAAAATTACTTGACATTTTGCTGTGTGGCGTTCCTTACTTTGCACGGACGACATGTTAAAGGAGAATGTAAAAATTTCTGCCAAGATTTGAATCTCAATGTTTCTGTCTGTAGGATGAAAGTAGTTCGGCGATCAACCACACTGTCTGAAAAAATGTTGCATTGTAAGTAAAGATATATTGCAGGTTGGACCAATTTGCCAATTTCAAGAATTAAGTTCAAGGGTGCTTGCCAAGTTTTCTTGAAAAAACTGTCTTCTATATTGCAATCCTTTAAAATCTTCCGCATTCTTGTGCTGTAATTTTTGCAAGCTTGTTTTTTTAATTATTTCTTCAATACTATTTTATGTTTCTTCTTTCCCTTTTCTTGTAATACTTGGCTACGTACAGCGAATCACTGCCAAAAGTCGGAATTACATTTTACACCGGTTCGGGATGGATGAGGCCATAGGTGTAGGAGCAGACAAATTTTCGTGGGTACGAAGGATTGCCCGAATTTCCCCAAAGTTACCCGAAGCTTTTGTGCTACTTTTGCCTACAAATAAGATCATGGATACCTTTTCTTGGTAAGCCTCACAAAAAAGGTCTCATGTGTTTTTCTGCTAATGTTGGGCGCCATTTCTTCCCGAATTTTGAGCGATTTGGCCAGATTTTCAGAGATTTTTCCCGGATATTTGACAAATCTCAATTTCTGGGGGAGCGCTTGTACACCCTGCACCCACGCCTCCTACACCACTGGATGAGGCTAACGCGCGGTAAAAATGTTGGAATCTGTGATCATTTCACGGTTTTGATAAGAGCATCAGTGCAAGTAGTCTTTGTAAATGCGTGAAAGTATGATGCTACTTTTCACAGGGAACTACACGTAGGTTGTTGCTTCCTTATCCATGACCACAAATTTTTGTATTTGTTTGGGACACACCTGCAATCACGATATTCCAGACCTTTTGTGAAACTTTCCTCTTTTAAAACTGCTTTACAACTCACCAGAGCGTTTAAAAATGTTTCATGTTTCGACGCAGCCGTTTAGGTTTGCTTTTGCTAGATCAAAAAACAAGGCCTCACATGTTTTTAAGAGCTACCTCGTATTACACATCAACAAGTAAAATTCTAATTCAAAACCAACCCTTTATAGCTGGTAAATTGCTCGCAACTTAAACAAAATGTATCTGCAGTGAATTTATTAGCTCATTGCATTTATAACATCACTGCATGTTTTCTCTACAACTGGCTAACATTTCGCAAGTTTTCTCTACTAAAAGCTTAGTCTTGCAGCTCGGTGATGACAGTGTCAAGCTCCAGTACATGTGTTTCTCTAATTCCACAATCCTTAGCGTGATGTGTTTTAAACTGTAGTCACAGTAAAACACTTTGCGAGCAGATAGCTGCTATGCCCTTGTGGTACATTGTCACTGAACTGTGGATACGTGCAGTCAGGATCCTCGCAGAGTTATGAAGGCCCAGCTCATGGTAGGCAGGTTCCTCGAACACCCTACTTCTGTTCCTCACTGCATTTAAATACGAAAGCTCTGGAAGACAGAGATTTGCAGTATTAGATCTATGAATGTTTATATTATCTTCACTACAGGGCCAGTTGAGTTTCATAACGTCCAACTTGAGAAATAATTTTGACAAAAAAATGCTTTCATGCGTATAAATTTTGAACTCAGCAAAAATTACACTTCTTTTTAAAGTTATTGTTTCTCTTCGTTTGGTGAAGAAAAGATACTGCATGCTTTACGTGAAAAGAAATTGGCAAATGTGTACGGCGTTGTCGTTCACTAAGATGCTCAGCTCATATTACAAATTTCAAGTGTGATCAAAATATCAGTGTGCTGTGCAGAGAAATACTGCAAGACACGCTGGCTGTTGTTCTTCTAGGTTCATCAAGTCAGTTGTCGGTTGTGTATCGCTATGAAATACTCCTGGACCTAATATGAATACAATTTTTATATTCGTTGTTAGTATCTGTCTTTTGTATGCTCTGAACAATAAGGCGATGTTCGTTTTTTTTATTCTGCCGGACACGATTTCGCGAAAGGCGTTAAGTTTGATTATTGGAAAGGTGGTTACGTTTTTACAAATTACAAACAATTTTTGTCTTGCTATAGCGATATCTTACAGGCACTACTACATTTATGCCAGCTCGTGGTAGGTGCGGTGAAAAAAGTTTAAGGTGTTTTAAAAAAGAAAAATCTCTTTGGAATCGTCTCGATCTATGGTTGGTGCTTGGTCAAATGCAAGAGGCCTTTTAAAGATGTTGTTGAAATTCCATTGCAAGCACCTGAACTTGTTAACACCCTTATAACACATGGATGCTTAGGCCAAGTGTTTTTAATAAAAAAGTATTTTAAAGTATTTTACAGAACTGCGTCTAACTAAATTTCTGAAAAGCTTTCAAAAACCAGTTCAGCATGATTGATTAAGAAATGTTTCGGATTGTTCTTAAATAATCAATTTTCAATCGCAAAGCAAGCAATGCTAAGGAAATGGAAGAATATCAAAATCACATGGATTTGTGACGTGGTGAAATTAAGGTGACTTAAAAACGCTGAAAGCAAACCTAACACTGCTGGTCATGTCGAAACGTTGAAAACCAAGGTAAGATTACTAGCCAGGTAAAAATTCTGAACAATTTGATGCACAGCTATAGCCCTTTTATTTATGTTGCAGCTCCCTGAACTATCTTACGAATACATTAAAAAAATTCAGCTCAATTGCATTTGATTTAATTATAAGTATATTTAGTTGCTTTCACCTAAACTAACAAAAGATCTCTTCCATTTAGGTGATGAAGATATGGCAGCCCTAGCATACAGTAGATGTGACAGAAGAGAAAATTAATTTCGCCATCTTCAGGAACTGAAGGTACGTGAAAACAGAGAAATCAATTTTTTCTTCCTGTAACATCTGTGTGTGCAGATTCCAGTGCTGCTGGCACCAAAATAAGCAGGATTTAGGTTAAAGATATGTGAAAACAAGAATTGCTATAACAGCTGAAAGGCAAGAGAAAGAAGATTCTGAAGTTCAAAAGAAGTAGAGTTTCCCATGATCAGGAATCTGATTTAACTGGTAACGGTGCAGTACAAGCTTTGAACTATCATGCTTTGTAAGTGCAATGAGTATATGACTGTTTTTTAGAATAATGCATATTCAGACACCTTCAATTTGATGTGCTTTTTATATGCTAATAAAACAAGCTTTCTAGCCAATTTTCAACTTGACGAATGAGACTGCTTTTTAAAATTTGATGCGTGCGCTTTAAAAAATGGAACATATATTTTATTTGTTTTTCCACGAGGCATTACCGAAAAACTGCGAGTGTTTTCCAAGATTTTTCCAAGAGTTTTTTACAAAGTATGAATTTTGTTCCAAAAAGATCACCACGAGGTGAAGGCCATTTTTGAATTGTCGAGGTTCTACGATAGGCACCTGTCTAAGTGAAATTGTATGTGGAAAGAATTGTTTAGGATATATCATTTGTCATCTCTAAAATGAAGATATTTTTCTTGATTTTCCGAAATGAAGTTATTTAATTACAGTACTTGTTTGTCCTTGATGATCAGATGAAACTTGTTCTATATTATTTTGGCTCTCTTTTACAGTTTGTTTATGACCAATCAAAAGACACATTGGTTAACATTTAACACAAGTTAGTACAGATGGCGCCATCGTTACCTGAGGAAGATTTTGTTGTTAGTTCGCTATATCTGTTCTGTATCCAAGGCCGACGTGACTACTGGCACGGCGGCTGACGTAACATTTTATCATTATCCGTTCAATTTCTCCTCTCCGTTGCAAATTTTTTCCTGTTCAAACATTCGCGAGTCAGGCTGATTACACTCGCAAACGAATGTTATCAATCTTATTGTAAGCTATGAGCTGATAGCATTATTTGCAAAGTTTTATTTTCTACTGACAATGTTTGACAACTCGCGTATATGTGAAACAGAAAAAATTTGTAACAATTATCTGGTAGATATTGAAGTTTCCTTACTATATGTCGTTATATTAGAGATTGTGTTTTTCTTGTGGTTCAGCTTGCACACTGATACATTGCAAAATAAAACTTAGTTTAAAATTGAATGGTACTGTACTCAAAAACTGCTTTCAAAAAGGGCGGTACGTAGATTTCGATTCTCTTAATCTGTGCTTTTGTCGAGGAGTTTCTTGACAGCAAAGCCTAGAAGTTCTACCATCGTCGATACTATCTGTTTCAGCGGGTAATAGCACACAAGATGATTTTGTCATTGGAACACTTCAATACTTTTGGTGAAGAGTATGAAGCATTAGAAATACACTGAAGAAGCAAACAGCTTCGCTCTATTTTACTGTTCTTGTCTTGAAAAACAGGAAGCTCCCGTATGGATAGTCAGCTTGTACATTTGCTAACATCCTGTCGAGATACAAGAATTAGAAATGTTGCAAAACTACTTTTTCACCTGAAAGTGTTCCTGGTTTGTCCATGTTCATATACTAATTAGTGCTTATCTTTTCAACACCCTTAACGAATTTTCGTATACATATAATAAGAAAAAATATTCATCACTGTGAGCACACTGTAAAATTACACTTGGCTTGTTTGTTCTCGTCTTTGCGAATTCGTGGGCATTTGTCGTGGTGACTATCGTGAAGCAATGGATGTTTGACGACCACTTTGGCTTGCAGCATAGTTTAGCGTTCGATTTGTGTTTGAAATTAGTTTAGTTTTGTTGCACAACTGCATCGCTATCTTTTGTATTTGAAGAGAGAATTCTGGTTCAAAAGTTAAGCATAGTTCTTCACCTCTCTTCTCGTTTTCTGCTGTTTCCTGGTTTTCTTTTGCTTTACACCCAAGCTGTATAATGTCCAAACCCTTGTTCTGTATTATCGTCCTTCACATGGGCGCAATTAGTTGAGGCCCCGGGGGACGTGTTCCCCCGCTTTTTCAGACGTTAGAACCACAATATGCCATGTACCCCCCACATTTTTCTCTTTAGGTTCTGCATTTGTAGAGGTTGCAAAAGTAAGAGTGACGTTTGTCTCGTTTCATGTTAGACGTTACACATAGCCAAGCTCATATTGAAACAGAATTTGGTGTGGTGTCACTGATTCTCATATTTTTTATAAGTTTTGGCTTCAATAAAATTGCTTTGAGCATTTTGCAAGTTTCTAGAGACCGCGAAATGTTGTTAACTGCTTCTGTCCGACATTTCACCTTGTGTGGCACATTGCAAGAAAGGTTATTGTCTTGACACAATGAAAGTTTAATAGCTGCGCGTGTGAGAGACCACAGTACAGGAACACCTGTAAATACCACAAGATCACTAAGATCGCTAAGATCACTATGCCATGATTTGTTTGTTCAGACATGTTACTGGCTTTGCCAGGCCCGTAACCAGGGGGGGCGCAAAATATTTCCCCCCTCCTGGAAAAATTTGTTGAGCATAGGTCAAAACCATTGGACATAGTTTAAAAAATTTGGGCCCCTCTCAGAAAACTCTTTGCCACCCCTGGTGTCCCAAGCTGGTTACGGGCCTGGGCTTTACTGTAACGTTGGTTGTCACGTAAATTGAAAGATGCAAATTTATAATGTTAAAAAGTTGCATTTGCAAGCAAATCTCCACGACGTATTTGCCGAAGACAAAAAACAGAACTATTGTGGAGACTTAGTTTTTTACGATGGGCAGTTTTCCAAGAGACTGTCTTCAACCATTAATAAACAGGATTTAAATCAAAACGTTGGAGAAGTATTGACTTAGCTATATATTGACCTATAGCTCAAAACTTAGGGACTTGTCCAGAAACTAAAAATAGGCTTCACCAAAACTTTCTTTGTAATGTTGCGTATGTGTTGCAATAGGTAATTTTAATTAGAGTAAGCATAACATTTTTAATAAAAGTTTACTTAACGACCTTAGACTAGACTATAGAGAGCTTCTGGAAATCAGTCAGTAACGATAGATTTCCCAAACTGAAAGATTTCGCAATAAAAATATGTTTGAAAATACACATGTGAGAGTACATTTTCTATGATAAAGCAAGTCAAATCTGAAACAGATATCGGATGGCAAGCGGAAAACTGGACGATTGTCTCCGACTTGCTACCACTAACATTGGTATTGATAAAGGAACGATAGTGTCAGAAAAGCCTCGACCACAGACATCACACGCATAGTGATTTGTAATAAATTGCTATATTTGCTATTGTGTGATAATTCCAATGACCCACTCACTTATCTTCCTCTCTTAGTTTTAAATCTTGCGAACCTGTTGTTTTATGCATCATTTTGTCGACGTGGCCCACAAGTTGTCACGTTTTTGTAAAATGGCCCGTAGGTCAAAAGGAGGTGAACCACGCTGGGCTATCCATTAGCCTCATTTCTTGTAATGTCGCGACAGTGGTGACCAACTAATTCAAAACATATTTATTCCGTGACTCTTACACTTTGTGCCTGTGCTGAATACGTTGGTCCGCAAGTCACTTGATTTGCCTCCAAACCCACCATGCAGCAATGTTTTCATCCAAGTGCAGAGCATTTTCTTTGCAGATACATCACACCTAGTTTTGCTGGACATTCTCTTCGTGTTAATGCAGGTGAAACATGGTACTTTTGGCAATTCACCGTTGTGCATTTTAATTTCTGTTTAATCTCAAATATATTTTCGTGTCCTTATGCAAGCATGACTCTTACGACATTAATTTCAACTATTAAAATTTGATGTTAAACGTATTGAAATTTGATGTTGAAAGGATAAAGCAAAGCGTGATTAGTGTTGCTTTCGAAACACCTCTAAAGAACAAGATTGGGAATCTGTAATTATAAAACTTCATTTCTGCATCGCCCGGGTGACTACATTGGTTTAACACCAAGCTGTCCCTCCTCATTTACAACAAAATTGCGCCTATGGTCCTTCAAAGCTTTTATTCCGATACGATTCCGTACAGTTTGGAAATATTTTTACCTGATCCCATTCTTCACGTGTTTGGCGAGTTAATTCATTTGCGTAATTAGTAATCTGTCTATTTTTTGTGTACTTATTATTCATTTCTGTCTCGCTGACACGTTGCCAGCAAAATTGTTTCAAGAATTCGTCTTTGAATTAACCCAGCATACCAATTCCGGTTTGTGCGTAACTGTTCTTATTGTCTATTTTCACGTATGGATTTTGTACATCAACGAGAAGGTGCGGGGATCATTTTACTTTGCCGATTTTTTGAAGGGTTACGAAGAAATAAAAAGCAAATTACTATACCAACCAAATTTGAAAAAACGAGACCAAATTTAACAGTCTAAACCGAAGTGAAACAATTCGGAGGGTCTGCGGGTCCTTTTCGGAGACCTACAGTTCATTTTTCCGAAAAGCAAAATATAAGTTATTTGCACCAGACGTCCGCATGTTCTCGTAAGTTTTTATCTCTTACAAAATAAAATTGAGAACTTCAGTGTGATCGTCAACAGATTCCACGATGCAACTGCTGTTTTAAAGCAGTGCATAGTTCCTCATCCGAGGTGCGTGAACTGCTTGGGGTCATGGGTGTCGGAAGGATTTTTTCAGGGGGGGAAATAGTGGATTTGTCCAGGGGTAGCCAAAAAGATTTTTCCAGGTGAGGCAAAAGTGGTAAAATTTCATTTTACCCACTCTAAACTAAGAAAACAACCTTTTTTTACTAAATTTTTAATAGGAAAATATCAAATTAAAAATCTAGGAGGCAAGGCCCCCTTCCGTCTGGGGTGCGTGAGCTCAACCTAGAGCATTGGTTCTTTAATCTTTCCAACCCCGGGGACCCCTATTCGTAAAGATATTGGCTAGGATACCCCTCCTCTGTGTTATGTCATTAGCCAAAGTGGTGATCGTTGTTGTTTGTGCATCTGAGGGTGAAAAGAAAACACTTTGGCTTTCCTTCTGAGGACCCCAGATTTTCACTGGGAGCTATGTTAAGAACCACTGCCCTAGGGGTTCGTCACACATTTCTACAAGTCAAAAATATAGTATCTTTGTTGAAATAAAACATATGCGTCGTGTAAAACCTAATCGAATATAGGTCTTTCGCATACAGTGGCTTGATCATATGTTCTTACCTCGCAATACATCAATATATGTGACATCACAATGGATTGAGGTCATAATCCACTTGGCTGATAAAGGTTTGTGACATAGACGGTGCCATTTTCTTTCTAGCATTGAGCATGGTGACTTGGCGAGAGGGTTTTACGAGCTTGCATTAAGTAAATAAACTCAGTGCAAATGATTAAATCTCGGTAAAGGTGACTCAGTCGAATCGATCAGGAATCTTTTAATAGGAAATCAACTTCACATAACTCTGTGTAAATTCCCTACTCATCTTTCTGTTGACTGAGTTTCTCTGATTGCTTGCAAAAGTAAGCATTCTCAGTCCTGAAAAGTTTTTTGAATCGATTCCAAGTTCTCAACAAGTGAAGCTGAATTTTCAATTGTTATAGTATGGAGCGACTTTGTCCAAACAACAATTCCAGCGAACCCACCTCGATCTTATGTTTCTTCCTATTTGTCAGAAAGCATTTTGCTCGAGGCTGTTCACTGTGATAAACTTGCAAATTATGACTTGGAATTGATTCTGTTTTGGCGTAGCTTCACACAAATGGCAAAACCTTTTTAGGTTTTGAAATGGAACACAGTAAAAGATTTACGTGAAAGCAGGCAATGGAGCTCATGAAAAGATTTTCATCTGTGTACCTTCATACCTGCACAGATGCGGTCTGCATGATTTGTGGTCAATTGCTTTGTGCATCACTCAATGTGTTTTAGCTGAAAATGGAAACAATGGTTTTTCAAAACGTCACACATTATTGGAATAAGTCAGGTGTACACGATCTGAGGTCGTATGCGGCGTGTGGCGTCGATAAAAGTTTATGTGGCCGTGCCCACGAAATTTAAAATAGAAGTTATGCCTGCCATGCATTCATAAAAACTCTTTGTGTTCTGTATTCGGACACTTAGTGGAAAGGCGGCCAAACAGACCTGTGGAAACTGTGCTTGAATAAATTCATTAAAATATTTGACATTCATTATATTTATAGGCACGATTAATTGGGATATTATCGGAAAAATTATATTCCTAAACGTAATTCATGAAAAAAACTTGACCTCATTGGCGACCGTAATTCATAAAAATGAACGTAATGCAGCCGGCAATAACGTAAAGGATGTGCACCCCTGAACTAGGTGATTGGTTTCCACATCGTTGTTTGTACAACTTTGCAAGATTTTTCGCAACTCGCTGCTGCCACCTAGGGTTTTGACTTGATTTTGTGTTTAGTAAGTTAGTTGGTGAATTTGTTTGTCAAACTTCAGAGATCACCATTTGAAGCAAAGGTTAGCCTAGTTAAATAAATCTACTACTGCATTTTATTGCTTTCATCGTGTAATTATTGCCTTCTTCACAAAGAGATGCTACAAAGTTTCGTGGAGCCCCTGCGCGATCTTTATTTCGTTACCCCTTCATTACGGTCACGACATCAACATATATTATGAAATATGATATAAAGGAAGATGACACTCGATAAGGGCAGTTTCCAAATAGAAGCACGAAGTATGGAAATGAACATTGGGTAGGCGACATACTAAAACAATTGCAAAAATTTTTGTTACAAAAATTGTCCCGATTATGCCACTGGCTACGAAATGAAAATAAAATATATCACAAAAGAACTTGTATCGCAAGGTCACAAATGTCCATTAGTGACACGTTTCGAACTACGTTCTTGGCATCCAAGTAGATGTTTAGTGCCACCAACCAGTTCAGATAGTGAGCAAAAATGGAAGGGATATTAAATAATCTCAGTCTGGTCACTTACAACTGCCGGAGTTTTAAATCTTCCATGCCTGATGTGCAAAAATTGTTAAATGATTACCAGATTATTTTTCTTCAAGAGACCTTGTTGGCAAAATAGCAACTTGATAATTTATCCTGTGTAGGTGTCACATTTTGCATTTGGGAGGGCAGACCATGACTTTAATGATGGCCTAGTTTATGGTCAAGGTCGTTGTGGAACTGCCATATATTGGTCTAAAAATCTTAAAGCTTCATCTTTTTCAAATTGTGATGGCTCGATAATAGGCTTAAGAGTGTTTTTAAAAAACAGAACTCCATCACTACCAACATTGGTGGGAGGGGCAAATGGTGGTCCAGAGATTGTTAAAATGTGGAAAGACTATTTCAAGGGAATATTAAACTCTGAAAACTCTGGCAATGGGCCTGCAGAGTCTGTGGAACACAGCATAGACTGCAAGGAGAACTATCTGGGTCTTGAAATGCCCATTTGTTATTTTGTCTCCTTGGCATCACTTCTTCAAAAGCTGCCCTTGAACAAAGCTCCAGGGCCTGATTGTATTTTTGCAGAGCACCTGCTATATGCAGTTGAATCTCTGCGTTTTTTCTCAGTGAACTGTTTAACATGTGCATTGTTCACGGGTATATACCCAATTCCTGTTTAAACACAACAATAGTTCCCATATGCAAAAACAAGAATGGGAGTATGTCTGACACTACAAATTACAGACCAGTCGCAGTAGCTACAGTGGTGTCAAAGCTACTTGAGCACTTCATAATATCTAAAATCTCTCCTTTCCTTGGTACCACAGACAATCAGTTTGGTTTTAAGGCTGGTCATATTACTGATCAATGTACATTTTTGTTGAAGCAAACTGCTTCATACTTTGTAAACCATGGTTCATCTGTGCGTGCTGTGTTTTTACATGCCTCGAAAGCCTTCGATCGAGTACTACACATGAAATTATTTGAGAAACTAATTCAAAGAAAGGTGCCAATATGTTTTGTGCGCCTACTGAAACATTGGTACAAAGAACAAACGATGCAAATAAAACGGGGCAAGTATTTTTTGAACCGTTTCATGTGTCTAATGGTCATAGGTGACGGAACCTTTTTCAAAGTGGGGGCACAAGTGCACGTTAAAAAGAAATTATAGCAAATTTTGTTGTTTGAATTGGCAACTGTGACGTCACAAGCATTGAAATATCACGTCATTACATATACACCATATGAAGGTCTAAATTACACTATTTTAGACGAAACTACACCAGTATGGAAACGTATCGGTGAACCACCTGAAATTCAAATAGGTTGTTACAGGGGTGACCCAGGTCAGCAGCGTCACTTGGGCTAATCATACGATTTATTCTGACTGACTGAATAAAACCGTTCAACGCTTGCGTCACTGAAATTTCCATTTGCTTTCATTCTGGCTGGCATTATCGTTGCCCTGTGACGTTATGTTATGTAACAATAAATGAGAAATTATCATGATAACTTCTCCATTGTCGAGTAACGTACGTCACAGAGCAACGATAACGCCGCAGTGCCGGTTCTAAGGGGGGCACTGGGTGGGCCTTTTGGCTAGCTCCCTGCTTGGCCCTTAAGTTTTTTGCTTAATTTCACGTTCAGGTTCGTTTGATTGACATATACAGCAGATAACTTTCAGCCAGCAAAATTTTAAACGATTTGAAGCGTTTCTGGCGACGATTCTGACGATATTCACAAGCCTATGTTAGGTTTGATAGGTTTAATCATAGCAAATCAATCTTCATTACAGTGGAAAATGACCATGCAAGAGAGACATTTATGTTGGCCCCCCTTCTTTTGTCCTTGGTCCCGCAGTGCCCTCACTTTTTCATTCTAGAATCGCCACTGTAACGCCAGTAAGTCATCCACTTACTAGGCACTAACCCGAGATGTTGGACAATTGATCGTTCGTTTGATATTATTCTCGAAATGGGATTGTCCATTGGATTGAACTTCAAATCCAATGTTTTATACAAATCCATTGCTCGGTGACGTGCAGAGGTCTAGTGATGCCCGGGGCGACTGCTTGGTTGGATGCCCCCCTGCCAACTTCTAGTAAGCAGTGGCTCAGGCCTATGGTGGTGATTGTTACTGGATAAACACTGTTTGTGACGTCACAAAATGACGTCATATTCACGTTTGCAAACCAATGTTTTGGCGAAGTTTGTCGACACAACATACATATTCAGGGACGCCGGAGCAGCGGTAGGGCAGGGGGAGCAGTAAAAATGCTGAGGGCAATGGAAACATAAAAAACAAAAAAATCGTTGCCAATTATGTTTGTTTCTGTTCATCAATAATGTTGACCTCAAAAATAATAACAGAAATTATAGAAAATCATTCTGAATTTTCTGGATGCCCGAATAGCTACGATAAATTTATTTCAAGTCAATCTTGATAAACAATGAAATTACCTATGATACTGTTATGAAAAAGAACCTCCGCCCCCGTTGCACCCTTTTGAAAGGGCAGAGGGGACAATGCTCCCGCCTTGGCTCCATTCTTCGGCGTCCCTGTGCATATTATTATACACGCACTCTCTTTACTCATTGTAGGCTACAATGTGTCACTGTTATGAACATATTATCAGCGGTCTCCCGAGACAGAGCAGTTCATAACTGCAACAATATCCGGCAACGCGTTAAAACAGAGGAGTAGAACACACTCAGTGCTACATTAGCGCAGTTCACAACTGCAAAAACACAATGCTGCGCGAATGTCTCGACGAATAGCAATCGACCAGAATGTATGCGGTGGGAATGGCGGACTCCCAGGGTTGACAGTTTAAAATTTGTAAACTATGCAATAATTGAGAATGCGTACAAAGTGCGCAAGAAAATTTTCGTTTTTTTATGTGGCGGAGAAATGTACAATTGCTGGGGGACAGAGCAGATACGGGCTTGTGTGTGCCGTGTGATCAAT
>Ga0210059_1002205_pt1 | contig 30219 bp, 20 predicted proteins | sample Ectturendosymbi2_FD_188042 | JGI IMG/M metagenome (GOLD analysis project Ga0210059, IMG submission 188042) | Ecteinascidia turbinata endosymbiont from Florida, USA - Sample 2 (SPAdes) (version 2) | ecosystem: Host-associated > Tunicates > Ascidians > Unclassified | place: Key West, Florida...
TTCAACAACACACGTCTTCCGAGTGTCTGTCTGACGTGCTAACGAAAAAAGTTATTGCGTGCTTATTCTAGCGTATCCACTAAGTGACGTAATCTTATCGCTTTTTCGATGAACGAAGGCATTGAGCATTAATACGTAACCCAGAATGTTGGGAGTTTTACAATAACAAAGCAACCTGATGCAATGGTTAATACAGCACTGTATCCCGTAGGCTCATTTGCCTTCACAAGTGGGCTTCCTGCTTTTCGATTTCGACACAAAAAAAACTCGAAACAAAACGGAAATCAATTTTTATTAAAATAACTCTCAATTGTAGTTTGTTTAATATTTTCCGATATGTTGTTAAGCACTTGCTGTTCCAGAGGAAAAAAATTGTCCATGTCCATTCCCTGAACATTTAGTCGCTGCGGGTTGTGGGAGATCTTGTGACGATTTTTGTGTATTGGTAAAAATAATCTTGAGCAACTTAACACTTCGTCAAAGGAAATATGCGGTTAAGTGATACAAGTCTACAAATCAATCAAGAATTCCTATTCGATTAACCGATTTATGCGATTAACCGTTGAATTTTCTTCACAAGTGAATGGGAATGGTTTGGGATTATGCAATGCTATGCTATAAAGCGATTTATGCCTTTAACCAATATGCGATTAACCGATTTCGTCAGTATTTTCAAGATTTTGCCATAGCGAATTTGTTTATGATACTAGTAGTTTCTATTGCACATAGAAGTTCATGCTTTATACACTTTAAAATCAGACCGTTCAGCTTGTTTTGTCTAATGGTGCTCCTTTGTTCATTCTATCACCTTAATTTTAGAAAATGACAGTTCTCAACTACGGTTGATCACTATGAGAGATAAATAAGCGCGCATATCATTGCCCACATTTGTAAAAGATGTATAATCGGGGGTGCATATCAGGGGAGGCGAACGAGGCGGTCCCCCCGCACATCCTCTTTCAGAGATGCCGTGAGGGCCCCCTATTGAGAGTTTCGCACTTAGTTTTTGCATTGTTTTGTTAAATAGTTTATAAATCACTCTTGAGCCACGTTTAATAAGCTCTGAAGCAAGTCATATGTTTGTCAAAATAATGCAAAATTTTGTGCAAATATGCCTAAAGGGGCCCCTCAACAATTTTAATGTGTAGACAAAGAACAATTTAAAACCAAACGACTTCAAACAATTTACATTGTAATTTACTTTCACGTAGAAGCAAATTCTCAGACAAAATGAAAAATGTACCTTGGTTTCAACGAATAAAGTTTCTGTATAGCATGTGTAAAATATAGGGCCCCTTTGTGAGATCTTTCCTCGGGCATCTTAGTTTTAACGTCCACCCTTGCATATATTGAAGAACAACTTTCACACAAAGGGCCGCGGGGCACCTAAAATCGCGGGGCCCGTAGCAATTGCTATATTTGCTACTATTGTTAATCCGACACTGCTCCGTTTGTATTTATCGTGAGCAACCTGAAAGGTTAAGTAAAATTTCGACGTTCCCCCCTGGAAAAATTTCTGCGGACGCTCATGGACGCACTGATTTCGATCTAATTCTTGGGTCATGAGCGTGGTGCTGTTTGGTTCAATTCTTTCAAGCCACTCAAATGCTTAATGCCAGTTGTCAGTTTTCTTGACGTATAAACTAAACGCAGTCATTAAAAAGCTCTACAATTTTGACGCGTGGTGAACAGCTTGAAAACGTGAAAAACCAGTAAAGGAGTGTTTTGATATTCAAGCGCAAGGCCCCGGGCATTTGCCCGGTCTGCCCAATGGTTAATCCGCCCTTGCCGTTATGGGTTATGTAACTGAACACATTCTTTCGGCGAAAACACCGCCAGCATCACACGAAAGATGATTCAGCCCACTGCTTCACATCGGTTGGGCAACTCGGATATTTCTCCACCGCCTCCCGCAGCTGCCGTGCTTCCACAAGCAAAATCATGGGTCTGTATTCTTTTTGCAACTTTGACGTGTGGATCACAGAGCTATCCTTTCCTTTCATGACTTCCAACTCGATTAAATGCTCGAATGCCTTTAAGACCACAGGTTTTGTATAGTTCTGCAGGATGTGTGATTTTTTTTTGGAAAATTTCAGAAACTCGTTGTATACCATTTGAAAGGTGAAAGGTTCACCTTGATAGATTTCGTTCAAACGGTTCATTGCTACAACCAAGCAAAGCTCCAAAACAGACAAGCCGTGTAACATATTCGTTTTGGAGTCTTCGAAAACCATAGCAGCGGAATCACAAAGGTCAACCGGTGTAATCCGAGGATGTTCGGCAGACAGGCAGGAAACAGGTAACATCAATAGCTGATGCAGGGCAGGGACTTCCTTGCATAGATCGTACTGTTTTGACAAAATTTCAGCAACGTACGAGTTTTTCGTTAAGTCCTTCACGTGATTATTCCACTTTTTGACGAAAGCTTTTTGGCCTTTCACGCCTTTACAGAAATCATTCGGCAAATGTAAACACTGAACAAACTCTTCTACATAATTTTGAAAAGTAGATCGGTTGCACAAGTAAATCTGCCGATGCGAGAATCTTGACTTTACTCTCTTTTCTAGTAATTCTATAACATCCAATCGGCACGTCAGGCCGATAACTGCCACGGGTGTGGTGCCGGCTTGAGCGATGTCGAACAAGTTGTAGAGTAAGGTTTGGTTTTTGTGTTGCGCGAACAGATCGAACTCTTCGAGAACGAACACGATTGGTTTCGACTGCGCAGCGTCACCGGTTCTTAAAGCCTCAAAAAGGAAAGCAAGTGTTTCTGCGATCGATCCAAAAACTTTATCGCCAACCACGTTTTCCAACTGAAGCTGTCGCGTGATTTCCTCCAATGCTTTCCTTGAAAAATAATATTTTTTTCTATAAACGAAATGTGCGGATAGCCATGTTGTCAGCGCTTAGGCGTACTCTTTGAAACGGCTACAACCGCAATACATTGTTTAAACGACAGTGAAATTTCGCTTGCTTTATCTTGTTTTTGAAATTAACGCATTTTCAACACGGCCAAGTATGGCTCAATTCACAGGCTTCACCGCGTCGGTATATCTGATTTGTGTCAACGACACAGAGATTTGTGTAAATCGTTGCCTTCAATTCTTTATCTACTACACCTGCACCTAATCAAGATCGACTTCAAAGCAGCAGCAGCCGGCATGCAACGACTGTACGTCATGCGCTCGATCTTCTGAAGTGTTTATTTTCTTACAATGCCATTGTGGGCGTTATCGGTGATATTGTAGAAAAACAACTCATTATCGCGTATTCACCTCCGACGGCTTGTGTAGCAGTATTTGCGTCCTTTAAAAATATACTACATGAAAATCGATAGTGTTAATTGATGACGACTATCTACATCACAAAGTTCTTAGATCTGCATATAAATATTCATAGCTAATTTTGGCGTGTGGCCCGGAAAGACATGATTTCAACAAAAGATGGCTTAAAAACAACTGCGTTTTGTAATATCTGGCGCTTACGATAATGAGTTTGAACAAAGCGCAATTTTCAACACAAAAAGGTGTTACAAGCAAAACGTGAACGCACCTGTCATCTGTTTGAAGGTACCCACATAACCGCACGATCATGCTCTTTGCATTAGAAGTACTTGTAAGGTCGTCTACAACTTTGTTGACAAGAGTACTTTTCCCACAGCCTTTTGCACCAACAATGAGAGCCGAGTTACTCTCGCCATACTCCAATGTCCTTTGCATCATGCTATGCAGATTTTGGTAAGCTCCATTCATATCGTGACGTAACTGTCTTGGAGGGACCCTTCCGGTCAACCTTTCCCGAAACAATTTTTGAGCTTCCTCAAGTAGCATTTCAATAATTTTCTTTCATACACAACCATTCATTATACTGAAAACAATGTTAGCTTTAAAAATCACGAACAATTAATTCAAGCGTGATAAGAAATGGAAGGTTTCTTTAATACATGGGGAAATCAAATATGCTTAATACTTTACTAACAGTTTGCTTACCGACAAATAGTTTTAAGCCCATAAACTCTTCTTGTCATCTGTTATGAACAAAGGTATACAAGGCTCAAACTAATCAGTGAAAACAAACTATAACCACTGCAATCTCTGTCGGTTCTTTACAGAAAGTAAGATACAAAACTATGAATAAAGTTTTTGTAGAAATTCTGAGACAACGTTGTTAACAACAAGCAGTGGCGTGCAGAGGTCTGGTGATGCCCTGGGCGACGGCTTTGTTGGATGCCTCCCTTCCAAATTCTAGTATTGCGCAATGCCTATGCTGTTCATCGTTATTGAATATACGCTTTTTGTGACGCATCAATATGACGTTACATTCACGTTTGCAAACCAACGTTTTGGCGAAGTTTCTTGACATAACATGGATATTTAGGGACACCGAAGCAGCGGCAGCAGTAAGAGTTGATGGCCATGGAAACTTGTACAAAAGGAAAACAATCGTAACCAATTATGTTTGTTTCTGTTCATCAACATTGGTGACCTTAAAAATTACAACAGAAATTATAGAAAATCATTCTGAATTTTCTGGGTGCCCGAATAGCTGCAATAAATTTGTTTCAAGTCGATCTTGATAAACCATGAAATTACCTATGATACTGTTATGAAAAAGCACCTACGCCCCGGCTAGAAAGGGCAGAGGGGGAAATGCTCCTGCCTTGCCTCCATTCTCCGGCATCCTTGTGCATATTATTCTACGCGCACTCTCTTTACTCGTTGCTGAAGGCTACAATGTGTCATTGTAATGAACATAAATTATTATCAGCAGTCTCCTCAGACAGGGCAGTTCGTAATTGCAAAAATATCCGGCAACGCGTTAAAACAGAGGAGTAGAACACGTCAGCGCAGTTCACAACTGCAAAAATACAAGGCTGCGCGAATGTCTCGTCGAATAGCAGTCGATCAGAAGGCATGCGGCTGAGATGGCGGACACCAAGAAACTTGTAAACTACACAAGAACTGAGAATGCGCGTAAAGTTCGCAAGAAAATTTTCTTTTTCTAATATGTGGCCGCTATATGTACAATTTCTAAAGAGAAAGAACAGGTACGGGCTTGTGTGAGCCGTTATAACCAATCTACCAATTAATTAATGAAGCTCGAATCGAATCACACATTGCAAGAACAACTGTGCAACCATATTAGGACAAAAAACAAAATCGGTGAACTACTGATGCATCATAAAATCAGTTAAGTCAAACACGTTGAAATAGGACAGTTTTGAAATTTTGCTCAGAAAGTCCATTAAATATCCATAATTATCTTTAAGGTTGATGTAATTGGACCCAACCACAAAAAACACCCGTTTTTTTAAAAAGCCTACTTGAAAAAAGAACAATAAAACCCACCAAAAATCCCACTTCTTTTCCTTTGAAAAATGTGCTATGACTTAAGTAAAATAAGCAGTGCACATATACAGTTAACTGTACATTTATCTTAATGAAACAAAACGAACAGCAACGAAATTTGAAGGATTTGAAAAAAATAGAATAATTTGAACAGTTTGAGTAAATTCTACTGGTTATCTTTTTTAGCTCTGTAAAATCGGTATATTTTTTAATCAATTTTTCTGCCTTCTCTGCATCCAAGCTGTTTCTGATGTTGGACCATACCAAATGTTGAAAAAGTACGCAAAAAACATGCTGAACTGAACTAGCAGGGCATGTACATAAACTTGACGTGAAACTGCAGAGTTGGTGTTGGAGTGGCTTTTCTCTGTTTGCTGTGCGCATTCACTCCAGGCCTTTGGAGTGAATTAACCGACAACACTTTGCGAAAACAAAGATGGGGTGCATCTCTTTACCTTCAAGTTTGAATGCCATAATAGGTATAACAAGTTATAATTGCGTAATTCTGAAAATGGTTATTTGCATGATGAAATAAATACAATTCAGAATGGGATTTTTGTATTAAAAATGAAATAACACAAACCTGTTTCTTCTCCAAAAACTAAAAAAATGGATTTAAAAAAACAGGTGGATTATTTTTTTTAAACCTGGGTTTTTCTCAACCTTGATCGTCTTGAATGATTTTTTGTGATTTTCCCTTGATCGCACTATCTGGAACAAGCCACATCACCATCAGTTTGATTGGGTGTGCACCATACACCTAGAGCATAGGTCCCTGGTATTGAAGAAGCTGGGAATTGCTGACATTTGAATACACAAAAAATTAGTGTTGAACACAAAACAAGTTTCGAAAAATTAAATCCATGCAGTACAATAGGAAAACTCATCCAGTTACAGCTTTCAAATTTTTGTAATTTCACTCTTTGGATGCCCCCATGCCTTGGATACCCGGGGCCATCGCCCTGTACACCTCCCTCTGCATGCTACTGACAAGTGATTTGCTTAATCCAAAATACAGGAAGTTCAGTAAAAATTTGTTGATGCATAAATCATTTTGAAGTTTTGTGCCCGTTTACATTAGGCCCCTCAAATATAACATCATCTAATCTCAGAGCAAATTTTAGCAAGCAAAGTCAACAGCAGTTTTCATGAATCCAATGCAGACCGCAACTAACATGATGAAGTGAGCAAATTTGAAGTGTGGACAAACCCAGGGATGCCAGAGCAGTTATAGGGCAAGGGAGTAAAAAGTTGAGGTCAGTGCGAACTTAATCAACACAAAAAAGACCTAACCAATATGCTTGTTTCTTTCCAAACCAGATTGCCACAAGATTTTTACACTGAACTTATGAAAATTTCATATAACCAGCAAAACCGTTTGAACCAAAACCAGTTGCAATGGACAAGATGGTTACATTGTGTGGATCATTTGCTGTAGTTATACTGCACGTTGTTAGATTTTATTCCACTGTGACCAGGGGCGAACCAAGGTTAGATGGCACCTGGGGCAAGAAACAAGTTTGGTACCCCCATGTTTGAACCTGAGGTCTTTCAGGACCAAATGTATTGTGTTGAAGCAAGTAATTGTGACATTGTTGGGACTGTTTGGTCCCCGGAGCATTGCTCCCCTTTGCCCTCCCTCGTTATGCCCCAGACTGTGACATTTTTACATAGCTCAAGTTGCAAACTCTTCATTATGGATTCAGTGCAAAAGTGCACATGTAATGGGGATGATTTTTGCAATTACAAATTTGGCAACAATTTTAACCTAAAAAATAACAGAAAGCCATTCTGAATTTTCTGCATGAATGAAAAGCTGCAATTAATTTGTTTGAAGCAATCTTGATTGATAAACCATGAATTACCTATGGTACTGCTTATGAAACAGACACATCTCTGACCATTGCCTCCCTTTATAAGGGCAGGGAGGGCAATGCCCCACTCTTTGGCATCCATGGAAAAGCCTTTCACGATTTAGCTAATAAGTTACCAACAACTCAAACGAAGTAGAGTCTGCTCTTTGAACACAGAAAAGTTGGTTGCTCAATACAACTCGCCTGTGCAATGTAACCAATGAACTTGATGTGAGGGAGTGAGCATAGTCAAATATCCAGTCACCTTCACCTACTTCATGCAGCTAACCAGCTGCTTCAAGTCTAACAATGAACAGCCACTTGTTTGCGCTGCATTATAGATAAAAATAAATTTTGCACCATCACCATTTTTTCTCAGCCAATGTACCAGTGCACTCATGCACTGCATTGAAGAATGGCTGTGAGACACTTTGCATTTATTTACATCAGAAAAGCTCAGCCCAAGTTCAATCATGACTGATTCCCAATCGCAACATGCAAGGATTCGGCTGATTTTCATCAACTGCTTTTCACTAGGAAGTACTTTGTCCATATCAGCTGAGAAGCATCCATCTTCAGGAGTGGAATTTGCTAAAACAGCACAAAAAGTTCTTTTCCATCACATAATATAAACAATAGTCCATGTAATTAGCAACAAATCTTTAGACAAATCGTTTGGATTGTGGATAAATTTGCTTTACATTGGGTAGTCTTTTTTATTTGTTCAAACAGATGAAAAAACTCTCAACTCTATTGGAAGCACTAATAACACAACTGTAGTGCATTTGCACAAGTAACATTACTTGTAACAACATGCAAACTATCAACACTTATATCAGTGACTCAGTGTACACTTAGACTAGGGGTCTCCAAAGTTTTTTGTTAGAGGGCCACTTAAACTATTACACAATAGTTCAAAGGCTGGACATCTTACATGACGAGCTTGTTTCAGGATATGTTACATTCTACCAAATCAATAAAGTTTTTGTAAACACATAATTTTTTCATTATTGACAAAATGTCTTCATGGGCTGGTTCTGGTCCACGGGTCATAGTTTGGAAAACCCTGACTTTGAAAAATCAAATAGTCAAACATCTGATTGACTGAAAATGTCCATGTGCTTGATTTAGTGGTTGATTCTTATACGCTGCATTTTACAGCTTGCCCGTGCACTAAAGGTGGTTAGCAATGCCACATTTCACATGCCATTTATTATTATAATTGCAATTCACCGACCACTGGTTTTGAACATGGCTTTTTGTGTAAGTACAATAGTGGCCACTTTAGAAGACAATATTGTAAGTGCACAAAAGACTACCTGATGTTGCAAAAGCAGATCATTTATTGTTATGCATGTTATTTTGTGGAACTTCTGGCAATTACGTAAGAGTCACATGAAACCAGGCAAAGAGCCTCATGCAGCTTATGAGCTGCGGGTTGGCCACCCCTGCTATATACTCAAGCAATGGTGAACTTGAGACGCAACATGGTGACAAGGCACAAAAACCAAACACAAGAAATGACCTAAATGGATGCATCATCTCAGGTTAAAATACAAACTGATTTCATCATAACAATATTTAGATGGTGTATTAGAGCCAGCCAACATTCACTGAATAAGTTTTCATAACAGTCAATTGAAGCTTACACCTAAGTGCTGATTCATGGTACTGTTATGTAAACAGAAAGATTAGTTATTTTCGATATGCTGAATAATAGTAAAAATAGTTTACTTACATGAACTAAAATGACCATCTTTTTGTAAAAGTTCTGATAGCCATTTGTATTCCTCTTGCAAACTGTGGCAAAAACACAGAAAGCCATCTTCATTTAAATGAGACAGAATATCGATTAGCTTTGCAGTCTTGTACCACTGAATAGGCTGTGCATTTATTTCCTGATACTGTCGTTTGCTAAGAAACTTATTTGTATACAACACTTCCACAATGAAAGTAGTATCTTCGATTTCCTCAAGTAACACTCGTCTGTTACGATGTAGCACTTCATGAAACGACATTATCAAACTAAAAGCGAGGAATCTTAATCTTATTTCAATGATTTCCACTTTCACTTAAAAATCATGCAAGTCAATAGGCTACAATCTTATGCACCCTTATATTTGCAAGATATTGATGTTTTACCAATCATGATCAAGTCATTTATTTACTTGCTATTTTCAGCTGTAAAATAAAGCAACCAAAATAATCAATGTGGGCTAAGTTGCTGTATGTGAAACATGGGTGAGTAACCAACAACCACCAACAAAGACCAAGCCAAATAGTGTAAAGAAACCAATTTTCTTAAAATCTGCTGGTATGCTAGACACAAAGTTAAGTAATCAGTCAGAAAAATTGAAAGAGCCAGGTCAGGAAAAGCCAAGAGGTCACATGCACCATTCCAAACATATGATATGTCATTCTTGCCTAACCTAGTCAATAGAAGCTGAATTACATTGCTTGCAATGTTTCAAAAACTTTGCAGGTTCATTTCTCATTGTTTAAATAAAATGCCACTGCTCAACATTTTGGCCATGCACACTTTATCAAGGTGATTGCACCTTATTTTACTTTGCGTGTACCCAATACTTATTGGATTAATTGCTGCTAATCTTGCACTATGTTTATACCCTTGTTTTTTCAACCTTATTTATTTGGTGATGCCATGTGTCTGGCAGAACACATTCATCGATAGTACTCACTCCATATGGTCTGTTGGTAATTGTGTTACTTCTTCGCGATTTGTGTGGATAAACATTGTCTTTAAGACTCTTTACAACTGAGCTTTACACCTATTGCGTGCTTTTTTATGAGCCTCGCCACACACAAATGTCATCAACATGTGTTCAGTTTTGTTTACAGAAAACAATGCCATCAAACGTACAACACAAAAACAGTAGCCAGCCAAATACTGCATAGTGGGCTGCTAGCGATCCAAACGAAACAACGCCAGATGGTAGGATACCGTTGACGAGAAGCGGCGGAGCAAGTACAATAGGTACAGCAGCGCCTTCATTAATTTCAGTTATGTATGTCAGTTATTCCGGGAGAAAGCTACAGCTTTTGAAGACTGCAACAGTTTTAGTTTTTATTTCTAAGTTACGTATTTGGAGCATAATGTTCTTGCAACTCTTTATACAGAGAAAACAAAAAATAGGAAACTTCAAGGCTTACTACTTGTCCAGCACACGCAGTTCTTAAGTTACAGAAAGGTTACATCAGCTACGGTCACTTCAACGAAATTCACATAAACTAAAGTTTGCTTTTCGTAAAAACAAACTGTGCTTGAAACGAACTGATGCAACCATTCAGTAAGAGGAAATGGACGCGCTATTTAAAGTGGAGCCCCAAAGTGCTCCGCAACAGTCATTGTGAGCACCCTCACACCTGCGTAACCTTACCTGCGCGCCAGAGAGCTACTGTAGTTAGTCTTGTTGTATAGGCCTAATTTACTTGTAGACGAAGCAGTGAGCCGTTACTGTTACGCTTGGCTAAATATGACAACACGTGGTTTATGTGTTTCATCATTCCAAGCTGTACATGGCCGAATGCTTTGGCATTGTAGGTATGTTTGCAGTGCAGTGTGCAAAGGGTTTTTCACGTACTCACAATGAGAATAGGCTAAATCGGGTTAACTCAACATGGAACGCTCCTGAGCTTTTGCTGTAACAACGCTTAAATTTTATCACCTCTGATCAGAAGTCAACTTAAGTAGCATGTGTAGTACTAGTATCGTCGCATACGCGGCCCAGGCTATTGTAAATTGTACCTTCGCAAGCACAACCCAAGCCAGCCAATAACCATCACCATGTATGCATGTATGGAAAGTTTTTTTTCCTTTTCTGTGTATTGGACAGAACGAACATCATTAGAAGCTGTGCACAATGATTACCATGATTAGTTCCTTCACATCTAAATAATCTGTTACGCACATAAAAGTGTATGGAATGGTAAGTGTTTTACATAATTTACATGGTGTGAAAAACATTTGCTGTAAAAGTATGTCCAGCTAGTATAAGTCCCTGCATCTAGATCATTCAAAATTTGGTGAAATTTTCATAAATATTCCCATATGGCAATTCAAACAAAGAACATGAACAAAGGTCATTTACTATGCTGAAAAATTTCTGTGCCTCATAATTTTTCATGTCATTCTTATTCTCATTCTGTTGTTTGATATGATCTATGCTTAATAGCCAAGTTGTGTTCAAGTTCATTGTAGTAGTGTACCAAAACACTTCTTTGCACCAACATGTGCACTAAAAGTTGCATTTTGTGCATTGCAAGCAGATGTGCTCTTTTTCTATCCAGGTCCATAATAGTAACCAAAAATGTTTAAACCACTACACAGCATACAAATTTGTTACGAAAATACCTATTATTGAAAACATTCAATTTCAGAGACAGGTTAGCATTTTTGTGTCATTTTTGGCAATTTATTCAAAATGGCTGAAGCAGTTCCAGAGAAGTATGATTTTCCTAAAGAAGAGGAAAAAATTCTGGATATTTGGAAAGCTCTTGATGCGTTTAAGACCAGCTTAAAACAGTCCAAGGGGAAAACCAGGTGCTGTTTTTTGATGTTTATAGCAAATAAAGTAATTTATACTTATACTATAAGTTATACTATAACTAGAAGTGACCTAGTCAGCCAGCAAAAGCTGCTAGCACAGTGCGTGACACCATCGACCTCATTTGCATACGCTGCGCAGCCGCGATTATAACGTACCTACTATAGTTGATTTTTTTGTAGTGATTCCATGCTTGCATGTCATGCACAATATTTTTTGTCCTTTTGCATATTGCATGCATATCAAGGGCAGCAAAAAGGTGTGTGGGTATGAAAAGTAAACAAATATGGGAGATGAAAATACATATTATTAAAAAAATATATAAAAAATTGCGAAAAGTGAAGTCACATATATAATACAAAAACAAGAAACATAAGGTAATGCAAATAAGCCTTTTACACAACAAAGAAGGTGGAAGGCAAGCATGTTTGAAGAGTTAAGTGATATACAGATGAAATAATTCATGCAACAAGGGAAGTGAGTGGCAATGGCAGTTTTGAAATGGAAGGCAGTAGCTATTGGTCCGCTGGCGGATCTTAATTTTTGAAAAATTATTTGTCTGCCTCATGTCATGTGACACTAACGCATAACAAGTGTGCAGTAGACCACACTAGGCTTGCTAATAACATCCAAAACATAAACCCTAAGTCTAAACCTAAACACTGAACTGGTGGTTCTTAACCTATGGTAAATTTCATCGTCTAAAGGGATAAATTTGCTGAATCATAAATTTCAGCAAATGTAAATTTTTGTAAATCATTCTGAACTGTAACAGTTTGTTAATTTCATATTTTTAATAAATGAGCACCATTTTTGAGTGTATTGGTGGGTACATCTGGCAATCTTGTTTGGTAAAAGAGTAAGATATGTAAAAAAGGTTAAGAACCACTGCATTAAGCCCCAAAACTTATCCCTGACCTTAGAGCCTAAACCGAAACTATAAATGTAAACACAAAAGTTATAATAGTCGTATAACTACTACCATCCAAAGTATAACCACATGGATGCCTAGGGTACTACACATCAGAATGCTGGCAGCATTGCCTTGGACCACAGCCAAGCGTTGATGCAGCCAGTGGCACTCTCATGGATAACCAGTGTGATAAACAAGTTTCTTGATGAGTGCACCAAGGAAGGGGCAGTTTTCATGCTGTAGTCAACAGGCGTTTCGATGGCCACTGATTGTAATTAATGTAGTTGAGGCTAAGTTCTTGGCATTTATTGATTTATGTTATTTCAGCTTGTTAGGCTGCATATCCAGGCTGGATGACACTGTCCTGACAGTGGCTGGGGGTGACACAACTATTGCATCCCAGACCAGACAGCGGCCCCTCTCCCAAACCCAAATCCCCTGTCCTCTTGCTATCTCCCATGAGGCTGCAAGGTTCAAAGTTGGAAGGGATGTTGATGCGGTTTAGGGATCTATGAATGATGTTGTTGATGTTAGCATGTTGTGGGCGACAACTAGCATTCATTCTGCAGGAGAAGCAATGAAGTCCCCAACCATCCATATCTTTATCACAACATTGGCATTTAGCATCAGTGAAAATTTTGGCTTCGACTGGAGGCCAGGAGGTTAAAGCAACACAAAGTTCATTTGGGTCAAGTAAAGGGTGTACGTGTGAACAGTAAATAAATATGGAACAACACAGAACACCAGAAAGACCTCAGACCAGGCAGTAGTGTGCTTTTCATGGGAAACTTTCATTCTGGCAATGAGTCAAATATCGTTCTTTTGCAACAGGTTATCCACTGAATTGGCCCAAGTGATGTTGTCCCAAGTTGTGTTGGCTGAAGGCATTTGCATTGGTTGTGGAAGGTGGAGACCCAAGAGAGTCCAAGATCTTAGAAGTTAGCATCACTCTTGTTTGCCTTGAAAGCTTCAAACTGCAGCAAGGATGGCCCTGAATAGTGCAAATCTGAGCTTTGTTCTAATGTAGTTCATGATAGATGGAATAAGGCTCCTTGCACATTTAAGGCTCTTTTTTAGGCTAGGTTTTTGTTAACCTTAGCACATTCTGGTGCTATTCCACCACTTTTTGTGAATACAAGGGGATTAAATGACCATTTTTATATGTCAAAGACTCCTTAATTTATTGATCTTTCTTGTCTTTTTCGATGTCAGAATAGGACTGGGAGGTAAGATGTATAATCATTACATCATAGTATGATTTCTCACAGCTGTTCCACAGCCCCCAACAGAACTGTCCAACCTTGCATTGCCAGCAATATTAACATTTCTTTGAAATGTGGGTTCTAAAATTTGGTAAAGTGTGGGTTTTATTTGAACATTTTGGCAGATCTCTCTCATAAGCTGTGCCTTGGAGTCTCTTGCTGTTCAAATTGTGTCTCATGCTTGTGAATCTGCCTAATTTGCATGTCAGGCTATAACCCTAGTCAACAGTTTTTCAGAGCTGGTCAATGGTCATGTGCAACACCACATAGTTTGCTATATATGTGACATTTGATTTAATTAAATATGCTTTAGAGCAGGGGTCTCCAAACCCCTGGGAGTGTGCCAAAGCCAGCTCGCGAATCCATTTCTTCTGGCCTGCAAAGAAACTTTGTGAATAATGAAAAAATAATATAATGATGAAAAAATGTGCTGGGCATTGGGCAGTTGGCCACAATCTCTGCAAACATGTCTTGCTCCCATAATATACTATTTCCTTTACAGTTTACAGATTTAGACGTGAGAAACAGGTTATTGTTGGTATGCAAAACAAAACTTTTTGTCCAGAAACATTGACATATATTGTGCAGTAATTTTGGTGACGTTAACCAATCATTTAAATCCATGTGACATGGTAACAAATATACTAAATTTTATACTTAAAAAACAGTGCCATTCCAACATGTTAATACCAAGTTTTTGCGTTTATCTAATTCTCTCAAATTAACTTATGTATACTTGTTCTCCAGAAAATTGCCTTGTAACCAGGGTTGTGGAATCGGAGGTAAAATGTCCGACTCCAGCCTTTCCAAAAAAGGGGTAGGGATTGTGTATTTTTCCTCAGAATGTGTTCCAACAGGTCTCCAAATCCATTACTTTAAAAAAACAACTGTACACTGAAGAATCTTCAGAAAAATGAGTGCTATTCCACATCTCAGTGTTCCAGCTTACATGTCTTTTAGCAAAATCCAAATGCTTTTCTTCATGGGCTCAGTTAAGCATGGTTCATTGCCAGGTTAACCTGTTTGAGTTTGGGCCAAAATCCACTGGCAGTTATCATCAGAAATGTTCTTCCACTAATTCTTGAGTCTCTTTCTATCAGTTTAGCTTGAAGCTTTTTTAGCAGAGGTTGTAGGAGATTACCATCTTCTTAATAAAGCAGTCATCCCTCTTTGACATGGTGACCTTTTCTTTTTCTTAAAAATGCATTGGATCTTGAACTTTTTTATTGCATTGTGGACTGCAGTTTTGCTAATCTTTAACTGCTTTGCTATCTCTTGTGCAAAAAGCTTAATATGAAAACTGACAATATGAACAAGCTTTTCAGTGCTGAGAGAAGAAATTTTTTCCATTTGTAGGTCTAAAAATGTAGGTCTTTCTGGTCAGATGCATTGCTAAATTACAAAACTGCTATGCAAGAATGAAACAACATCTCATTCTACAGCATTATAAGTCATTTAAATACCTAAATGTGAATTATGATGTATTAATAGTAACCACTTAAAAAATATCAAGCTTGCCCATTGTAAACATGCATTTGCTTTTAAGTGGTTTTAAACTTTTGTCCCAGGGTGTACTAATTTCTTTAACATTATTTTTTATTAGAATTCAACAGTTTTCTCTGTCACTTGTGATGCAAAAGCTTATGAATGTGACACTACTGTGGACACTAGTCAGTTTGTGAAATCTTAAAATTAAGTCATGATTGAAAGTGAAAATAAACGCATCAGAACACAGCAACATCACCACAAGCCACAGCTACAACAATTGATCCTATATTGATGTTGTTTCAAGCATAGCACAAATAAAAATCAAAGCACAGTTTGCATTTTGCAAGGAGTTGGCCAAGTGCAATAACACTTCAAGCAAAGTTAGGAAAACTTACAGAAAATAAGAAAACTTACAGAAAATCATCATTTAGAAAGCAGTATTTTCTGTGCATTAGGGAAAAAGGAAGGAGTTGAGTAGTCAGCAATAATGCTGGTAATTTCAGGCTCAGTATGATTCATGAGATAGGCCTGAACATGTTGAATATATATTAATTTTTGGTTTAAGACTTGCTATGTTTTGACTTATTCTGACTATGTTAAGCACCATTGTAAAGTAGAAAGTATGTATTCTGACTTAGTGGTTCTGTCATTTATTTCCTGTATCTCTTTCATGAAAAAAGAATCCACAAAAAAGACAGTTAAAAAAAATCCTAGGTTTTATCCCTGATGGGTGCTCTAGTTGTTACATGTGCTTGGCATGTATTTTCAATATCAATCAAATTTTTAGAAAGAGTGGTCAGAGGGGTCTACCTGAAAATTACTGACTTAGTGTGGGCTACTAAACTACAAGCCTATTATGGCCTAGTGGTGCACAGGCTAACCTTAGCCTACTAAAAAACAAGTCAACTGTGGGCTTGGGGGTCTACCACAGTCTTCTAAATTGCAAAATATCTCTACTTTAGCAGGTTGTGGAAAACCCTGGTAAAGCTATAGTTTAGTAGACAGGCATAGGCCTGTAGTTAGCTAGGCCGTATTAGGCATATAGTTTAATGGACCACAATGGGCTTTGTAATTTAGTAGGTTGCAATATAGACTTGTAGTTTAGTCGGCCTGTTGTGCAGTAAACTGTGGGAGGTATGTAGTTGTTGCAAAAATCAGTTGTCAGAGTGCTTGTGTTCTTCAGCTTGGCAACCAGGTTAATTTCCTGGCTTAACTGCTCTTAGCTGTGGTAATTTAGCCTTTTTTGATAAGTAGAAAAAAAGTTAAAACTCTCGTAAAAGCTTGTTATTCAAAATTTGATGTCAAAATTATGAAGTATATTAATCCTTGGCTTCACAGTTGCCAAATTGCTTTAACGTGCTTGCAACCAAATGATTGGCATTGAAATGCATATATCAGTACCAATCAGTGGCATATTCTGATCTAGCATTTTTGTTAAATTTTGTTTTATAATTTTTCTTGTAAGCTTTTTATATATCTTGGAAGTTTGTTACATATGGTTTTCATCTGTATGTTGATAACAGTGTGAGAACTTGTTCACGTTTTGCTGATTGTTGATTAAGTCACATGCGTTGATTGCAGATATGCTTTTTATGATGGACCTCCGTTTGCCACTGGGCTCCCGCATTATGGTCATATCTTAGCTGGGACAATTAAGGACATAGTTACAAGATATGCTCATCAAAGTGGCTTTCATGTAGAAAGACGTTTTGGTTGGGATTGCCATGGACTTCCAGTGGTATGAAACTTATCTATGGGTTTGCCCTTAGCAAGGGCAACACTATTGACTAAATGTTAATGTGAATTGTTTAAACAAACTTTCATGTGCACCAGTTAAAATCAATGTGCACATAACCCTGAGTAGTGAGTGTAAATAGCACTTCACATTTGCATGTAATTGTATTTTCAACAATCCTAATGGTAAACAGACTTGTATGAGTTTTTCAATGGAAAATTTAAAGGGCTGCATTAAGTTCAAGCACATATCTCGTGATTTTGGTGTCAACAACATCAGACATATTTGCCAGTGTGGTTGCTCTTGTCAGGAATATGAAATTGACAAAACTCTTGGAATCAAAGGCCCTGAAGATGTTTTCAAACTTGGCATCAGTGAATACAACAAACAATGCAGATCCATTGTTATGAGATACGCTTCTGAATGGGAGGTCAGTAGTTTACCAGACGATGCTATTTCCTGTGGTAGAACTCTGTGCTTTCCTTTAAATAACAATTATCCAACGCCAACTTGAGACTTTCATGTGGTATTACACCAGTTGCTACAAGCTCGAGTACCCACAAGTTAGAATTATTTTGACAAGGGAGATTTCATAACAGTTTTAACGATAATCAGGTTCCTTGTAGCTTTCCAAACATCCTTAATAGCTTGGTGTAGATTGTAGGCAATGAGAATCTTTTTGAGACTGTTCAAATCAAACGAGATTTCACCGATAAAATAAACAGTTTGGGTTGTTTTGTTTACTTTTATTATTAAATGCATAGCGACTGAACGATTCGTTTTCGTATTTTCATTATACGTGCTTTATAAAAAACGCGTGTTTCTGGTGTTGCCCTCTGTCACTGTGGACTCTGTCGTAAACCAAATAACAGCAAGTAGTGTTGCTGACGACTGAAACTGAAATTCTTTTGACAACCTGCTCCAAGGACGTTTGTGTTGTTTCTGCATTTTGCTGATGTCACCTTTCTGCACGGGCATTTTGAATGTGATAGTAATGAAGGCACATTATTGTACAGTATAATACTTTCGATTAGTTGTTTCTGTGAAAACACCCAGCGCCACTAATTCTTGGCATTTGGGCTCAATCGCGGGTTTGGATGTACGCTTCTACCCGTATGTGAATCTGCGATTGTCTTGTCTCCAAAAATCAAGGAATGATTGAGCTTCGGGCAACGTCAATTTAGGACTTTTACGGTTATCTTACGGGCAAATAGGACCTCAAGGAATACTCTGTTTATATATTAATGGTGGTCTGGATGAACTGATTTAGTGTCTTTGAAATGACTCCATTTCCTTAAAGGCAACTTGGTGGACAAAATTGTTGAAGCTTTGTAACTGCGCAATTGAATTTGCAGTTTATCGTAAATCGGCTTGGTCGTTGGATTGACTTCAAGAATGACTACAAGACTTTATACCCATGGTTTATGGAATCAATTTGGTGGGTATTTAAGCAACTTTACGACAAAGGATTTGTCTACAGAGGATTTAAGGTCATGCCATTCTCTACTGGTTGCCATACACCATTGTCAAACTTCGAGTCGAATCAGGTAAACAGCACCGGGTGCGTTGTGCTCACGTGTAAATATTTGATTGTTTTACTACCAGAGAAGAACTACTGGGATACCGAACTCTGATGAAAGTTGTACTTACTACAAATTTCCGGAAAAAACTAAGTGTTAGAATCTTGCCATTGGTGGAATTTTACGTACTGCTTGCCTGATGTATTTTGCTGGTTTAACAATTGTAAAAGACTCTGTACGCACTTTCTTTTCAAATTGGGTTGGGGAGGGATTAGATTTGAGGTGTTGGTTTTACAACGCGCACTGCACTGTATAAATGAATTGAAAGTTGAGTTCAGAAATTTTTTTAAATTAAAGATTGTTGCACAAATGATGCAACGTTACAGCTCTTTTTTTATTGTTTGACTACAGACGAGACGTTTAGCTGACTTTCCCCCAATGCCAAGCTGATACATAGCTACTGGCATTCCTAAATGTTACATAAGGCCGTTTTCAGTGGAGATGGAACGGTCCATGGTTTTGTGAGCCCGGACCGCCCACAGCCCGCAAAATCCGGCCCATTGACGGCCGTGGATCGAGGACATTTTTTATTTTTCCATCCGGCCTGCCCATGGCCCGTTGGATAATCGCGGTTTACTTGCAATGTAAATATCAAACATAAAAAAATATACCTGCTTAAGAGTTAGTGGTTTGGTGCATATAAAAAAACACTTATTAATTTTCAAGTAACTAAGCTCCACAAAAGCTTTTTGGTTTCACTCACGTATGGCGCCACCTAGTGGTTCTCCTAACTCGAATGTTTTTTAAAGTTTTTCATCATTATCGGGAGGTAGCGGACCGGTGAAATCCAAACGCTAAAAATATCGTCAGCGGCCCGATGGTTCAACCTTAGCGGCCTGTACCATCTCTGGTTCAGGCTGTTGGTGCTGGCCATATATTGAGATTGAAGCAGGCGAAATGTCGGCTTGTCCCAGTTTAAGGTACAGAAACGGCTGTTATTTTTTTGTCATGAGCACAACGTAAACTAATTGCAAGAGCCTTTTCGTAATGCTGCAGTTACTCTGATTAACTCAGCTAAAGATAATTACAATATTATGCACTTTTCACGCGGTACAAGTCTTACACGCGCTGTAACTGTTAGCTTGTACACGAGTAATGGGAAATGCAGCACAAAAAGCAGTTTTTTTCATCAAGTCAAACAGTTATAGACTTTTTCAATAGCGTGAAACGTGACACTACAAATAACGATTTCAAACAATTTTGAATCATTCACTTTTACTAATACCGATATTTTTTAGGAACTGTTGGTGCAGTTTACGTTGTGTAGAGAATGACACACCTCAAACCTGTCTTCAAGGTTTTAATAAACTTATATCTCAAACTAAGGTAACAAACGAAACGGAAGAGAAGACATGTTAACAGTACTGCAGTCAATACGAAATGACCCAAACCGAAAATATCAACCACTTCATGTAAATCGAAAGCAATCAGCGCAAAAGTAATCAGCGCGGTGTGTGCACAAGACGCATAATTTCAAACGGTTATTTTCATTACACGTTGTGTAAAATTTTGTTAGATTTGCAAGATTATGCGAATTTTCTTGAAAATCAGGCAAATTCCGTTTTTCTAAAAACATTGAATGTAGTAATCTATTTATTGTTATTTATAGAACAGTAATTCCCGCAAGGTTGTGCTCTTTCTTGATTGAATTTGCAGATGGTTGTTGGTTACATGTACAAGTTGATCCACAAAAAGATTGCGGACATTTTTGATAATTGACGTTTAGGCATTAAAGTTATTAAAAATTTTACCCAAAAAGTTCACTATAGATGATTTTCTTGAAAGTGAAATGCAGAATAGGGAATATCCATGGAATTTCCTCGTAGGTTAGGTTTGCTGCAGTAAATGGCAGATTACCAAAAAGCTAATTTGCTGTAAAACTGGCCAAATATTAAGAAACACTGATATAAATACATGCTCAAATCCCGTAAACTTTTAATGTAGTCTTCGTTTTAGTCGAGACTGCTAAAGCTAGAGAGTGTGTCAGGTCGTTCCTGCCTATCACCGGCAATTTAAAATTGCCATTTTCTGCCTTTCGTGTTGTAAGCAGCAGTTTAAGGTATTTCGCACAGTGAAACGGCATTTAAAGAAGAAACCCATGCTTTCTATACAACCCATGCTTTTAAGTTAGTTTAGACCATACTGAAAGTTAAGGGTGTTAAGACTAATATTTGATTGTTTTATCACGTGCCACTAATATGCCAAGCACCCTGTCTATGTAACTTGCAAGACAACATTGGCAATCTCGATGAAAAGCTTTCATGCTGGTTAAAGTTTAAAGCTGCGTAGATAGAGATCGAAAACTTAAACGTGATCTCCATGAAGGCAGTGACGAAAAATTGAACTCTTCAAATTGAAAGCGGCCAGTGACAAGCAAATCTTTTGATAATACAGCATATTCGTTTTTTTATGTAACACTCGACTGTGTTGGTTGTGTAGCTCGTGAAACGAATCGACTCTGTTACTGAACTTAATCCACGATTCCGCAGTGAATATAACGTAGTATTATTTTATAGATTAGCGCCTGCACATCGTGCTTGCATTTACAACCGATAGCTAAAGACAGGCTATGCCAGTAGGCTTGCAATGAACTTAACTTTGTACAACTTAAAACCCTTCGCTAGCGTTGCGACGTTATTCGGGAATCGCAGTATTTTGCGACTTTCGATTGTGTAATTCACGTGTGGTGAAGTCAGGGTTATGTTCCGTAATTTGAAAACTATGCTACAGACCAAAGTCAAAAAGACCTCGTGTGAACGAACTTCAATCACCAAAACATTGATTTGGAGGGGTATGTGTTTGTAGTTAACTTACGTTGCCAGAGGGAATTTACGTTGCCAGAGGGAAATTCATGCGCGTAGCAACAGTCTTCAACATTTGCCTCACAAGTACAGCGAAAACTGAATTGGAAGTTTTCGTTCCGCGCTGGCCCGTTGCTGAGATTCTTTTAATGCATTGTGAAAGACAGCATGGGAGCATACGTGCAGCTGCAAATGTGTTTATTTTCAGAATTACAAGGACGTTGTCGACCCTGCCGTCATCGTCAATTTCCCTCTCGACGAAGACCCAAGCGTTAAAATGATTGCCTGGACCACAACTCCGTGGACACTTCCGAGCAACTTGGCTTTGTGCTTGAATCCCAAAATGGTTTACGTCAAGGTTGTGAGAGTTTTCTGCATTACACCTGTTGCATGTGAATCGTTTCGCTAGAAGTGTAAGCTGCGTGAGTCCGCATTTAAACCAAACACTGCAGACGAAATTTTCACTCTGCGGCAGATTTTCGAGAAACCGTGGGAGTATGCCAAAGATGTCTACGCACCAAGCATGTTTTGTCGACCTCGACAAAGCATATGGCCGGGTTCCTCGTCAAAAACAAGGGGAGTGTTGCGGGAGTGCGGTGTTGACAGCCATCTATTACTGCCCGTCAAATAATTGTATTCCTGCTCAGAAGTTTTGTGTCCGTGTCGGCGGAGTTGATCACAACCATTCACAGTGGGAGTTGGACTGCGACAGGGCTGTGTGCTGTCCCCACTCCCCTTCGTAGCCTACAATATCAGGGGCGCACAACCTTTTCGCTATTGCCGGTTCTCTCTGTAAAAAAACTGAACGATATTTGGATGACAAAATCCTCTGTGCAGTCTTCCTCGAGCGGCTTGTTCAGCACGAAGAGCGAGTGGGCAGATAACGACCAAAAGCGTTTCAGTTGAAATTATAAAGTTTGAGTAAACTATCAGAAGTGTTCTTCTTGTTAAAACAATCCTAAACCTGGCGAGCTGCAAGACCGACGCAATCATTGCTTCGCTTAATAGGAAACTGATTGTCACTCAACATTTCGTAAGACTTCTTTAGGTTAGGCGTTAGTGAACATTAGCAATTAAGTTCGTTGTCTTTTTTGAGTGAAGCGGCTGGTCAAACTTTAGTTTTACTCGTAATTAACCTTGCAAATATGTTGGAATTTTGTTACTGCGCATTGTCACGAAATTAACGCGAAGACGTTAGAAATACTGTAGCTTTTGCTTCACTATTCTGTTTTTTTCTTCCTCTGAAGTTACGCGTAATTCACGGGTGGGTTTGACAAATCGTTTCGACGTGTTTTCGATGCAAGGAAAACAGTTGCTACTTTTCAATGCCACAAAGTACATTTTTTGCGACAATTGTGCAGCAGGCGTTGGCCTATCAGTGCAGATTTGTTACGTCACAGCGAGCTGACAAGCACAATCAAAATCAACCGCGGCACCCCTGAAACATTTCCACAACGCCAAAAATCGAAATAAAACCTTGAACCGACAATCCTGCCAAACCTTACAGAAACAAGGGCAGAAATTTAGCTTGGAGTAAAAGTTCAAAGCGTACTTTCAGGTCGTATTTGACAGAAACATTACGAGCACTACTGTGAACGTTACAATCAAAGAAATGGCGCAGTTAAGTTTCTAAGTGCCGCTTACACAAGCACGACAATGGTTTTTGGTAAAATTTAGCGGCTGTGACCAAAGCACAGCGTACAACGTATGGACGTCAGCTGTGAGTCATTTCCGAGCAGGCGAAGGTATTGTTTTCCGCTTAGCAATAATAAGAATTAAAACGAGTCGTGAAATTAAAAGCTTTACACCTAAAAGCATCCTATTATAATTTTGGCCGCAGGGAGTTGTCTTGTCAAGAAAGTCGATTAGAGTCATCTTAATTCTCTCTAGCCCGCACACACTGTGTAGGCGCCACTTGGATTCAACTGGTGCATGAGCGAAACATCTGGTCCAGCACAACTCTGATTGTTTTTTTTCTCGAAAAATTTACCTTTAGGCCAGGTGTGTCAAACTGGTGGCCCGCGCGCCAAATGCGGCCCGCCATGCTCCGTTTTGCGGCCCGCGTCCTGCCAGTTTTGTCTTGCATTAGGTCTGACAGAGTAAGCGACAGTTGCTTTTCGATAAACTGCTCGACCATATCATGTGGCCTAAGGCCGCACCTTGGTGACCGCCCAGACATATTAGCAAATCGCAACTATTTCCTAGAAATACCGAAATTGTCTCAAAGCGAGGTTTTAGTGTAGTTTGGTTGGTTGTTATACAGCGAAGTTCTACTGTATTTTGAAAGACATGATTAAATCATAGCCGAGTTACGTATTGTGTTTATAGTCATAACGCGATATTACGGCTTAATAATAATTAAGGTGAACAAACGGCAACAACTTCTTCAGTTCAAAACCATGAGTTTGTGTGAATTCAAAGAAAGATTTTCTGCTTTCAAAGATCTGGAAACTGATTTTGCCATTTTCAGTAACCCTTTTTCTGTCAATGCTGAAGAGGTGCCACAAAAATATCAAATGGAACTAATTGAGTTACAGTGCAACAGTAAAGCAATTTAAAAAAATGTTGACATAGAAACGTTTCATCAATGTGTTGGACCAATCTATCCCCCAAGGAAAAATTTGGCATCGAAGACCATGTTCGCTATTTTTTGAGTCTGCGAACAAATGTTTTTTTGCAAATCAAACAAGTCTTGATTACGATCTCATTTGACGGATGCCCATCTCAACTCAACGTTGAGAGTTGCGACTGACCAGATATTAACATACTTGTAAACGCGAAAACATGTCAGATCTCTTCGAATCACAGTGCTATGAATAATAAATAACAATGGAAATAGCGATTGTATTATTGTGTGCAGAATTATCTGACCCGCGTAAAATCTGAGTGGGTAAATATGGCCCACAGCACCAAATGAGTTTGACACCCCTGCTTTAGGCTATTCTTTGTTTATCCATATCGTTGCATCTTTGAGTTTGAACTTCTGAAGAACCTATAATGACTTGGCGTTGCAGTCATTCTGTATAATATGTGATTGAGTTTCGTGCAGTTGGTTATCTTTTCTAGTGCACGAGACAACGACCGTAACGCGCTCGCTAGCACTCTTATCAGGTTCTCTTACGACAAACCACCTCCATCCTCAACCTTATGTAAGGCGATTTCCGTCAGCACGTCAAGCATTTCAATATCGTCTTTTTAACAGCCTTTTTTCAAGATAACTGACCTTTATGTTGAGCGAACGTTGCAAAGCGGTAATAAACCAGAATTTTGAATAACCTATCTCGGCCCGTCGGACGTGTCGCGGCAGTTCTTCCAAATACGGTCTTGTACCTCAACTCGTTGAGGCGACAGTTGCTTTTCGATAAACTGCTCGACCATATCATGTGGCCTAAGGCTGCACCTTGGTGACCGCCCAGACATATCAGCAAATCGCAACTATTTCCTAGAAATACCGAAATTGTCGTAAAGCGAGGTTTTAGTGTAGTTTGGTGGTTGTTTTACAGCGAAGTTCTGTATTTTGAAAGACGGTTGGAAAAATTTTGAGAGACCGTTTCGGTCTCTTTTTAGTGCCCATACAGGACATAGAACCTAAAAAGTTAGAAAAAAAGCTTCTTTTTACAAATACAGGAAATACTTTGTATCAGAATTGTTATAAGATTCTATGAAAACAACTAGCCTCTACGTGCAATTTCTCTTGATAAATTTTGTGAAGTTCAACGTGTTTTTGAACACTGCGCAAACGCAATCCACCATGTGCAGGAATTGTTTTTCTTTTGACCAAAACGCTACACTGCAATTCAGTCACGTCGTTGTTCCTGTATAATCTTAAGTAATGCAGCAGGTCGCACGTCACAATTTGCGGGTGCACTCGCAGTCCAAATGTATTCAGATTCAAAGCGTTCTTATAAAATGTGAAAGTCAAGAAGTTCACAATGTGCCCGAACAACCCAGCAAAGATTTATGGACGTGTAAAATTATAAAACGTAGCCAAAGCATTTTTAGTAAATGTTGAAGTCAAGAATGTTTATTTGTGCGACACATAAATCGCGAAAATGCGCCCACAACTTTTTATCAATCTTGCAAGCGGATGAGCTTGCAAAATGGGTCTGAACTTCACAGCAAACACCTTCGTTTTTGGACACATAAATCGTAAAAATTTGTCCAGGAATTTCTCTGTAAACCTTGGAGGCGGAGAACTTCCGAAATGCGTCTGAACTTCACAGCAAACGGTTTCATTTTTGGACGCACAAATCGTGGAATTGCGCCCAGAACTTTCTGTAAAACTCGCAGGCAGAGAACTTCCAGAATGCGTCTGAATTTCACGGCAAACAGCTTCGTTTTTGGACGCACAAATCGTGGAATTGCGCCCAGCACTTTCTGTAAAACTTGCAGGCAGAGAACTTCCAAAAAGCGTCTGAACTTCACAGCAAACCGTTTCATTTTTGGACGCATAAATTGTGGAATCGCGCCTACAAATTTTCTTCAAAACTTGCAAGCAGAGAACTTCCAGAATGCGTCTGAATTTCACGGCAGACAGCTTCGTTTTTGGACGCACAAATTGTAAAATTGCGCCCTCAACTTTTTCTATAAAACTCGCAGACAGCGAACTTTCAAAATTCGTCTGAACTCCACGGCAAACAACTTCGCTTTTGGACGTATTAATCGGGAAAATGCGCCCAGAACTTATTTTATAAAGCTTGAAAGGCGAAAACATCCAAAATGCGTCTGAACTTCACAGCAAACCGCTTCATTTTTGGACGCACAATTCGAGAAACTGTGCTCAGAACTTTTTCTGTAAAACTTGCAAGCGGAGAACATTCAAATTGCGTCTGAACTTCACCTAAAATAGCTTAGTTTTTGGACGCACAAATCGTGAAATTGTGCCCAGAACCTTTTCTGTAAAACTTGCAGGCAGAGAACATCGAAAATGCGTCTGATTTTCACGGCAAACAGCTTCGTTTTTGGACGCATAAATCGTGAAAATGCGCCCAGAACATTTCATATAAAGCATGCAAGACGAAAACGTCAAAAATGCGTCTGAACTTCATAGCAGACAGCTTCATTTTTGGACGCAAACATCAAGAAAATGCTCCCATAACTTTTTTTGTAACCTTGCAAGGCGAAAACTTCCAAGATGCGTCTGAACTTCACAGCAAACCGCTTCGTTTTTGCACGCACAACTCGTGAAATTGCGCCCAGAACTTTTTCTGTAAAACTTGCAGGCAGAGAACTTCCAAAATGCGTCTGAACTTCACGGCAAATACCTTCATTTTTGGAAGCAAAAATCGAGAAAATGCGCCCAGAACATTTTTTTTAACTTGCAAAGTGAAAACCTCCAAAATGCGCCTGGACTTCACAGCAAGGAGCTTTGTTTTTGCACGCAAAAATCGTGAAAATGCGCCCAAAACATTTTTGTAAATTTTGGAGGCGGATAACTCAAAAAATGTATCTGAACTTCATGGCAAACAGCTTTGTTGTGAGACGCAAAAATCGGGAAAATGTGCCCAGAACTTCTTTATAAACCTTGCAACCGGAGAATTACCAAAATGCGTCTGAACTTTCTATATGCCGTGACCTAAAAACGACTTCAATCGTGAAAATATGTCCCGTGCATCTTTGAAAAAATATTTGAATTGAGTTTTGTGAAATTTTCTCCAGTGAAGGAAATTGCGTCCAAAAAATGCAAGTGCCGTTTTTCAAAATTTTTGTCGGCTGGGGTCCAAAAAAGGTGCCGAAAGTGCCGTTTTTTTTCGGCTTAAAAGGAACACTGGGCTAACCTAACCCTAACCCTAAATCAACAGTTCTCATTTGGCGGTGCTCACACGCCCATGGGGTACAAGAAGGGTCTTATTGGGGTCCAAACGTCTGTGCCGAACTGTAGCTAAATTTATATTACCGTCCCGGTTTCTTGTTTTGGGGATTTTTGCAACTATTGATGTCAGCGATGATGATACATAAAACAATACATCAAATGGTGCAAAAATGATTTTTTCTTCCGGATGTGGTGCGGGCTTTGAAATGAATTGGGAACTGCTGCCCTAAGCTAAAGCTAACCTAACCTAACACTAACCCGTAAGCCTGAAAAAAAGTAAAGAAAAAAAGTAAGACAGTGTCAAAACGACCTTATCTGGTTAGATTACCAAGAAGTAAAATCGGAAAAGTGAGAGTCAAACCCAAAAACATTGGCATAGCAGTCGTAACGCATAACCGTTACCTACACCAGGAGATCCATGCCATTTGAATGACCAACTGACCTTTTTAATTGAATTGCGTCAAGCCAGGCGTATCCGTAGTCACTTCCAAACAAAAAATGCCAAACAAGCTGAATTCTGTTGATTTGGTATTACCAGGCAAGTAATTTAGGAAAAGTAATGTCTATTTTACTGGTGATATTCTGGTGGCAACAGATCGGCTGGAGCTATTGTGCCGCCAGTCGAAGATTCGGTCTTGTGGCATGACGCAATACTAAGAAAAAGGTCGCTTTGTCAAAAAAACGTCGTCCTGCTCGAGGTGTAACGATTATGTGTTACGGCTGCTATGCCAATCGTTTTCGGTTCGATTCTCAACTTGTTGACTTTTGTTTTCTTTTTTTTCTTTGCTTTTTTCAGCGGTTATGTTTAGGGGTTAGTGTTGTTAGATTAGGGTTTGGTTAGGATTAGGGTTAGGTTAGCTTAGTGTTAGGTTATGTTTAGGTTAGTGTTAGCTTAGCTTTACGTAAGGTTAGCTTAGCGTTAGGTAAGGGTTAAGTTAGGATTAGGGTTATGACGCAATACAAAAAGGTCACTTTGTCAGGAAAACGCTGTCCTGCTCGTGGTGTAACGGTTATGTGTTACGCCTGATATGCCAATGGTTTTCAGTTCGACTCTCGCCTTGCCGACTTCTGTTTTGTTTTCTTTGCTTTTTTCAGGCTCTGCTTACGTGTTACATTCAGGGCTTACTATTGTTACGTTAGGGTTAGGATTAGGTTACAATTTGGGTTAGGTTAGGGTTAGGTTAGCTTAGTGTAAGCTTAGCATTAGGTTAGCTTAGCGTTAGGTTAACTTAGGGTTAGGGCTAAGGTTAGGGTTAGGTTGTAGGATTATCTTTAATTTAATTTATTTGCTTGTGAGCAGACACGAAGTCCATAGTATGAATACACACACTCTACAGAATGCAGGTCGATAAAAACAGACAAAACAACACAAAGTACAAAGCATTGAAGTCGGCGGAATCACAGGGTTACAGACACTTTTTGTAACTGCATTGAAGGCAGAACCATAGGGTTACACATTCTTAACACTAAAGTCAGCCAACACGTAACATTTGTTACAAAACTACTGCGGAATAGGGCGCCAATTCCTAAATTGGTCGAGTCTAGGTACATTGCGAAAGCATCATGGCATGACACGCTATCAATCTGACGGATACTGCAAGCTTCGATCACTCATTCACAGAGTAAAATGCGATTATAGTGTTAAAAAAATAGGGACGAATACAAACAATCTGACTGCATCAAAGCATGTAACCACATGTTGTTAGATTTTCTGCATCTTTCGAGAAACGGGTACGTGTATTTTCGTAACAGAGCCTCAAAGGTAGGCCTACCATATTTTCAGCACCCAAAAAGAGGACAAGTTTTGCCGGCAAGTAAAACGAAAGTAGAATTGTTACGTTTGATGATGTTTTACATATCCTTGGTAGTTGCAGGTATTGTGACGCAGGGTCACAATAAGGATGAATTTATTGGAGTTTGTTAAACTTTTGTTCTTTAAAAATGTTGCAAATATGGAAACCAATCTGTGCAGCGCAGACTTTGAGATGTTGTTTTGAACGCTGTGAACGTGACGAAACACAGCGAAAGCTTTGTGACAGGAAGATAGCACGCTTGATTAATAATCTTGTGACGTAACTTTTTCCGCCAAGCCACGCCCGCACCGCTTTGCAGAACTTTAAAAACAATTGCTACGATAAACATAGCCTCTTTCAGTAACGCACATTTCGAATAAGGGAGTCTCTGCAAATCTTCTGCCTTCGAATCGCCGTACCATTCATTTATGGTATTAATTTGATTCTCAACTGTGAAGTGATCAAAACAGAAGGTTCTGATTGGTGGTAATATTTCACGAGGCCGCTTGGCCTTGCGCTGCAATAAAGCTCGATGCAAGAAATATTTCTTATTTGGTACGGAGCTAGGTCTGAACATATTTTTGGGGATGAAACTGTTCTTTTTAAAGTTTCGATTGTTTTCCTGTATTGCCGTTGACTTCATTCTAAGAAGCTTTCTATTCACACATATTAGAATTGTCATCTTGACAAATAAGAAATATTTCTTGCATCGAGCTTTATTGCAGCGCAAGGCCAAGCGGCCTCGCAAAATATTACCACCAATCAGAACCTTCTGTTTTGATCACTTCACGGTTGAGAATCAAATTAATACCAGAAATGAATGGTACGGCGATTTGAAGGCAGAAGATCTGCAGAGACTCCCTTATTCGAAACGTGCGTTACTGAAAGAGGCTATATTTATCGTAGCAATTGTTTTTAAAGTTCTGCAAAGCGGTGCGGGCGTGGCTTGGCGGAAAATGTTAAGTTACAAGATTATTAATCAAGCGTGCTGTCTTCCTGTCACAAAGTTTTCGCTGTGTTTCGTCACATTCACAGCGTTCAAAACAACATCTCAAAGTCTGCGCTGCAC
>Ga0210059_1002206_pt1 | contig 30218 bp, 21 predicted proteins | sample Ectturendosymbi2_FD_188042 | JGI IMG/M metagenome (GOLD analysis project Ga0210059, IMG submission 188042) | Ecteinascidia turbinata endosymbiont from Florida, USA - Sample 2 (SPAdes) (version 2) | ecosystem: Host-associated > Tunicates > Ascidians > Unclassified | place: Key West, Florida...
GGTTGGGGTTAAAAAAACCCTTGAGCTTGATATTTTACAAAAACTTCATTACTTGCGCAAAGGAGATTAAGTGTTTTCGCATACTTTTTGTTTGTTAATTTGTCGACTTATTGCAAATACCACGGAATGAATATGCATGCAAATTTCAAGGAACATTGTAAATGGGCCAAAAACTATTAATTAGGTTTTGGTGGGAATCTGGGTTATTGTCTGCATCCAGGAACCATCTCACCACTTTTTGCAGACCTTTCGTCCATTACGCATGTTTAAGATTGTGTTCCGCGATAGTTCACTTTAACCGAAACCATTGCATTTATTATGTCTTCTAAGGCTGATCAGCGCAAGCGCTGACCCCATTGGCTACATTACCAATTTCTGTATGATGATAGAACTGTTGCACGAGCTCAAAAACAGCAGTTGTTAACATAGAAGCATTCACGCATTTGATAATGTTTCAGCAGGGAAAAAGGAAAACTAAAAGTTTGCTGGATTTCTATAAATAACAAAAAATCGTACGTTTTCTTGCGTACTTTATGCGCATTCTCAATTCTTGTGCAGTTTAGCAAAATTCGATCTTTCAAACGGGGTTGTGCGTCAGCCAGTCCAGCCGCACTTTTTCTATGCTCGACTGCTCGAATTCGACAAAACATTATAGCGGTCTCATTTTGTAGTTATAAATTGCGCTAACGCATTGATGAATATGTTTTACTCCCCTGTTATAACGCGCAGCCTGATATTTTTGCGGTAATGAACTGTTGCGTCGTAGCGTTGAGTGTATTTACTTCCGAAATCCTAACTTTGAGCGCTAATAGTTGATATTCAGTTCAGTGACACATAAAATAAGGGGAGTGGATGTAGAAAAATATACATATTATGTCAAAAAACTTCGCCAAAACGTTGGTTTGGAAACATGAATATGACGTCAAATTGTGACGTCACAAACAATGCACACCAAAAACAAATGACCACCATATGCCACTGAATGAACCCCCCCATGGAAATTTTCTGCGTACGCCACGGTTTGTAGATCCAATATTTCCTGAATCAAAGTCCAAAAATACTTCTGAAAATGCGCATGAAGCTTCTAACTTTAGTCTAAACTAAAACTACTCAGTGTGCTGTCAAAGCAGTTGGATCCCTAGACGACTAGACCTAGAATTCTATGCAGAAACGTGGCTTCGGGTTAGAATGAATGCAAGAAGGTCAGTACGTTAAAACAACCATGACGCAACAGCGCATTACTTGTGTTTGGTTGATTATTATCATTAGATAGCTCAGGCAGACATCCTAGAGAACAACTTACTGCGTGAAACACGGTACTGCCGCTTTAATGCAGTAGAAACAGATTCACTTCAAGCTGCTATTAATTTTTTTTGTAAAGTTTACAAACATTTGTATGTCTGATTTCTTAAGCCATTTTTTCGCGACCCCAGAATTACACTTCGCGGCCCCATTTGGGGCCGCTTTTTGGGATCGCGTCGCTTTTAACTTTTGCGTTGCGCCATTGAAGTCGCGTATATATTTGCATCAGTAAAGGTAATTACCGTACAATTTCTTGTCTGGGAGAACACGAGATGCAAGGAACTTCACCTCCTTGAGTGAACAAGCAGGGTAACTGCAGAATTTGCCTATAACGGCACCTCTAGGGGATTGCATAGAGAACTTTATTGGCGAATTGACGTTATAAGCGAATTGAAATGCATTTGGACGATGTCATCGGGACCGAACAAAATGCAACGTTGTAGGCAAATTGACGTGGCAGACGAAGCCGTTATAAACGAATTCAACTGTATAGAACTGATTTACAAGGAGTTTTAGGCTCCATTCAAATTAAACTAAAAAAGTTAGTTTCAGGGCAAATTGTTATTTTCAGGGCAAATTTTTTCCGCCTCCCAGTAAAATGCCTTCCTGTACGCCTATGGTGAGCTATATGCGAAATTACGAATATCAATTCTGAATAGCATCGTCTGCTGTCATCGAATGTACTTGTTGTTTTTTGTTAGGTTTTCACCTGGTGTTTATAGTTTGCCTTCTTACAATTTGGCCAACCGCTCAAAATGAATTTGGGGGAAATCGATTTTTTAGTTACTGTTACGTTTTATTCATGTATTGCAAAACATCATGAATTCTTCTGAGGGCATTTTTTATTCCGATGCTACTTTTTCCATAAACCACTATATAATGAAGAGCTATGCAGGTGAGGTGACCAAGAACCACTTGGGTCTGAGCGTAGCAGATTGTAGAGCTTTTTCAAATAATTCATAAAACATTTTGCCGACTTATGGATTCATATTTTTTTTGTTTTTTGAGATATTTTGTCCAAAGTCTTCTAAGTGCTAAAAGAGCATTTTCTCTTTGGTCAATATTTGAATAGCATTGTTGGTTTGTGTGTGTGAAGCTTAATTGGCTCAGAAGGCCATTTGTCTTTCAGATATTTTGCAAAATCCAATAATGTATAATGGGTCTGTCATTTTGAAAACTCTATCAAATTCTGACAAGTTAAATGGTTTCATTTCTTGTTTGAGGGCGTTCCAACATATCATACAGACAATCAGGCAATGGATTGAATTACACCAAGTTATACGGTGACGATCGCAATGAAAGCACTCGAACTTTATTCAAGTAAGCTATTTCCAAAGACATTTGTTGTTGATGAAACTTACTCTCCTGAATATTTTCCTTGCTGTTATCAGCAGTAGCATAAATGTTTGCAGTCTGACGACTTATATTCGCATCATAAATAACATTTCCAACTTCTCGCTTCCGACCTTCAAAAGATTCAATATCAATTAAACTACTAGAATGAATAGGATATTTTTGAAGGTAATAATATTATGGTAAAACAAAGAAGAGGTAACCTCCACTTAAAACCAACAACTTCATTGCACTTCAGGGTATAAGAAGAGTTTTATGCAAAGCTCTTATTTATGTTTACTTCCAATTACAAATTAACAGTAGCATTTATCTGTCCATTAATTCGTAAAAGTTTTAAAATTTTTACTTTAAAATCCAACACACGTGATGAAAAATTTTCTAAATGTAGCTGTTGCAGACTGGAGAAGAAAATGCAAAAAAACACCAGAGAAATTGGATGTCAAACGAAACCATAATACTGGTGGATATTGAGACTGTTAACTATTTTGAAATCGATAGACGTTTTCTTTTCTTGGTGAAATTCGTTGAAATGGTTGACCACAACACTAAACAAGCTTGGATAGATTTTGATGATTTATTAAATTTTAGAAATTTCATTTTGAAACTGATTGTTAGCTAGATTCGTTTGTGCATGATGAAGACATGATGCTACGCATGTGTCGAGTAGGTGAGAGATAACACTCAGGATATAACTGATAAACGTATGGTGAGATCACGTTACTTATGCGTTGTTCTTTAATCTTAGACATTGTGCTTTTTGAAAGCACATCATTCCACGGATAATAGGTTTTGGATACCGTTACATGCATCCACTGCAACAACATGTTAATTCATATCAAAACATCTTTACAATGTTGCATTATTATCTACTGATTTTGTTGCCAGTTCGAGTAAGCTAAACTATCTGTGTAGACATAGTCAAAAGGGAGGCTGACAAAGAAGCAGAAGGAATGAGCTATGAACTCTTGAGTTACAGAAAAAATATTTTCTTTTCTTTTTACAGCATTGCGACAAAAGTAAAACTCATGACATGTTTTTTGGGTATGTTGCGTAAACTATTAATTGGTAAAAGATAAATAACCTTCAACGTCTTCCAAAATAGATGCATGAGCAGGAAATAAAATTTCAGCCTTACCAGGCCTTATGCAAACATTGTCAATCAGTATGCTCCATGCAAGTCCAATAACAACGTAGAAGTGACTTCATTTATGCCAAGGTATAAAACAGCGAATCAACCTGAGTTTGGTGTAAAGCAATTTGCTGTATAATTTTAATGGGAAAATTAAATTTAGGGAAGCAAGTTGAAATTTAAGTGCAGCAACTTGCCTTTCTCAAGATCTTCCTTGCGCTTGGTTAACATAATTAGCACAGCAAATAGAATCAGTCCAATCATTCCAGCAGCACAAATTCCAGCAATCAAAGCAGACGTAGAGGTTGATTTTGCATGAACTGCAGTCACTTTGAACACAGCTGTTGCATTCTTTCCAGGAAATTGACTTGAAGTAACAATTAAAGTGTAGACACCAGCATCAGTCTGGGAAATCTGGAAGTTAAAAAAAGTTCATCGCAAAGCCGCAATCACACTTACTGAAACCCATATCAGTAACAGATTTCTATCATATAAATGAAATAATCTACGTAGCATTAGATTGGGAGTACTTCAAGAGAGTGATAAGTCCCAGAACATAAAATAAAGTTTATAAATTTGATAGTAATTTCCATTGTTTCATATCATGCACAACTTGATCTAAAATTCAACAAATGAAGGGCTGCTTTCTCCGCTTTAGGCAACAGATTCCACGTAACACCTGCGGTGGTTTGCCCAAAGTATTTTCGTATAGACAAGGTTCCTTTAAACTTGCGCTTTGTGAAATGCAGAAAAACTAAGGCTCGTTGCTAAACTCGTGTTCCAAAGTCTAACTTGTCTGGGTGAAATGAAAACGAAGCTGTTCGCCACCGATCACCTTTTTTTGTTGCATGATGACGAGTGAACCTACAACTAGAAATTTTTGATGGATACGGGCAAACATTGATCAGGTTTTCAAAGAAAAGAATAGTTTTATAAAAATTATATTTGCTTCATTGCAGGAATCATAATAATGAACAAAACCGTATTTTGGAAAAGTTCTCAGCGGCATCAAATCTTAAATACCTGCTTTAATGTCAGAATTGCAGAAAGTATATTGGAGCTGTTTTTGACGAAATTGACATGAAACTTGTTGGTTACGTCAATACCTGAAACAAAGTTACTGTTAAGGACACATTGAAATATTTACGTTTCTACATTTATTATATACAACTGTACCTTTATTCAGAACTGATATGCTATGGTTTTCAGAGTTTGAACCGAAGGTAATCATACAAGATCGATTTTCTCCTTCTGACCACGGGCGGCATGTTGTTGTTTCATTGTTTATTCTATGCGGTGGATCTGCAAAATGATTTGATTGACGACTGCAAGTTTCTACATTTAACAAAATTCCGAAAATATTTTGCAAAAGCAGCTGCAAGTGAATTTTTGATCTGGCACTTGCGGTAGCATGTAAATAAATATTGCTCTATAATCAGATCAAAATGATGTTATTCCAGTTGGAAAATCCCTCTTACCTGCATTGTCTTTTGTTAAATATAAGTTAATAATTTTTCACTAAACCTGTCGGAGATGTTACATGATAAGAAGGATGAACTGTGACCTACAGCCCACTGAAAATAAGTTTTCTGTTCTAAGAGACAATTGCAAGCAAAATGAATTAACCAGTCCAAGCACTAAATAATGTGATGTAATGTAAAAGTATTAGTTTAGATACTGTGTAACGTAGCCAAATATTTAATGCATAAGCATAACCTCTACAGTTAACAGTTAGTTTCTAAATCATTAGCAACGACACATTTTCTCATATGCGTGTTTAAAATATCCATAATTTTTAGCAAAAAAACTGAGGTTTTCTTATTTGAAACTTACACAAAACATTGATCGGTAGAGCACTGGAAACTCCTCCACCGCGTCGAACAGTGTAAGGGGTGATTGCAAAGCACCTCGCATATTTGCCATTCCACTCTCGATTTAATTCAGTGGAAAACGTTCCTGTTTTCTAAATCAACAAGTAAGCGACACTGCAGCGATTTCACGTTTTTTAGCGTTTTTCTGACGTTTGCATCGCAAACAACTGTCTTATTAAGTAGATTTGCATATTATATTGTATTGAAAAACAGAATTACTTGACATTCTTGTTGGAGATGAATTCCATGATTTACTCAGAAATTAACCTTGAACATACCCGAACAAATGATTGGCTGAACATTGTTAAGTTGTATTGCATAACTTCGGGAAATCCCCCAAAAGCAGAGCAGAAAATGTTTACAATATCGTTTTCTTTCCCAGATATGCGAGAGGTTGAATCTGTACTTTTCAGTGCAACAGTGGGTGCTGAAAAAAAGGTAGGTCTGGAACTGAATCGCAGATAAGCAAAATATAAGAGTTAGTAATCACTTATAATGATTTTCGTGTGAATTTTACAATAATGCGGAACACGTATTCTAGCAATTGCATTCTCAAAAACGACTGTTTGTAAATAAGAATGTTTCTTACGCGAAGATATAAAAGTATATGTCAGGCTACGGCATATGTGTCAGGTTACGGCATCACGGTTTAGGTACAAAGTGACATTTAAGCTATTTGAAAAACGTTTCAACTTTTGAATCCGGACATTGCTGTTACAGGCATGTTCATGGAAAAGAGATAATTTGACTTGTTTTCAGATAGACAATGCGAATGGATATATTCAAGGTTTTCAATCTTGATATATTCGGTTACTACGCGAAAAGTATCAAATGCGTGCATTGCACTACATATTGCACTGACTGTTGAATTGAGAACTGATTTGTTAACATTTATTTCTATCATAGAAACATGCCAAAATCAACAAGAGAGATCTCACTTCAACATTGTCTAAGTTCTGGCTGAGCACTAAACCAACCTTTCCAGCATTGGATATTTTCCTGGTTAGTCCATGTTGCATCAAATGAGCAGGTTGTAGCATTGCTCGATGATGCTGTGCCATTTTGGAAAAATAAAGCACCTCCATTTCTACAAACAAGCGTTCCATTTGATTGAAACGTATTGTTGTTGGAAGAAACCATAACAGTTTTCTCGCCAGCGTTGAAACAAACAGGACAATCTAAAACAAGAAAGTTGTTCAAACTAAAAGATTCTTATAAAAAAGGATTCAATAAATATTTTAAATTCACTTCATTGCAAACATTTTATGCTGTATAACAGCTTTTTCGCACAACGTTCTGGGCATGTTCAGGGATCCAAAGGTTTTCTTCAATTTTTTCTATATTATCCAATAAAGTGACGTGTTTGTCATTATCTTTTTTCTAGATTTGTGAAAAAAGCTTATGTGTACAAACTTCAGTTTCGATTTATATCCAGAGCAAACAAAGTTATTATGGGTAGTATACTGCGGTTTCTTTCAGGTAAACCAGTATACAGTATATGAGCGTGACATCTTCTCAATGCCCCGTCTGACGTGTGCATGTTGTACAAAATTGAGATTTTAGTGTAAGCGAAAAAGCGTAAGCGACGCTAAAACATTCGTGGTGGCAAGCTTACGAAGTGCGATGAAACAACGAAGCAGAGAAAAGGTTTCTGGCTGCTGATATCGAAGATGACCGATATCGTGATGATGCAAGAGGAAATTCTGAAATAAACCGACTGAACTGTTTGCTCTGTTGCATTTATTTCGTTTTACCCATACCGATACGCCTACAATCTAGTGAGATCATTTTTTGGTCATTTACATCACTTTCTGGTCGTAGTAAAGCTTTCTCATGCTGGGCATTACTTATGTTAAGCTAACATTGTATTGATTTCACTGCAACGTTGTTTTTGCAAAGTGTTAATGCAGTGCATTTTCTGCATGAAGAATCAACCGGTGAAGTCACCGGCAAAGTAACTTTGGGCAACAGCTAATATGTATTTAAAACGCCTTCCCTTCCGTGGTACGAATTTACTCGTACTTCCAATCCCATGCCAACAATTGCCTCCTGCTCTACGACCTCCTGTTTGCACATCAGGGTGCCAGAGATTGCTTCCAGCGAACGCGAACTCGTGTTTGGCAGAGCGGGATGCCAGATGTTGCTCAAAAGCAAACTCCAAATCACGTAATTTTCATCGTTGATATTCATAGCCAAAGTGGCTAATACAAGTAACCGTGCCCGAAACCACCAAAACTCTCACCGTTGGTAGCCCTCTCTTCAACATCTACATCTTTGACTTGCCAACCACCGTCTCCAGAAAGTATGCATATGTTGACAATCTAGCAATCATGCATGCTGATGGAGACTGGGAGGCAGTGGAATGGGTGCTGACCAAGGACATGGCAACTGAAGGTCAACACCTCCAGACCTGCAAGCTGAAGCTCAGCACTACAAAAACGGTGTCGGCATTCTTCCACCTTAACAACAAGGAAGCTAAACGTGAGCTGAAAGTCAATTTCAACAACGAAACCCTGCCCTTCTGTTCCGAACCCAAATACCTCAGAATACCGTTGGACAAGTCGCTCACGTATCGTCGACACCTTGAGTCACTTCGCAAAAAGCTGATATCACGTGTCGCGCTCCTGAGGTGGCTTGCTCAGGAGCAACAACTCTGCGAACAGCCACCCTAGCCCTGGTGCCTTCAACTACAGAGTACTGCGCTTCTGTCTGTTGTCGCAGTGCTCACACCCGCCTCATCGACCTTGCCATCAACGACACCTTGCGAATTGTGACTGGATGCCTGCGTCCTACACCAGCAGACAACCTTCCAATCCTCGCAGGCATCCAATCTGCTGAGCTTCGTCGCAATGGAGCGTCACTTTCTCTACTCTCTTCTACGTCGTGCCATGGAGCCTGGACACCTGCTTCACTCAGCATTTACTAGTCCATCGAGTGCACATGCACGGCGCCTTAAATTGAGACACCCATTTGTACCCACCACACAACAATTCATCAGTTCATCTGACAACAACGACATACATGCGGCGCAGTAGGCGGATAACCAGTGGAATGCGGAGTGGGCGAACAATCTCACAAGACTCCGGATTTTCATTCCCGACACCGGCACCCACACCCCCGGAGTAACCCTGCCAAGAAGAGACTGGGTCCCGCTTAACCGCCTCCGCACTTTGTATCGTACGTTTCCGCTCCTGTTGGTACAAATGGGGTATGGTCTTCTCCGCGCTCTGTGAGTATGGCACAGAAGAACAAATCGTCGACCATGTTGTCATTCAATGTCCAATCCATCGACCTCGTCATGGACTGCACGGTCTGACGGTTCTGGACGACGAGACAATCTAATGGCTGCTCAACACCTGCCCCGAGATCTAGTACGGCCAAGCAGTGGTTAGAACAACTGGCTCAAAAGAAGGCAACGGTTTTGGCTTAAAACGTTTCAAGCTATGAACATTACACTGATGTCTTTGATTTTCCAACTTTGTGCTTGTTTGGGCATGAAATTTGGCAACGTTGAAGCAGTTGGTAGGTTACAAATTCGAAAGAAACAATATCTCACGAAAAAGCAACTCCATTTAGAACATTGGTAGGTTTGATTTTCGCAAGGAACAAAATTTGGAGTAGGCTAATTACAGCACCAACCAAGACATTGATAGGTTTATATCTTTCCAAGCAATGAACATTTTAGCTATGTTTGTGATTTTTCAACATGTTGCTTGTTTGCTTACGAAATTTGGCAACGTTGAAGCGGTTGATAGGCTACAAATTCGAAATAAAAAACATCTCGTAAAAATGCAGCTCCATTGAGTATATTGGTAGGTTTGATTTTCGAAAGGAACAAAAATCGCAGTAAATACAGCATCAAACAAGGCAGGGTTGAAAACTTTCCAAGCAAAGAACAATGCACCAATTATTATAGGTTGTTAACTTGTTTCTTGGTTCCACAGGAAATTTTGCAAAATTGAAACGGTTGGTAGGCCACAAATCGTAAGAAAAAAGCTCACGAAAACGCAGCTCCATTGACACCGTTGTAAGGTTTGGTTTTCGTGTGCATCATGAATAGCAATGAATATAGCGTAATTGGAAAGAATGTTCTATTCAAAACTTTCATGAATGTTTAGAGAACTGTAGATTGCATAAAGAAAGGGTATAGGCAAATCGGCAAGCCGACGTTTGATCAGCTACAAGCGCTAGACCGACTGTTGCGCTCTCACAGATCTCCGACGACGGTAATGCGATTTTTTGCACTCTGGCGAATTTTGAAAGGTGACCTGTGAACCTGTGAATATTTTGAGGACAGTTGCGGAAAAGCATAGCGATAGGGAACAATTGGCAAGCCACTTCACCAATACGTAGGGAAGGGGTATACTTTGAAAACACAATACCTTTTAAAGTGTCTGGTGTTTTCTAACTGCAGAATCAGGGCCCCGACAAGGGGGGCTGGGGACAATGCCCCGGGGCGGCACGTTTGGTGAATAGAAGGAATATCAAATGGTCTTTACCACCACTTGGTGGTGGTAGTGGTGGTGGGGGGACGGCACGTTTCGACTCGCACTTCCTCCTGTCGGGGCCCTGTGCAGAATGTATTGCGCCATGCTAAATGATTGAAAGAGAAAATGTTTCGAAATGAATTATGCAACAAAAAAAGTCAAGACACTGCCGAAGTCACAAAATTTGTACTGTGATTTGGGAAAAACACACGTAGGTACCAGCTGAGGAAAGAGTGCTAGTCACTTATTCATCGATATGCAGTGATTGCTACTTATTGAGGGCAAAGCTATGAAGTGGATTATTCATTGATTTAAATATGTCACGAATTAGATCCTAAAATGTGGTTGAATGCCCCCTTTCAGTAGAAAACCGAATGTTTCAGTAGTTTTTCGTTTCAGTAGAAAACCGTTTCAGTAAATGTTTCAGTAGAAAACCGAATGTTTCAGTAGTTTTCAGTAGAAAACCGAATGTTTCAGTAAAATGTGGTTGAATGCCCCCTTTCAGTAGAAAACCGAGATATAGATCAATTGTCCTCGCCATCTCCGGAAAACAGTTTTATTTTACAATGTGTGATCATGAAATCAGGTGGTCATTGGTGTAGCAGGGGATGAGGGTGCAAACACACCCCGCAAAACGTTTGACTTGTTCAAAATTTGGGCAAAATGTCAAGAAAATCGGGCACTTAATTTCGACATTTTTCAACAATATTAATGAAAATATGCAATTGTACTTTTTGTCAGTGCATGTTTAAATATATGATTATTATATCGTTGAAAACACATTAAATATATAAATGAATATATGCAAAAATCAACAAACTGTTTGTAATGACTTCGTGTTTTCGTTTGTAATAATTGATGAGTAACCAACATAAAACATATACAGAAAATTTGTGGAGGGAAAGTTTGTCGCACAAACATTTTTCGGGGAAATTTAGGGAAATTCGGGCAAAACATCTTTTGCGCCCCAAAAAACTGGCTTCGTCTACAACTATGCAGGTGGTATCAACAGCTTCGGAAACACTATGAAAATCAGTCGTTAGTTGTTGGTTGTAATGAAACAGTTCACTTTTGTGACATGCTACAGAGAACAATACTTTTTCATTATGGTTGTTATACTGAAGGTATATAAGTCTAAAATTTTGGCGCAAGAAGCTCTGTTCGACCATAACGTCTGAAAGGATTGAGCTAGAGAGTCATTGAAGGTATTCGTGGATCCGTAAGACTGCCCCGCACATTTTGAGCTAGTCGCGCACACCTCTGACGTCATCGTGACGTTGTCTAAGGAGAAAATCCCTTTTTCACGTAGGCTACAGTATCTAGTGGCGTCCATTCAGTAGGCTACAGTGCTTAAACCAAACACGTTGGAAACAAAATTTCTGCATAAAAAATGTTTGTGAAGACCTTACCTGTGCAGTGATGATCAAAAAAGTTGAAAGTTCTTTTGGGGGGGTGAAAGGGGGAAAAAACACGCATATCGGGAGCATTTTGAGGTTCAAGCCACTTTTCTGCCAGTCGGCACTCACCACCCTGAACAAACTTGCAGAAAAGGTGTATTTAGGTGTCCTACAACCTCCCACCAAATTTCAAGCCGAAATATTGACAGGAAAAATTTTATACCTGAATAAAATCAAAAAATCCACTAGGAGGACGAACTATTTTCTGGGTCTATTTTTAGCCATAACTCCCAAACCTCGTAGGCTAGCAGCCTACCCAAGACCTCCAAAGCTTCAGAATAGCCTCTAGAACAGTTTAAGCCACTCAGCACCTCACTAAAACTAATGTAGGGTTCTCTGGAACCCAAAGTGTGATCTAGAAGTTAATTTTTCCAACCTACATTTTTGGACCCCAAATTTACCCTCCCACAAATGCCCAAATCAACTTTTTTCAAAAGGATCCTAATTTCGAGTATTCCGGGGGTTGGCGAAGAGCAAAAACCGGATCGAAATGTTAAACGGGATGCGGGGAACGTGTTTTTGGTTTTTCTGCGAAAATTTCGAAAAATTTAGTACGGCTACTTCACAAATATGAATTTTTCTCAAACATTTCAAATGTAAAGGTAGATTTTGTCACATTCAGTTGATTCTTTGTTTTCTCACGCATCCAGGGATGTTTTCACTGGCTCTCTAGTCCGATCCGTTCAGGAGGTATGACTGATCATACCTTCTGCGCCAAAATATTGGCGCCCATGGTCTCCCACGGGATTCAGAGGGATATAGAAAGTCTATCAAAATGACAAATGTGTTCGCTGAGTTTCTTTAATGCTGGTAGTACCAAAAGCAACTCTACGAGAAGAAAAAGATCAGATTTTTTTATCGCGACTGGACGTTGTTCATACTGTATTTTTGTTATCTCGACGTTAGTAGAACTGGAAAGCGAAGATAGAAGCTTTTCATACTAATGCCGTCACAAAGCGTGAAGTGGCCTCGTGAAACTCAGGTATGGAAGTCTTAAAAATATTGCACAAATTTGGTAACAGGTGAGATAAACAGTTATCATAATGCGTAGAACCTAATCAGAAGCAAGCCATAAACGAAAAGTTTACGGCTGACCAACATTAGATGTTCGCAAAGTAGTGCTGCTAACGAAAACGTGTTAAGACACGGGTGAAGTCACAAAAGTTGCAAACGTTGTATAAATGATTTCAGGGGGGTACGTGACATTGTTTGAATTCCGAAATTAACATCTGAACGATTTTCTTCACTAAATTCACATGAAGCAACTCATGTTCTTACACCAACCCATGAAACTTGAAACAATTCTTTTTTATTCAACATATGATGACCTTTTTTCTTGAAATGCAAATAAAATGCTGAAGATGTACGAGCAAAGCGTTTTTAAATACTTTTTTATATCACCTGCAGCGATGACATGAAAGTCACGTTTTCTTCCAGCTGCAATGAACGTCACATTCATGTTGGTGAAAAGTTTGTTGAAACGAAAAGCTGCTCTCACTGTATTTTCGATTTGAATGCAAGATGTTCTTCCGTAAGTAATCGTCTTGTTTTGACAGTTGTTGTACGGCTTGTACGAGCTGACATATATATCGTTGATCTTCCACCATATGTAAAGGATTTGGTCATTGCGTGGATATATCGTAATGGAGTTAGCAAGATGAAAAGATCCATAGCCTTTTGATCTTATGAAGACGTCACCGGAATTAAATGAAACTCCTTTCACACCTGAAAAGAACTTCGTAAATTCTTCCGCCAAAGTTCCAATTTTAATGTTTTGTTGATAGCAAAAAGCATGCACGAGTCACTTGCCGCGGATTGATTTCAGATTCTGAGAAATGGATCTCCAACCAAGTAAGCACGAAACCCCACATAAAGCATTAAATAAACCCTTGAAGAGTCGGGAAAGTCATTGCAGCTGCTTTTGGAGCAGGTTTTGGGCATAACCCGCCAACTGATCACCCTTAATACATCATAAAATGCGGATTTGGGTGTATTTACGTTTTCAAAAAACGTGTAAAATGGCAATTGAAATATTTTTTCAGGTCCTAGTAACGAAAAAGGGTCATCCGCGTGACATCACAAAGTCAAAACTATTTTGGCACAAAAAAAACCATTTTTGCACTTATGGCAGTTGCGGATAAACGGGGGCTTGGGTAATGACGACTCTGTTGTTTGCGAATCGCTGAAACAAATGTAACAATAATGAGGAATGCAGTAGGGTAGGTAGAATGAGGAGCTTTGCCGGACTTGCAGTAATTCTTTGCCTTTTCGATGGTCATTTAGCATACTGAATACAATATCAAGAGACTTTTCTCCCTAAAATCACATTTGGCTTCACAGTATAAGATGTTAATTTATTTCAAATGACGGCAAAAATTTGATTTACTGCGATTTTTCTGGGTTAACGTTGCAATATAGGATGCAAGAGGCCATATTAAGGTTTCATGTATCGTAGATCACGTAAATCCTCATAAATCCTACTGAAGCGAGTCTGCTGTAAGTCTGCACTTTTCAGACCCGAAACCAATGATCAGTTGCTTTTAATTCAGGGCTGCAGAGTCGGAGGAGGAACGACGAAGTTGGGCATTTTGCCTTGAGCCGGAGCTGGCAGAGTGTAAACGGGCCTCAATTTGAAACCCGAACCCGACATCACAAGCTCAAACCTCGTCCGAGCCAGACATTTTTTGAAGCCTTGTTCTGGCCCGAAAGCCAAATTTACCGAATGAGACAATATATGCGCAACTGCTGGTTACCAGTAAAACGTAGTGTGTGCATATAGCTGCAGGTACACGGTTTATCACACCTAAAATCACCTTGACGACAACATTGGCTGGAACAAGCACAAACGTAAGCTTGTTAGTCAATAATAATGCTGCAGAATGGAATTCTTCTCACGAAAAAAATAAATTATCAAGAACGTTCTCCACGATGGCGCTACTATCTAGGATAGCGCTATTGGCATGATAACCGGTTTGTGGGCCTCTTCTATTAAAACAAGCTACCAATCGCGTAAGTGATTGATCTTTTCGATGCAACACAATTGCGTGCTAGTTTCTTCACAGTTGTCACTCCAAGAAGTGCCAGACTAATCCGAGCAGGGATGAAAAGGACGCAGCTGTGTTTGCAAATAGAATTAACTGAAGAAAGTCACAATCACTTCACTCATAGAAGCCATTGCGGCGAGAACAACGAATACATGTCACGAAAGAAAAAAATCGTCGCTCTGAATGCTATAAAAAAGTTTTGCATGCAGGCCCGAAATCGGCCCGAAATATTTTGAGTTGACAAACTTACGCCCGAACCCCACCTGACCCGAAAAGCCCGGCATACAACTTTGGGAGCTGGAGCTCACATTAAAAATTAGAAGCCGGAGCCGGAACTCAGTTTAAATTTTGGACCGGGGCCGGAGCTATGGCCATTTGAGAGGCAGCTCCAGCTCCGGGATCCTTCCCATATACTAACGGTTTTGCTAACTGACTGAAATCAACACTTACTTTACCTAAAACAGTGCTTTTTATAGCACAGTAAAGGCGTTTGTTACGAGTTACGAGACCAGACAACAATGAATCTGCGAGTTGTTGATGTTTTCTTGGTCTTCGTTAAGGCTGTGGCATCGTAGCTGGACAGCAGGGTAAGGCTGTGGCATCGTAGCTGGACAGCAGGGTTGCGGAATCGGAGTCGCAAGGAGTCGGAGGTTTTTGGGTGAAGTGGTATTTCTAAGAATACTTGGAGTCGGAATCGGATTTTTATCCGACTGCGGAAGTTTAATTGAAACATTTTTTACATCACACTCCTTAGTTGTGAATTCCTATTGAAATGGAACAATTTCTTTGGACAATTTTGTTGAAACAGAGAATTCTTGCTGCGCTCCACAATTTCCATTGATTGCTAGTTGCTACAAAATGAGTTAGCTTCAGCTTAAAGACACAGCATTATAGGAAGAACGCTTTCATGTAAGGAACAGTTCGCGTTGCTTAGTGTTTACACAGTTACTCGTAATTACAACGGCATTACGCCTCATTGCTTAATCGGAATTGCCCAGATAGTTCTCTGAGTGATAATGGATAACCGTGAAAGAGCATGCATACCCAAGTGAACATCCGTCGCGCAGTTGTATTCGCTTGTACATGTGCTATCGCAAACCACTAATTTGTGCTTCTGGGGTGTAGAACTTACACAAACGGTTGAATTGACACGAATTTTTCATTGCGGTTTCTCAGAAGCGATGATGTTTTGCCTGGCGTGGCTGCGGCTAATGTAGGAACAAATGCGGTTGTTATGTTTTAATGAGCAGAATACGGTCAGTGTGGTGGCGGTTCCGAACGTTTGATTTAATTATTTGAAGTTTAAAGTGTGACGTTGGGAAGTTTATTGCCGAGTGTGACAGACTGATACAGTTTAAGTTTTATTAATAATTGAATGAATGTATTTTCCAAGCAGACATGAAGTCTACAGACACGACGTCCACAAACACACACTGTCTTCACAACGCAGGTTGATAAAAATAGACAAAACAGAACGTTTCACAACGACATTGGAGGCTGAATCACACAGCTTGCATGTCCTGAAACAATGTGACGCGGTAGCTAACGTAACAAAACGTGAAAGTTAATTAGATTTATTAAGTTAAGGTTGCAACTGCAAGAAGTGGCAGACTGTCAAATAGAACCAATTATTGAAAGCTTGAAATTTTAGTAGCTTAACACCGAGATTTGAAACTCGTGTAGTTTTATTGGGTTCACGCCATTTGGTTTACTAACTAATGATTTACTGTGAGCAATGTTTTTTTACTATTTTTAAAACGTTTGAAATAAGCACCTGATGTTGCATTTATTCAAGTTTTACATATCTACAGAAATTAAAACTTGTGAAGCAAAAATATTTTTTAATGTTTTTTTGTAAAACGTGGTGCACCCATAGCATGGCGTCAAAACATAAATCAGCAACATATGATTGTTTTACATTAACCCTGCTCAGGTAACCTCTAAATACAAACACCGTTGTTGTCCTTGCCCAAAATGGGCAGATTTTGTTTATTCGCTTATTCTGGACTAACTGACAGGTTGAGACGCGCGCACGGGTTTTTGTTCAACTTAGCAAGTCTTCTCAAGCTCATCCAATCAGAAAAAACCAACGTGTTGATTTTGGAAAAAATTTTATATGATGAAGAACAAAAACAATTTTCCAAACAAAAATGTGGGAAGTGCTCCTAACAAATGAAGGAAGAAGTTTAGAAAAATCCAACAATTCCGCCAATAGACGTCATTATTTGTCGGTTTAATGTTTAAACAGAACCTCATTTCGAGCTTGTGGTTCTATCTGCACTAACAGTAAATTAGGTTGAGACATGAAATGTTTCTATTTTCCTTGCAAATTTCAACCACATTAATCAACCTTGCCCAAAATGGGCAAATTTTTTACGAAAATCAGGCACATAAAGTAAACTTGCCCAAAATGGGCAAATGCTTCACGAAAATTGTTGGGCAACCAGATTGATCGCTGCACTGTTATTGACTTTCATGTCTCACATACGGCCAGTGTCGTCGCCACAGGGGGGATTTGGTGAGCTAATCCCCCCCAAACAATGCACCAAAGTCCCCCAAATTGAAATATGAAAATTATAAATTAGCGGAGTTTTGTCAATTTTTACAATATCAAGGCATCAACAGGGAAACAAAAACTCACTCTAACCATAACGTCAGGTGATTTTCACTTAGGGACCACGTGGTCATCACTCCTGTCTGGGTGGAAATCACCCGGGGTTAGTATTCCAGGGGTGTCAATAATCTTTGCAGAAACCTTGAAAGTGATCAATGCTGACAAGTGCTCCCCATCGTTGGCAGTTGGCACGTGAACCTCACTTTGATGGTGGACAGGTTCCACAGGCGTTGTCTGGTCTCAAAGTTCATGCCCTCAACAAAATGCTTTGGCCTTTCACCACATGTGCACGCACAATAAGGAGCAAGCCTTTTATGGCTCAAGCCAAAGTTCTAGAAACTTCACTTGGGAAATGAGAAGCACAAGGTTCATGATGTCCTCAATAAAATGCTTTGACCTTTCACCACAAGTGCACACTGTGCAGGCCCTTTCTGTCTCCAATTTCTTTTCTCTGATGGAGAAGGCGTCATACTTTCTCCTGCCTGTTTCTCAATGAAAACCACGAGCAGAGCAGGAGCCATTCGCGCAAATTAATTTGTCTTCAGGGCTTGCACTCATGTGATCTACTTCCGTGCTGGCTTCGGTCAAAGGTTGTTGGCGTGATTAGAAATGAACCTATATGCACCAACTCCTTTTGCCCAAATTGGTCAAGGTTACCTTAGGAGCGATCTTTGTGTAGGAAGTTTGTCACACCTGAGGTAACCATGGGTCAATTTGGGCAAATTTTTGTTCCCCATCGAAATCTACAAAACTTGTGCAGATTTCGATAGGACTTCCCGAAAGAGCGTCTTAAAAAATGCAACTACTGAAAGAACCAGCTTTCTACGTGAACGTTAACTAAGTTTTAATTTAAGTAGAAGAACCATTTGCCCAAAATGGGCAGAGGTTACCTGAGCAGGATTAATCAGTGAATTGAAATATTTCGTCTGCCAATACACAATTCGCGAAGATGGTGAAAAAAGAATGTGTGATGAACAAATCAGTACTTTGGTTAGTACTACTCCTAAAGCCCATGCTCCTACACGTACGTCTGACTTAGAGGGACATTTGGGTCGTCTTCATCCTGAGATTTTGAAAATGGTACAGAAGAAAGATAATGCTTGGTGTGGAACACCAACAGCATCATATACTAAAACTTTGAGTGCCGAAAAGAAGCCTACCACAGCAACTCTGACAAGTTTTTTTGCTAGTGATAAAGTGACTATAACAGTGACTCCAGATGGATTTAAAAAATCATTGTTGACATTATTGTTTTCACTGGCATTTTTCTGAGATTCTTTTCTCAGCCTGATGTGTTAGCACTGATTGGCCAATTGGCACGAAATGTACCAGTGTCTCTGAACAGAGATAACATAAAGAAACTAGCACTTGACTAATATGAACGTCAAACAGGAACAGCTGAAGAGCAAGCTAAGCAACACATTTGTTTACTTGAAAATGGATGGATGCATACCATGTCAATTACTTTGCCAGTGATATTAGGGCATGTAGACGAAGGAAAAAATTACACCAAAACCTATAAGAGACAACCAAGTCCAACATTCCAGCAAGTTCTTAACACAATTGGTAAACGATGTGTTGCAACCACAAGACTATGGCATTCAGAAAGACCATGTCTTATGGGTGGTCACAGGTAATTAATGCGTCCAATATGGCAAGTATGATAAAAAAACTCAATGAACGACCAAGAGAAGGGTCAAATACTAAAGACGAAAGTGCAGCAGATATTCAAGAACAATCTGGGGATAGTCGCAGCAATTAATGAATTGTATGTGGTGACTTGACTGACTTGACTCTAATTAATTTTTATGATTAGCAAATATTATTTAATATAAATTGATTAAACCAAAGCCTTAACTCATGCATCAAGCGACAATAACAAATTGCTTATTTCTAAAATAACTTTAGGTCGCTTCGTTGCCATCGTTGACGTTGCCATGGCAAACTTCATCCACGATATGTTAAGGATTCGGAGTCGTTAATTTTGGAAAGGGCGGAGTGGGATTCGAAAAAATTTGGAAGGTAGGTGTCGGTGTTGGAGTCGGACATTTTATCTCCGACTCTGCAACCATGCTGGAAATGCGTGGCGTTACTTGTAGAATTAAGAAAAATGCTAACTACCACAGCATCTTACTTTCTAGTCAGAATGGTCAAAGCCGGTCTGTAGTAGTGCAGCGATCTGAAACGAACTAAGCTAAAATCAGTAGGTAGCCTGCATAATATCTATAGCTTTTGTAGATGAATAATCATGCCGTTAGCAGCGAGTATGATTCAGATATGATACCATTGCAGACCTAACCGTGAAATGCACGGCACGCTATTGTGAATCTGGATTTTTATTAGAAACCATTTGGCTGACTAGAGAGGTTTTCATCTGTGGAAACAAAATTTTATGTTTTCAGCACGGTCACCAGTCACGGTCACATGTTTTCAGCACAGCACAGTCACCAGTCATATTTTTTCCTAAATTGTGCCTTACCTCTGCTTATTATGAGTGCAAAAGAGAAGAAATCAGACGTTTTTTGCTATTTTAAAAACGCCAAAGGTAACCTTGTGCTAGAAGTCATACTATTTCTTCGAACAAAATGCTTTTAACACATCTTGGCATTTATGTTGATGCAAATGTGTGCACGTTAGAAAGAACACATGACAATTCATCGACTGTGTTTCGCGCTCTTTGCATGGTTTGCCCAGGCACAGCTATTAGCTGGAATCGCCAAGACTGCAAAAGGCAAAGCATGGAACGAGTGCAAAACACTTAGTCGATTGGGATCAGACTGTGTCTAAACGCTTGGATACCCATGTGGTTTACCAAACAGCCGTTTTATTGATTCCGGTCGCAAGAAACAATGAAAGGTCACGAGACATTAACAGTAATACCAACGAGTGCCTTTCCAGAATTTTTTTATATTACTATTATCTTTAGTTACGTTTCTGCTCGTAACTTGTGGCACATCAAGACAATTTGAAATTTTAATGTGTGAAAACGAATAGAAGCAGGAGCTCGAGTCAGAGCCACGTTATTAAAAAAACTCTGGAGACAGATCTGCACTCATGAAAACCAAGAGCTCCGGAGCTGAAGCAGGAGCTACGTTCATGAAAAAAACGGCTCCGGAGCTGGAGCCGGATCAGAGTCATTTTTACAACGGCTCCGCAGTCCTGAAATTAAGTATCAAGCGTTTCCCCCAAGAAGGAGATAGATCTGAGACTTTGCTTTTCACCGAGGGCCAGCAGAGCACAAAGCATTAAAGACATTATCCCGGTTTAATGTAGTATTTGCACATTTTGATCATGGCAGTCACCGTCATGCTTTTACTTTGGGCCTTTTCTTGAGATGAAAAGATTTATGTTTTTCAGATCCAAATCCAATTCAAACATTATATTTCAAAACACAATGCAAATCCAAAAAACAATTCTTGTCTAAATCCACATTTCAACCACTGTTATCAGCCTAGGCCCATATGTGATCCACTTTAAAGTTTGAAAAATAAATAAATAGTTTGGATACTAAGTCAACTAATCTTGGCTCACAACATCATAGCAATTGGCACCGCTGATACTTAAAAATAACTACTTTTAGCAGCAATGCGAAGCTCTGTTAGCTCAGCAATAGCGTGTAAGATACCAAAGCAGAAGACTAATAGGTAAACTATGATGAACTGTGGGAAATTCTATTTGAGGTATGGGTATTGCAGTATCTATAACAGTGGTGAGTCAGGAAAGGGGAAAGCATCAATGAGAGCCAAACTAAATCTGTGGCTTTGGTGACATCATACATAAAAGATCAGACTTGTTTCGCTGATGATAGACAAGGCTCAACATATAAATAAACACGCTATACAATCGCGACCGATTTGAGAAACTCCCCTGAAACAAACTTTCCAATACAGTAGTCTGCACTCCCAAAACTCAACCGAAATTTTCGAAAAAGTTTAAAACAATTTTATCAAATCCGATATCAATCTGGTTATGCAGAATTTTTAAAAGCCAAATCCTTCAAACTACTAGAATGCAGCAAGGTTTGAATCTAAATCCAAGTGAATGTTCATCTCTGGTCATTTTTTGGGCATGTGAAGGACGAGGTATATTTCTTGCAGCAAGTTATGGCTAGACTTGTGGAAATGACTAAGAATGAAGGAGAGACGTGAAATGGAAACTAATTTCACCAAAAATTTAGATGTAAATAACCTGGAATCAAAATTGCTAAAACAACATTGGGCACCATTTTTTATCTTATCGGGTGCCATTTGTGGGCACCATAACCTCGCAAAAAAAGACATGATATAAATGTTAATCTCATCTGGCTCGACACTGACTCGAGCTTGCAATCCAATGACTTGAGGTGACACGAGAGTTCTTGTGACTCGTCTCTGACTCGAATCGACCAAGTCATCACTCGATTCTTACACGACTCAAAAATTTTTTTGATTGCTCTGTTTCGACTCTGACTTGAAGGGTTTGTGACTCTGACTCGACAAATATGACTCGGGCAGATCATTGCGGCTCTGCTGGTAAGATAATTCTAAATACTGCAATCCATCAGTTAACGGTCCTGTGAAAAACATGGATTAGATACAGAGCCAATACATTCGAACTGCTTACAAGACAAAGCCACACACAACCGTGCTGAACGAACAGGCCGCTTCTGCAAATGCAGACCGTGCTGAACGAACAGGCCGCTTCTGCAAATGCAAACAAAAGCTGTTGGATCCATAGGTGTAGGAAAAGGCATATTTGTGGGGGTGCGAAGGATTTTTGCCCGAATTCTCTCAAAGTTGCCCGAAAATAACTCCAAAAAAAGTTACCTCCAAAAACATGCTCTTCGTGTCATTTTATGCGTCATTCTTTCAAATTAAACATGTTTGGCGCCATTTTTGCTCAGATTTTCAGGGAGTTTGCTCAGCTTTTAAGGGCGTTTGTAAAGGCTTTCAGAGATTTTGCCAAGATTTTACAGGATTTTGCCCGGATATTAATGGATTTTGTCCGGATTTTCACCAAATCAAAACTTTTGCGGGTGCGCTTTCACCCCCTGCACCCCTGCCTCCGACACCAGTTGTTGGATCTAGGACAATAAGTTTATCATTGCATGACAAAGATAAAAAATGATTTTGCTTCGGAGTAGCATGCGAGAGCTGCAATACACTCGCTACAAAGTGACAATACCTGTATAGTTGAATGGATCGGTGAATTGGAACGAATCGAAGCCGTTGTCGTAAGACTCACTCGTGACACCATTGCGAGTGGAACCATGGAAAGAAGTTGTCCAGCCAACACGAAATATCAAAACTTGCCCACCAGCGTCTGAAACATAAGTTCAATTTCTCGAGGAGTTTTTATTCGAAGCGCTGCTACGTACCAGCTTATATTTTTTAGTCATCGGCAGCCCCTCTGTTTGTACGAAAAGGCCATGTTCTGCAAAGAAAATATGTTCTCATGTTGGTATTGGTTTCATGGAAAAACAAGTGTGTCCAATGCTTCATAGAAACTAATGTTTTGATTACGATAATACTGTACGTCGTTAATAATTGGTTCTAAAGAAAACGTTTTGTGTTTGTTTTTAAAATTTTACGGCAATCTTTCTCAACCTGTGGGCCATCGTGCATTGTTCGAGTGGAACATAGAATTGGAAAAAGATATGTTGCAATGCAGTTATCTAGACATGTAACAGCCACAGCGTGAGAGCACATTGTGTTCAGCAGCAAGATCCTCGCTGAATTGCATTCAGGAATACATTCGCAACTTTAGAATAATGTGTATTTGTTTATGCGTATGGAATAATTGCCGATGCGAACAAGGTAGGGGCCACGCAATTTTTACCAAAACTTGCTTTTTGTAATAACGTTCTACCAGGAATCTGTTGTTTAGATCAGTGGTTCTTAACCTTTTTTCTACCATTCCAGTCCACTAGGTAATTGACCTTTGTTTCAAGCCCCCTGAGCTTAATTAGGTAAATTAAACGGAACACTTTCTCATTAAAAGAACTTCCCATGTTGTAAAGTGTGTAAGCGCTGACGCACCCCGACAAATTTATTGACGCCCTGCTGGAGAGGCGTGCCCTCTCGAACCACTGGTTTAGATTATAACTTTGACACACGCTTTACTTCTTTTGAAACCTACAGGGTGAAGTCAGTGGGGTTCTACAAAATATATTTGCAAAGTTCATTTATCCCCTTAAGACAAACAGCACCTACATCTTTACTTACACGAAACAATTCCAGCATGAATAGCAGCTGCACAGACGTATGAATCCATGGTATAGACATCTGTTCCCCACAGTTCATTTGCTATTGGCTCACAGCCAGCAGGGCAGTTAACAACAAACTGCCAAGATGTTTCAGAGTCGGCTCGCTTCCTGCAATCACCATCTGCAACAAATGACTTCACGTAACGAGAAATGAAACTCACGTCACCGACAATGCCACTCAGTCATTGCAGTTTTTAAAAAAAGACACAGGAATTTAAAAAAGACACAAAACTTTGCGTCGAAATTCACTTGTTGCTTATTCTGTATTTGCAATTTTGAAGCTGTATGAGATACATGCAAAGTGTTTTGTCAAACATGCAAAAATAAATATCCACTTGTTCTCTGTTTCGTAACTTATCCAAAACGATATTAATATTTTGGTCTATTTTGCATTTTTGTTTTGGTTAAACTGGATTGTTTTGTGATAGAAGAAATTTATTATTAAAATTGTTTGCTATCTGCAATTAAAGAAGGGCCTTCTCTGGAGTGGTTGAGAACAGGGGCTATCAACCTGAGACATATGTACTCCTAGGGGTCCATTTGCCATCTGAAGGGGTGCATTTGATGTTAGCATTAGAAGGGGAAAATATTTTTAGATATTTTTTCCAAGCATCTGTACATATATTATTGAAAATTATTTTCAAAATCCATCATATGTTTATTGCTAAGTATATCCATGATTAGTCATGACACAGTATTTTGTCACAAGAAATTTTAGGGGTACATGCTCATCTTTCAAAATGCTGAAGGTGTAAATGGTTAGAGGAATGTTCAAAATCCCTGGTTTAGTGGTGGTTTCTCTAATTATTGAAGCAAATGCTTTATTTGGGTAATGCATAAAAATTATATGTGCTTGTTTCTGATGAGACTACAGTTGCACCAGTGGCAACAAGGTCACAGGTCACAGCGTTGAAGAATTCAATGATGAACCTTTGGCAACTTATGAATGGACCAGGTTTAACAAGCGGTCACTAAATCACTCGTAAACCTGAAAACTAAACAAAGCGTATTGTGACAACACAACCGTTCTTGAACAGTTTACTTTTTACTACGCAACTGAAGGTGCTGAAGATGAAACAAATCTACACATTGTTCTGTTCATTTGGCCTAGTCTACATTGTCTATTCTTGATTATTGAATGTAATCAATAGTTCAAAAATGAACAATTAAACTATTCAAGAATGTTCAAGGACGCCGGAAAAGATTCAAGGACAACAAGATATTTTTCAAGAAGCAAGGACATAACGAGTTTTGATAGCAAATTCAAGGACAGTCCTTGGCGCTCAAGGACGTCTGGCAACCAGTGGGGTAACTGACGGGGGGAGCAGGGGTGCGCCCCCCCCCCGACAGGAAAAATGCAAAATATGGGCCCCCTGTTAGCTTGCATTTCAGTAATTAGTATTCTTTTGATTTTAATCACTTTTTGTTTTTGGTGTTTTTCAAAAATTTTTCGAAGTGTTTTCCGGTGATTTCGGCTGTTAGTACAGACCAATCCAGTTAATCGCATAACCAATTTTCCAAGATTTTTTATATACTTAACCGGAATATGCGATTATCCGTATCAGACACATATCGGGCAAGTTTGCCGCCTAACGACACAGGGACCCAAAATTCAGCCCCGTGGCCACTTTGTGGGCTTAGCAACCCCAAACAAAACTTCAACCCTCGAATTGAAATGTGAAACACTAGAAATCAGTGTAGTTTTTAGCAATTTGTGTTCTGCTTTGTCCTGTAATTTATAGACAGAGCAGTACCTGTCGCTGTTACTTAGAATAACATCGCCAGATCATTTTTGGTACATTTGTGAGGTAGTAAACGTATGAGGCTTGAGCGTAAAGGATCACCATTCATTGCTTGGAGTGTTGAGCGTGAAGCTAGCCTGTGTGCCTAGTTGTATACGTCCAAATGTCTGGCTTTCATCTGATCAATATATCTGTGCAGTGATTGTTGTGTATTTTGACTGCCTCAGGGTAGTCTTCTCGTAGTTTATAGTCTATTGCATAGAAGAAAGATACCTTTGGTGCTTATGACCGAAGTTACAAATTTTGCACAGACTGCTGTTCAGACAGCAAGATGGTGTAGTTAGAATTAGCAATCTCTGCTAAGCTTGTCCCAACCCAGTAGTGCAGTCAGTGGATTATGGACGTTAACCATGTTGCTTCCACGTAGATCACTTGATCTATATTTGTTAACATTTATAGCCTATTTGAGATACAAAATGCTATTAATCTAAACATGCGCCATGCACCAGGAGATTAACAAGCTTAGACATCAGAAAGGTTTATACATGCGCATTTCGGCCAGTTAAAAGCACGATGCGCATGCTTTTAAAGCAAAAGTCACTAAGCGCGAATGCAGGGATTCCCAACCTGTAGTACGCGCACCACTAGTGCTACGCGAAAGTCTTCCAGGTGTTGCGCGAGTAACTTCCATTTTTTCACAAAAACCTGGATTCACAACTTTCTAGTTCACGTATCGGGCTTTGTTTCTAAATAAATAAATTTTGCTGTAGCCGCTATTCCTATTGTTTCGTAACATTATGACTTTCGACGCGCTGTTAGCAAAATTACGCCACACATCGACGACTTGATGGAAGGTAAAGAAAAATGAAATTCTCATTAAATTTAGTTGTGGTCTTTTATTATTTTAATATGTAGTTTTCTTCTAAATAAACTAAGATTCGATCAAATTAGTTGTTCTGGAAGAAGTGGTACGCGTTGACAGTACGAGGTGTCCAAGTGGTACGAGATCGTGAAAACGTTGGGAAATCCTGCGCTAATGAAAGAAAACGTTCATTGCGGCGCACTGCTTTGATCGGCCTCAGGTTTGTTCCTTCGGTAACAGTGTATTCATAACTGAACGATAGAATTCATTCTGATTTGCTGCAAAATTTTGTTAATACAGTGTTTACATTTCATTACTACTGTACATCTCTAAATAATCGTCGTTAATTAAATGACCATGATTAAGACCCAATTCTTTTGTTAAGCTCTATTCTCAAGACAAGTCTTGATGAAGTTTATCCTAACGTATTTATTGCACTTCGATTTATGCTAAACTGCCCCAATGCTGTTGCTAGTGCTGGAAGGAGTTTCAGCAAACTGAACCGGATCAAAACCTTCCACAGGTCTCATATGACAAATAGCAGACTATCCTCATTAGCCATTTTGTCAATTGAAACTTCATGTGTGCGCTCTCTAGATTGGAAGAAGTCATAAACGCTTTTTCATGCCAAAAGACTCGCTCCAATCTTTCAATCATAATTTCGTTTGTTTGAATTATTTTAATGAATATAAATATCGCCACAGAACATACATTACTACAAATATTAATAAAGTTGTATAACTTATCACTCTAAAGTCTAGAAGCAATTCAGCAGTGCCGCGTTTTATCATTGTGCCATTTTATGGTTCTCAGATTTCAGTAATTAGAGCGTGTATTTATCTAATTCAGTAATTGCAATTAATCTCGTAAAAGTCATCTTTCATAGATAAGTGTCAAAATAAATTGCACTTCTATCATATTGACTGTCAGAAATCTTCATTGAAAAGTCCGTTGCAGTGTAATTAAATCACTGATAAACGTAACTAAATCGCTTCTGAGAGTAACTTAATCTCTGTTTTTTTGGGCGTGGTTGTTCCCATTTCACAGTTAAAATCTTGGTTTCTTTTATTCATCTTCATTGGAACAGGATAGGGTATGACCGTTTTCCTGTTCATGGGTTTTCTTTATTCTTTATACTTTTGGTCTTGTCTTCCTTTAGAAAGTGTCTCATGTTTATGTTTAAGGTCTTGGCTTCCTTTGGGAAATGTTTACTGTTTATGTTTAAGAGTTCTTGAAAGTCTTATGACTATGAAGTAATGCTCAGTAACTTCTTTCTTGCTATTATTTTGTAGTCAAGGGTGTGTTCTGAAAAAGCATGTGACCCTTGACTTAAGAGTCTTGTAATCTCTACTTAGGATGTTAGTCATTGCGTGTCATAACTTTCTTCCTAACAGAAGTTTCCTCTTGTTTGGTTTTCTTGTTTATGCTTTAAAATTCGCTGGTCACGTTTTCGCTTTATGGGTTTGCTTCAAGTCTTTAGCCGTTGATTTTTCGTCATCAGTAGTCTTGTTTCCAATGAAACATTGTTTCCACTTTGCATTTATATTTTACAAAATAAAGCTTCTTTTGTGATGTAAAGTCTTATGCGATGTTCCTTGTTTAACATCGTGTTGGGGAGATTGACTAGAAAGATCCCCAACAAACCGAAAAAAACACTGCTAATAAATACGGTAAATTAAAACCTGAATTCGAATGAGCGCAAAGTCAGAAATATGCTTGATACGTACCTGCTGCACCGACGGCGAGAGTAAGGCACTTTATAAAAAGCAATAAGGCAAACATTCGTTTGAGGTATTTCCTCCAAAGGTCGAAACCTTCAAGACACAAATAGACTGCCATCTCTTTATTTCAGCTTGAAGCTAAACCTTTATTTTGTTGTAAGCAAATAATTCCAAACGTTGTTTAAGCACCTGTCAACCCAAAACGTATTAGCCTACCAGCTATTGTGCATTCTCTTAGTAATTTCAATGAAAATTAAGATACAAATCAAAACAAGCAAAAGTCTTGTCTCACAAAACCTATTTCATGATTGAGCTTTTGCAGTTTTGAGCAAGTAGGAAATGATGCATACAATAAAAAACATATGCTTTAAACAAACGATAGTAAAGCATGCATTTCAAATTTTGGGCATTAGATTGGAGTGCAGTACGATGGTTCAAGCTATGAAATATAAATGAATAAAAGCAAATCAATGAAACGTTGTGGTTCTTCTGGAAATATCTCAGTGATGAGGCAAAATTTGCAACCACTTGTTCCGACATGAACGTGATTGCTCATGTACCTTGAAGAGACTCACTTCAATAAAAAATCAAACGGCCTGTAGAAAATGCAAATATTTAGAGGACAAGAAGTTTGAACAGGGCAGCAACATTTATTTGCGCTCTAGGTGATCTCAGTGAATTTGAAAGATGCAAAGTAAAAGAAAAAGTTTGCACGGACACTTTACGAAAATCATAGGCCGAACAACTGTATCTGCAAGAAAGGATTAAATTAACGGATTACTTTCGCAAATTGGCAATGCAGTATATGAGAATACCGTACTTGGCAGCTTTGCGCCCTAAGCTCGAGTTAGTTATTATTTGTAACTCAAGATATGGAAGAAGACATGAAATGTATGAAACATCGTGTTCAAAACGTTGTCTGAAACATGCTTAATAGCAACATAACTGTCAAATGTTTGTGTCGTGTGCAGGAAAAGTTAATGATGTTAGACAAAATTGATTTTGAAGTAATTAAACCAATTAAGTTGCTCAATTTAGCTCCAAGTTGTTTAACAAAAACATGCATTTGTCGCATTGGATTTGATTTTTTGTCTCAATTTAGCTGCAAGTTGTTAACAAAAACATACATTTGTCACAAACTTAATTCAAAGCAAATCGCAACAACTGCTAGTTTAGAATTTTTTGCAACTGCAGCCTGAAGATGAATGAAGAAGGATGCAAAGGAAAGAAAGTAGGCAACAGGACTTCATTTTGCAAAGATACAGCCTTAGGACTCGTCGGACGTTTTTTTGCATATAGAGCATAAATGCGGCCATTTATGCGTACTGTTGCATGTACTAAATTTCACACAATTTTGTGCGCGAAAATTGCTGTAATTGAAAGCGATGCCAATGTTCACGTTTCACAATCACCAACAACGTTTAAATCATCTGTCACTGACGAGTATTGAGAAGGAGCTATTACGAAAGCAAAACCTTTGACAGGCTGATATATGACTCTGCTTTCAATACAGCATGAAGTGTACTATTATAGTTTAAGTGTCTAACATGGTGGGAAAACTGAGAACTCTTTCGCATTCCTGAGTTTATGATAGGACAAACGTTTTCGTTTTCGCATTGCATATCTACACTTTTCATTTGATGTTGCATAGTGTGTTATTTCGCGTGACGAACACGAGTATTATGGGGACACCATGCGACAGTGGTTTTCATTGAAAAGATGGGGGCCTCGAACAACTGTGCCTCAGGGCCTCTAAAAGCCTCATCTGGCACTGTATGCACCTTATTGTTTTGTTTAGGTCATCCTGCAACAAGTCGAATTACATTATAGAATTTTCAAGAATGATTTCGAATCTCTGACTCTCTAGCCAATGGTGATTCTAAGGGAGGTCTGCGTGGGCGATGGCTCCCAGATTTTTGTTTGGCCCCCTGCTTGCCCCCACAATTTTTTTCTTAATTTCCCGTTCAAGTTCGTTTTGTTGACATATACAGTAGATAACTGCCGGCCAGCAATATTTCAAACGATAATTTAGTAACCCTCTAGCCCAGTGGTTCTTAACCGGGCATACACGTACCACTTGGGGGTACGAGGAGCCAAAGCAGGGGGTACGAAGCACCAAAGTCTTCAGGGATACACGCTCTGGAAATTTAAACCAGATTTTATTGAGCATTCATCGTGATTCTCTGTAGTGTGACGTACCATCATCCATTCACTAGGGCTGGTTCGTTATACGCTTTGAATATTATATTTAGCTTGCTTGCACGGTAAAAGTGCTGTCGCCTAACTTATTTCATTGCCAGTGGTTGAGTGAAGAAGTCATTGCTAAATGTTAGTTGACCATTTATTTCAAGGATGTGTAATGGCAACGCGAGTACCACTACATGAAATCGGC
>Ga0210059_1002207_pt1 | contig 30211 bp, 14 predicted proteins | sample Ectturendosymbi2_FD_188042 | JGI IMG/M metagenome (GOLD analysis project Ga0210059, IMG submission 188042) | Ecteinascidia turbinata endosymbiont from Florida, USA - Sample 2 (SPAdes) (version 2) | ecosystem: Host-associated > Tunicates > Ascidians > Unclassified | place: Key West, Florida...
CAATCACATTGCCTAAGATGTTCGGCCCTCGAACTGTTGTGTGGTAGTTTATGTGGCCCTCTTGCAAAAACTTTTGTCCCTTCTTTAGAAGGATAAGAAAACTATCCGTAAACTACAAAACAGTTTAGCAAAAATCCATGACGTAACTGTACGCTAGCCTTTTTTCGCCAAGTTTTCTGTTTCTCAAGTATTACACTACTTTTAGTAGTGTTCTGAATTAAAAAATATTTTTTCCGAATTTTTATTGCGTTTTACCCAACTGCAACCATACTTTCCCGATTTTTCACTACCTTTCAAGTTCACGGGATAAATTCCCTCCCTGACCCGGCATCTGCACCCTTTCAGATTACTCCTTTCTATTGAACAGTTGCAGATGTATTCTGCCACGTCGCGCCGCCATTACAACAACTTCATCTTCACTGCTACCAACTATGGTTTGTTATTTCAGGACCTAGGATGTCGGTAGGGTCACTCCCTATCAGTATGAGTGACCATGCAAGAGTCCAACCCCCGGTCAAAGAAGGCGCACGCTTGCCGCAATCGGGAGATACTGGGTTCGAATCCCAGGAGCAGCAGCGATCGCAGCAACTCTACCCGGAAGATACGTTCATTTTGTCTGAGAAGTCATCCAGCCCCATTTCGTCGTCACACGAATCGCAGCCTGGCAGGCTGGAAGGTGAGCAGATTTTGCTTTTTGGTGAAGCTGCTGTGCTGTGGTTGTATTTACTTCAACTCGATATCCACGCAGCTTCCAAAATCAATTGCGGTTGCATTTGATTTATCAAACTATTGTACTTTTCCAAAGCGTTTCCTTGATAACGCGTATCGCGTGTAGCGACGAGATGCAAGTTTTTTTTTTCTTTTGCAGACCCCCTACCAGGGCCAGCGCAGCCTCCACCAAAGTTGCCCAACGGCGACGTAAAGCACCTTGTATGTATTTCATAGTTTGTTTGGTTTTCGATACATTTCGTTTATTTTGTTCAACGGCCAATGAAGACCAGTCGAAGCTTGCAAGTGTCATTTGCCCGTGCTATAACCAGGGTTGCTTAGTCGGAGTTGTAAGGAGTCGGAGGTTTTTGGGTGGAGTTGGAGTCGGATTCCTAACAACACTGGGAGTCGCGAGTCGGATTTTTTTGTCCGACTCCGGATGTCCAATCGGATCGTTTTTTACGTCACACTCTTAAACGGGGAATTCCTGTTGAAATGGTACAATTTCGTTTGAAACTTTTGTTGAAACAGAGATTTCTTGCTGTGCAGCACGATTTCCATTGATTTAACATCCAAATTTCATTCCCTTTATGTTAAGGAGTGGGAGTCGGAAATTTTGGAAAGGTCGAATATTTTACCTCCGACTCCGCAACCCTGGCTATAACAACTTGTAAACACACGTCGAGGCACAAAGCGAAATAAAAAACATCATTAGACAAAATATTATTTCAGAGAGAAGGTTTGAGGGTGCTGGGCTGTTACCAAGGCGAGTGTGCATAGCAAAGAAGTTGCTCGAAGATTGGAACCGAGTAAATGCCATGCAGTATGTGAATCGCCAAAAATTAAACTAAAACGTTTAACCACAATTTCCGACGAGTGTAGGTTCGGAACGCATTGGGAAGAGAGTTCCACAGCTTGGACGTTTTGTGAAAAAATGAACAATGATTGTGTTTTGCCAGAAAACGTTTAAGATTAAATTCATACTGCGAAAAGTAAGTATTTAGTTAGTTCAATTATACTCGTTTTTGTACTCTTTTCGGTGTGCCACGAGTGGCCTGTGGGTGCCGTGGGCCATGCGACTGCTTTCACAGTGCTGCACCGATGGCAAGTCAATCGCAACACCGCGCGTGAACCGTGTTCTTGCGCCCAACCATTAAGGCTTTGTTATAACTTCGGTATGATCCGATCGGGAATCGAACGCAGCCTACCAGATTTGGTGGCACCACGCTCAGCCAACTGTACCACTTAGGTCAGCTATGTCCAACCCAAATGGCTTACTGAGCCAAAAATTATGTCACTGTCTTGGTCAGGGCCGCACATTGAATGGCTTACTTTGATCTTAGCAAACTAAATTTAGCTTAAGCTAATGTACTGAAAGCATTCAAATCCTAACTGCAATGGTAACAGACGTGATAAAGCGGCACTGAGGACCACCTGCATTAAAATGTCGAATTTAAAATTGTCAAAATAAGGGCAGGTTGTCAGTATATAGGACACTTATACTACAGCGAAAACCTAAACTGGGCCGCACAAAACCTTCGACTGGGCCACATGCGGGCCGCGGGTTGGACGCAGCTGACTTAGGTAGACTAAGTAGGTAAGTCGAAGGAGTGCAGGTTTTTGTCAAACGGAGGCAAGGTCCAAAAAAATGTTACGGAATGCAATTAAAATATGAAGTTGACAGCGAAGGGAGGTGCAGCGGTGTTAGAGAGAGGGTCACGCAGTACTTTCTTTAGTGAGGTGGTTCGGAGGCAGCCGAGATTAAGCTTTGCTGAAGAACACTGTCTATCGAAAGGAATCCTTTCACATCCAAGAAGCAGACACCACGATTTTATCAGAGTAGGCACCATCAGCTCTGATTCAAATATTTGAATATTTTCTGGGTCACTGTTCTCTGCGCTAGAGTAGTTATCGTCACGAGCGAGGGGGGCTAAGGGGGGAACAATTCTCCGGGCGCCGAATCACTGCGGGGAGCGCTGAAAAATCCCAACAATGTCACAAGTACTTTCTTCAATACAGTACATTTGCTTCCGAAAGACCTCACGTTCGAACATGGGCGCCAAACTTGCTTCTTGCCCCGGGCGCCATCTAACCTCCTTACGCCACTGGTTATCGTATAACTTAGTAGATAGCAGACTCCAAATTTGTTTGACCCTTGCACCAATCCGGCAAAGATAAAAAAATCGGTTATGTTGCTTTTACTAATAGAGAACGACAAAGCGAGACCGCGATGCCGCGCCAAGCGACACTGAATCCGAACGGCAACATTCAGACTCGGCAAGTTGCAACGGAGATGTGGTATGTTGCTTTTGTTGCTTCAAATGTTGTCGAAACAGTCGGTGGACCTATCTGTTTTCGCACCAGGTGTCTCCACCAAACGGAGGCATGCTTTCCAATGACCTTGCGCTAGATGGCGGACGTGCACAAGAAACGCAAGATGATAAGGATGAAGTCGACCAGCAGGTTATTCATGCTCGGCGTGGCAACGTTATGAAAACCGTTGATGGCCGCTTGCTTTGTTTGCGTCGTGTTTATCGCCTCGTAAGATGCGAAAAATATCATACGAATTTGTTTGTGCAAGTCGAAACATGGTCTTAGAAATTCCCCACCAAATAATGGTCTACCTGTCTTTTCCCGTGCAAATTGGGATTCTGCTTTTCGCTATAGCAAAAATTTGAGCTAACTTAACCTGCTTCTTATGCTTTACCACAAAAATTTTGCGTGGATTTTTCTCATGGTTACAGTCTGATCAAAGTCCAACGATTTCAGTTTTTGTAGCCACACCACCAGGTTGCACAGCGCATTCAGCAAAACTGCATTAATTTGACCCAAATCTACTGGTTCACCAACTGGTCCACTCCACCTCACTCACAAATACAAAAACTGTCTGGTGCAAGCAGCTGAAGACAGGTCAATCCCATTAAAGGTCTCAAGGTCTTTGATTGGAGCCATACCGTAAAATGCATGGGCTCCTGAAAGAATGACATAAGGAATGCTACAATTTAGCCTGAGCTTGGCAGGTCAATCCTCAATACTGCACTAGGTCCTTAAGAAAAAACAAATTAACGCAAGCTGTATCAAACAAACATTTCACAACCCAACATTAGTTAATAAGTATGCAAAGTTAAAGTTACCGATGTCATTAGGCAACAGCTACTGGAAATGGGCCATTTTCATTGTGTGAGATGTACAGTATGCAAAACTTCCAGCTTCAAAAAGGTAAGGCAAAGAGACCACATGCTTGCCTCTATCACAAAACTGATGTTTTGAAACCGAGAAATCAAACTGTCTCAGTTAAATCGGCTGTGGTATTTTAGCTCTTGCACCAGAGACAGACATGCATTGCTGTAAGAAATTGGAGGAGTCAACTTTCATGTGCACATGCAGGTTTCATAAGATAGTGGTGTGTACAGTATTCAAGTAATTTTCATAAAAAACTTTCAAGGTGATAAGGCAAAGAAGTTTCACTGTACTCGCTTCGGACGTCTACAAGTTAATCTAGTTTCTAGGCCAGGGGAAGACATTGGTTATAGATTTTCAACGATTGCTTCATCACATAACAATGAACTTGCTTCTCAATAAAAGGTCGATTGAATTCGGCCAGAAAACTAAGAAAGCACAGCTGTTCAACGAGTAACACATGATAAACCGAGCAATACAAAACAAATTTACTTGCAGTTCAAGGAACACAGGTGCTGTTCTGACCGACAGAGTAAAAGTGGGTACGAAAACCAACACAATCTTAACTGAGAACTTTCTTTCCAAAAAGAAGGGAAAATATACTTCACATTATTCAGCAAAGAACTCTGTTGATAACAAGTTTGCCAGCTAGCAGGGAGGGAAGACGTGGTGTGATGTTTCAGCTTCAGGACAAAGCTGAATATCTAAAAATTTATTGACATTGCTTCCGAACAAAACATTTTCTTATTTGGACATGTTTAATGAACGATATTTTCAATAGGAAGATAGATCTTGGACAAACTGATCCATCCAGCCTAGACTATACCGAAGAACAAGGTCAACTATTGTGGGATATAGATAAGACAGAAAGTTACACTATTAATCATTACTGGGCCCCAGCGTAGCATTATGCTGGCAACAGGCAAGGTCCAATAAGTCTGAAGCAGAAAAGCGCCAAAAACACCCTCTAGCCAACCCCCATGGCTTTACAAGCTAGCACAGAAAAAATACACGAAACATGAACGTTTGCGGTATTTTACGTTTTTACAAACCGCAAAGCACACAAAACGGTCGAAAATTGACCTACAACACAAGTTCCTTCATCTCTTTGAAGGTGACGTCCAGGTAAAGATTTGCCGATCTTTTCTCATACAAATTGGGGTACTACTTTCTGCTGAAGCAACATTTTCAGGAAAAGACGTTTGAGTGGAACCACAACCCCACAGCCTTCTGAGAAAGAGTGACGTAGGGAATGATACAGCTTAGTCTCGGGTGCAGACTGGCAGGTCGATAGGTTCGTAACATCGCGCACGTGTAGCACGGTTTTTGAAACATGTTGTTTTAGCTCGCGGGCACTTCCACCTGTAGGTTAGTAGTTTCTGAACTTAATGTTTGTGCGACTTTTGCCCAAGTGGCTCTGTGGTGATTGTTACAAAGCGCGTGACATTAAAACAATCACTGCTTGATTAGGTGGAACGAGAAGGCAGTTTGCTACAAACCATCTTGGCCGAAGATCAGACGACTGAGGACGAAGACGTATAACTGCAGCTATGTAAGTTAACTGGCTTCCTGCATTGCTCACTACGCTCATCATTGACTTACAGCCAAAAAAATTTCTCTTAATTACAGCAAGACTGACTTAATGTTATTAAATTCTTATAAACATAATCCTACCTCATTTAAAGTTTCTATAAATAATCATGGCATTTCCCGCAGACATAACCTAAAATACCTAGGTGTTCTTCTTGACAACAGGTTAAGCTGGAAACCTCATGTAAAAAAGGTGAAGACTCAACTATCAAGAGCTTGTGGAGTTTTATCCAAGCTTAGACATTACACAACACAATCTGTATTGAAAGTTGTGTATAACTCAGGATTACATCCCTATCTTGGTTACTTGATCCTCGATCGGGGACCTGTTTCAAACGCAACCATTCAGCCTCTCATTTAACAGCAAAAGAAAGCTATTCATTTTGATGATTATTTTATTCTAATCAGCTCTATTCATTTTCACTCCACAAGACTATCCTGTTTGTATCTATAGAGTTAACTCATCTTCAGAAAAATGTTGCTTTACACAAATGTGTGGTCTTCAATATCAGACTCTATTACGTCTTCGGCCATCTTTACCTTCAAATGGCAACTTCAGAAACACCTCTTACGTGACAAGAATACATAATTATGTGTTTAGTAACATTTCAATCTGAGGAACAAAATGCTGTCTATGCTGGTTTTAGTAATTTGAGTAATGTACGTTGTTGCTCTCTATGTATTTTATTTTGTTTGTTTGTTCTTATCTGTGCACAACCGATTTTTACAGATAAAATTACACTCCATATTTTTGTGGGTTTTTGTACGTCATCAATCATTGTTTTATTTTTCATACTGTGTTTAATATTTTTTTGGTCACACCAAATTTCCTCAATGAGGCTAGATTCACGCATTTGTGTACATAGGCATGTTCTCTTCATCTATAATTTTTCCCCAGCATATTTTGTGTTTGTTTTTCCATCCGTGCTTATTTTATTTCCAACTGTTGTTTTCTAACACTTGTAAAGAAGAAACGGGTTTGGTTGATTAATGGTCTTTCAACATTCTTCCTAATGTGACACAGTGATCAATGTAAACAATCTTTGCTTACATTGATCAATTCTTCTGCCATTGTGTTTCATTTATTCTAATTACCACTGACAATTGGTTACTTCTTTCATGATGGCTTTTTGCATTGTTTTTGCTTATTAGCTGAGTCACATGAAACAATAAATCAATCAATTTAAGCGATCTTGGTCTGAGAGCTCGAGGCCCTAAATGAACGAACACGTGGTCGTTATAAGATCTTTCAGCGGCACGTGATTGGAGGCTACTTCACGAATTGTTAGTTTGTGTCGTTTTTTGAAGATTGGAATTTTTCGTGCATGTTTGTATTTGCTTGAATATCGCCATTATATCGAGATGCAAACCTGCCCATCACGTCAGTGTACTGTTGTATTTCTGATTTTAAATCCAATGTGTGTCTTGTGCATTTTGAAAACTTGTCTTGGTCACACAGGTTTTAGGTTCAATTTTTCTTGTTTTTCAACGATCTGCCTTCCCGCAAATGGTTAAAAATTCGTTGTTCATTTATTTCAGTCCAGTAAATCGCTTTCACTCGAATCAAACATTGTAAACTTTTCAATTAACATGTTTTTTTTCGGAGAAGTTCAAGGTTTTGTTGCTGGTGAAGATTGCGGCAAAGCGCGAGGATTGGCGATAGTAAAAAGTTTTTAACTTCGCCCTCGACCTGTTCCGCTGTCTGGTCTAACAAGTTGCAAAATTTAAGAGTTAACTTCTTGTGTGTTTTTCTGTAGTCGACGATATAAACAAGCTTCCATTACGTCGCGAAGCGGAAAATTGTGATTGGCTGAACGTTTCTCAGACTTTGAAATGACAATTTTGAACGTCTTGGTTGATATTTGTGTTCAAATCTGAATATGTTTAGGCCGGACTTGCGATTCGCCATTTCAAAAATTTTAGTCTTTGTCCTTCAAAGCGCAATCTGCAGTTGCTGAAATGATGCTCATAATTCAAATTTTCAGTTTTTTGTTTCACAGGGACCAGCGTTCGTTGGAAAAACACGTGCGACTTCTTGAAAAGTGTTGAAAAATGTTGTGGAATCAAACAATCACTGTGGCTTGTTTTATTACCTACTCGTTAAATTCTCTCGTGTTCCTTGACGTTACGTTGTTGATGACTGTGTTTTGCTATTACCTTTATCCTCCGAGCTTACCTATACCGTGTATTCAACTCTTCGCGGATGAGATGAAATCTTGAGGTGTTTTTCACTGTGTCGCATTAACTTTTCTTTTGCAAATGTTCTGTAAGAGCCAGATTACCTACAAATATTTAGTTTCAGATTTCACGTTTGCGCATCAGATCAAAGATGAAACTCGTTTGTTTACTGACGTTTTGAGAAAGGTCGTTTGTAAACGAATTAAATTGACATCAACTGTGAAAACAAAGAGTGCAAACGTGCGGTAACTTTGTAATGAAGTGCGTATACCTTGGTGTCGATCAGTTTTGTGCTTTCTTTACAGAATTGAATTAAAATTGTGTATTCCCCTCCATAACGTGAACGCTGTACTTTGTAATTTTAACCAAGCGCTTGTCGCAAATAAACCGGAACGATGTTGGAGTTTTTCTCAATCGGTGTTTTGTTTTTCTACATTAAAAGAGTCGATGTGAAACAGCACGTGGGTTAAAAATATAAGCGGTTAATTGTCTGTGGAAGAATTTACGCGTAGCTTTTCCAATGCGTTTCGCCCGCAGACAGCCAATCGAAACCCAGGTGAATCATGTGTAAGCACACAAATAACTTGCGTTGGAATCGGGATGAAAATAACTGAGTGAATAAGGTTTTTAGCTTTCGACAATACAGTAAACCTCGGTTAATCCGGATTCGGTTCTACCGACGATTTTATCCGGTTTAGGCGAAGATCCGGATTAACCCAAGATGATTTTTCTAGCCTGACGTCATCTAAGTACTGAGATATCAGTTAAAATAACCTAAATTATACGCATTTGCGGCCCAACACCATACTTTCGCAGAAGCAAAACAAATTGATTGATGTATTTACAATGGTATATCAGATTTGTAACCGCCATATCCATGCAGTTATGAACAATCTTAAGATCATAATTTTAGATTACTTGGCTGCAAAAAAATCTGGGATTTTGGACTCATGCATAGATTTCTGCAACTGGTGCATTACACACACACTCAACACTGATCATGATCAATAGAATGAAACTGTGGTGCCCCAGTGTGCCTTCTGATGATCAGCGTGATGTGCTATGCCCGTGTCTGACGTAATAATCGTCTCCACGATTAGCTGAATTTTGCGTGCAGTTGCGGCCGTTGTTATCACAATTCAAAATGTTCATTGGTGATCGTGAGCACACTTGTGTTGCGTCTGAAAGTTGCCGAATCTTACTCAGAGACCAGTCAGTCCACTTAGAACACAACAGCGTGGAAGTACATAAAAATCCGGATTACGAGACGTGAAAAAAGCAGATTTTATCCGGAATTGGCGAAGATCCGGATTAAAAAATCCGGATAAACCGAAGATTTTTATAAAGAAAAAAGCTAGAAATCATTCGTACCACCAGTTTTATCCGGTTTTGGCGAAGATCCGGATTAACCGAGGTTTACTGCATTTTGAAAATGAACAATCTGTACACTTACTTTATAGGCCTTGCTTTTAAAGGAAGGTTCAACGTTTAGTTGTAACTGATATTGCACAAAGCTAAGGACAGCTTTCTCTACGATAAGGTACCTCTTCCTAACGGCTGCGAAACCAGAGCATAATGTCTGGCTTCTTTGCTTCGTGCAAGTACGTGCCGTCTCTAAAACACTTTGCATGATTCGATTACATCGATGTTGTTCGTCAAAGAAGTGCGCTCAGGAAACATGAAGATCAAAAGCATCATTTTTTGTAAACTGCAGATGCCTTGGCTCAATTTTCAACACTGACAGACCTTATTCGCGGCATCGAAATGTTGTCGACAAGCAGGCATTTTGTGTAACAGTAGAGTGACAAATGCAACGCAAAGCAGTGTAAAATATCGTTCGAATACGTCTCCTATTTCCAATTGCGCATGGTTATCTTCATTTTTTAGCCTTGAAGTAAATCCAAGTGTGACTCTGCCGGCAGCGGGCAGGAGTGAACAGCATCCATTTGCCGAGTGGACATGGGCCGATTAGAGCACTTCGTTTTGGATAAGAATATAAAATCCTTAAGTAACGGAGTGGATTTGAATGACCAACAGTGCATAGAAGTTGAAATTATTTCGCAAGTGTTTTGCAAAAACCTCTTTTTGTTAGGCTGTGAAAGGTTTGTTTTCACAAAGTTAAAATGTTGCTTAATCTGGTAGGCCTGCTGGGCTACATGTGCTTGTTTTCTTGAACATTTATGATATGTTTTTAGGAAGTTTTTGACCAATTAACTTCGTGTCAACGCAGCAGATAGTGTGCGATGGACCGTGAATCGAAAATTAATATTTTGAGAAACGTTGGTTTTGGTGCGTACAAGTCACTTCAATCATATTTTGGATTTGTATAACAAACCGCGTGTATAGAATCAAGATAGGGATTGGATGAGTCAGGGCAACGAAAAATCACTCTATGTAGCCTACACCATTGACAGCAAGGCACTTATCGCTCAGTTTCATGTATACTCAGTTTTTGTACTTCAGAGTGACCCGCGGTGCCCATCTCTTGTAGCTTGCCCCAGGGACCACGCGGCTATGCTGCGTTGGTGGCGAGTCAGTGGTAGACTTATCGTTTCGCATGGGTTGCATTTTGCGCCAATGACCGGTGCGTTCAGGAGGCAGTTGTGTCTAACTTTGTGTCAGAGGTTGTTGACAATTGACATTGCACGGAAACAGACCTTGCGCCTTATGTTGTCGCTTCATTTCGAACCAAGGCATATCAGATATTCGACACAAAACTTCATACACTGCGGACTTCAACAGTCGCGAACTTGAGAAATTTTCATTTGCCCGAGGCAAGTTTGTCAGCACAACGTCACGACTCGGGGTTTTACAGTACATGGACTACTGCGATATCCGGAATACATAATGATGATACTTTGTTTTGTATGCATGGCTAAAAGCAAGCGTTTTCGAAAACAGTACATCTCAATATGTTGGTCGAGTGACGTTAAAAGTCGTATCAAAGTAACATTCACCTATTCAAAATTTTGCCAGAATGTTTCATATTTTTACCTGGTAGGTTACATTGACCGGAGCAACTTCAACGTGCGTTTTTTCTAGGTCAACGTCAATGCAAGTTGCAGTTGTTGTTTATTTTTGATAAGGTGATCGTAGCAAACTTTTGAGAGATCAGGGCGTAGTGAAAGACAAGTTCCCTTAGGCTTAGAACAGTGCTTCGATAAAGCTGTGGTTTCTTATCAGCATGTACAACTATCTAACTAGCAATAAATTTCGCACATTGTGAAGTAGAAATGTTGGGTTCAATAAACAGAAACTGGCAACACGTTGGCAGCGTATCAGAGTGAAATGAATGACACGAGAGCAAAACTTCACCATGCGACTAATTGCGGAACATTTGTAACACCCTGTGAACGCACCTTAGCGCTTTCATTTGTTTTTCCTCAGGCAAACTATTTCGCCAATTATCTTTTTGTGTAGTGATTTTCATTTTGAAGCGAAAATGCTCCGCGCAGCCCATCTCTGTTCTTTGTCTGTTCTAGTTTCTTTATAAAATAAAATTTGTATTTGACAAAATTCACCAATTTGTACTGAGCTCTTGATGCGTAAAGTGCACAAGTTAACTCCAAGAGTGGTGATATTGGCGCAACACTTGCATTGCACAAGAATTTGTTTATGAAAAACTAATCCGAAGGTGTTGTTGAAAAATCAAAAGCTTTTCCCAAAACGTTAATGGTGAAGGCTGATTCTGCACAGCCAGACGACATTTTTGACAGTTCTTCAGTGACAATTCATACATGCCGTTATGCACACTTCGCATAAACTTGGATTCCGGTCATTAGGCGATTGTGAAGAAGCCTTCGGGGGGATATCGCGACAAGCTCTTACGGTAAGCCTGGGGCCAGAACATTGAATAACAATGATACTCACTGATAAAAAAAGGCAGCGTCGATAGGAAGCAAAAAGTTTCGGCCACTCGGCTGCTAACCGCATAGTTGACAAGCAACTGAAAAGGTCTGAACATTCATCGAAACAGTTAATGCGTTCAGGTTTAAAAGCAAGTATCGTTTCGGATGTTACGATCAACATGAAATGTTGTTTTACAGCTTAAGGTAACTGGTCATCGACTTTCAACACGCTACAACGAGAACGGTAACACTAACTTTGTCTCCGAAGGTGGTGATAGGTATTCCAAAATTTGTTAGCTCTAATTGGAAAATGTTGCTTCTTTTAACAATAGTTGTCTTGCTGCACTCATCAGTAACAGCAGAGCCGGGAATGAAGTTGAAAATGAATCAAGAAGCTTTGGATTTGTGTGAGTATCCCTTCCATAAAACTGAACATTTATGTATCCCAGTATTACGCAATTGCCTCCACCTTTTGCGTGTCATTATTTTGTGTGCAAGTGTACAATGGCCAGCATTATTTTTTCTGTGCCAGTAAAACTCACAGTACGCTAAAACGTAAGTTGAAAAAATACTTTGCTTAGCATTGAGGACCACCGTTTGAGTGAAAATCTTTGAATCACGTTTTATTTCCACTCAGAACTGACAGCATACTACGGTTGTGCCATCTGTAAGCTCGGCTTGTTAAAATCTACTGTAGATCTACTTCACGTTTGACGGTTTTCATTTCAAATGTGAACAATAATGCAAAGATGCCGCCATAACAGTAAAATCATCGTCCAACGATATCAGTAAACTGGCCAGCAGCTAAGAGTGTCTTATCGTGGTGTTTGAAAACGCAAGCAACATGTCGATTCATACTGTAAGTGTGAAGCAGGACAAAACACTGGAACGGAATCTCAACATCGATGTTGAAATACGTATACTTGCTCATGGTACCAGGTTGGAATGCGTGATAGTGGGTTTTGAGGACATTTTGCCTTGCTGAACCGCGGTTGCAAGTATATCTTGCACTTGCCACAATTTTTACGAATGTAAAGAACTTTGCAAATGTCTAGAGCAAGTCCAATAAGTCTATATCAAAACTAAATTGCAGATATGCACGGCTGGGCCAGCGGGTGATTGATTTATGCGTGGGCACTATTGAAGTACTAATGTTTTCAGTGTTGGTTGCTCAAAAGATAAAATACAACCTGCACCGACAAATTTACATTACTGTAATTCAGATCAAACACACTTCTGATGAGGCCAGCGGTTCTTTGTGCAGCAGAACCTCTTCGAGAGAGGATGGTCGCTTTGAGAAGATTCCAAAGCGCCCCCGGGCAAGGGTTAGCAATCTCAAAAAACAGCAGTCTCACAAATATCTTTCGCACGCGCAAGAGTAGCTTTCCGGTGTCAAGCGAAATTTTTGACCTATTGTTGTTTGTCAGTTATTTTGCTTCTCAGAGTAAAGGAATAAGGTTTGGCGTTTACGTTCCTGATGTGTGTTGTACAAATTTCCTATCCTAAAACTTTTTGTTTAGATTTCAGATACCCACAACAGACTACAGTACGGGAATAAGTATAACTCAACGTATTTGATATGTAGAATATCATTGTGTGCATGCGCTCATGGCGTGAAGTCAGAAATTTCGCTTGACACCAGACGTAGAAACACTACCAAACATCTTGCGCTCATTCCGTGCATTCTCATGAGATGTTAAAGGTTACTTGTGTTGTTCAATGTTGGAGATGGGTTAGTGGTAACTTTCCAAGCAAATCCAGCAAGTGATCTTTTGCATGCTTTTTGATGAATTTGAGAGTATGCTTCTGACATATTTTAGTATATATCAAACTATCGGGGAAATTCAAGTACGTACTCCCCACAATGGGAGTAAGTAAGGAATCTATCAGCAAAATTTTAACAGGAAAAACAACTCAATAATAAATCTACGACTGCTCTTACTTTAGCCTTTCAACTTTTCACCCGTAAGCTTAACTTGCAAATTTCAGGACTGAAGATGCGTAATTTTACATGAAATTGATTTCCTCTTTAAAATTCGCCGATCGGTTCTTGCTTACCCCATTGTGGAGAGGTGGAGAGTTGCTACTTGAATTTGGATACGTGTAAGTTTGAATCATCGCCAAAAGTGAAAGCAGAGCGCAGTCAGCTGATTCCTCGAAAGCATACAGAAGACTTAGTGCTTTCAAGTATCGGGGAAATTTTATACTTTCCTATCCTCAGACAAACCAAAATACCCTCTTAGCGGTACGATTGTACCTCTACGAGCGATTATTCCCTCGCGGCTAAACTCTGTAGACTTTGGAACAAACTTATTGCTGAAAACGTAAGCAATAATGACCGCCAAATCCACGATAAGGCCTAAACAGTTTAACGTAGTGCTCCATCCGTGAATCTGCACCGCAGGTGACTGTGTGTATAGTTCATGTGTGGCGTTTGCACTAGCCCTCTGGATCTGACGTTGACCTGATGAAAACAACTTTGCAGAAAACGCCCGCAAGAAAACAAATGCCGCTGCACTGAATAATTTTATGTAAACAGTCGCCAAGAAATGATTGCTTTGCAATTGAAAGATTTTTCCCATTTAAAATTTAGGCTTCATTTAGCTTACCTTCTATAGACTTCTCCATGTCTTGTGTCCTTAGAAAAGCGCGGAATTTCTAAGTATTTAGAACAAGCTGAAGACCTATAGCAAAAAATGCATTTTATGCAGTGCGAGATATTGGTTTAAGTGCTATCGAGCGTATGATGGTCGGACGTAGTGTACCCGGAGACAGTGGCTCGGAAAGAGTCGACATCATACGGCTTTTCCAAGAGTACAACCTGGCAAGGTAACTGTATTAAAAATTTTGTTTGTTTGCGCTTGGATTGGACGTTTTCAAAATGTATGTCATAATGTGCTTGCAGTTGCTTAGCTCGTTCTACAAGTTTACTCTGCGATTCATTACCGGTAAAACACAACCCAAAGCAACTTAATAAATAAGAATCATTTTTATCACAATACAGCGAATACAGGCAGCAAATTTCGTGGTTTGTTTGTATTTCAGACTTACACGATGCCGCTGTAACGAGAAAAAGTTGAGGAAGAATATCAGTAACTTCAATTTAAATTAACGAAATTCATTCAAAATTAGGAACTTTAGGCATTGTTAACTATGAACGCGAAACGCCCTGCATGCTTCGATGTAACGAATGGTTTTAACCAACGATTGAGTAACACTGCAGACAAGTACCCAACAATCAAAAATTTGAATGAAACTATGATGGTCGTTTGAACATCAAGTTTGGCTACGAGTTATTATATTGTAAAGTTTGTTATGCTATACTTTGTTTTATAATGAATATTACGGCCAAAGCAAACGATACAAATGCCATATTGCAAACGTTTCGACAACTCTTGTTATCATCATCAGTGCATAGCAATATACTTTGTTTAATCTAAATGTTTCGTTATGCGTATTATACTAAAATGCGTTGTAACCTGCGTGACAAGTTGGGCAACATTTTATAAGTTAACCTACCAGTGCTGATTTGCTACTTTGTCTTAACGAGATAGATGCTTGCTTTCTCAAAATCGACGTTTAATGGAAAAAGAAATGCTCCTTGGTGTTTAAAGTTAAGCTCTGTGGTGTTTGCCTCAATATAAATTATGCTTCAATTTACAGAACGAATGTCTCAGGCTTGCGCATCAAGGGATTTTCCCTGGACGCACTCTCTCCAAACAATTTTCTCATGACAGCCCCTGAAATTGAGATGAATATTACCGGTGACTGGAACACCAACCGTCAATTTGGAGGCCTGTAAGTAGAAAATTCCACACGCCCACTATGCAATATGTGTATTTAAACCGAAACTGGGCCAGATTCTCATAAGTTTGTATCATAAGAACATTCTACTGTACTTGGGCCAATAAACTTTTAAGGATGATTACTTGTATTTTTTACCGATAATATGTTGGTGACAAACATATATAACAACATCTGTATCCTCTTTTTGTGAGCTATGAAATAGCTAGCTATAGGTATATTTTCGCCTTTCGAGTGTTTTTGCATCAACGAAAAGAACAGCATTAAATCAAACTTGTTTGCTTGACCAATGAAGAAATGCGTTGTTTTGGCGCCAATTCCATCACGTTCGCATGAATCGTTATACCCATATTAACCTACTAATTTCGAAATTACTTTCTTCATTGCACAATTTCTTTTCAGAGCTTATGAAGTAAGGCAATCTGGATATTTTAAGCTTGACATCACGTTCACATACTTGACAATCCTTTGGACGTCTTCTGCCACCAACGGAAAAATTAAGGTAAAATACCGAAGACTGCACAGCATACGGCATTTCTTTTCCCTTGTGAATACACAAGTTTGTTTTGGGTTATTGCTACTAACGGGGTAAAAGTACTCTTTTACTCAATAAAACGTGATCCTAAGCACTCTCACTTTTTTAATCGTTTCTTTGTTTTTTTAGTTGATGGAAAAGAAGTGTGTATCCCCAGTGGAAAGTTACCAGACGGTATTGTTTGTGAAGGACACTTCAAGACGGTCTTCTGACAACTTTGTGAAAAAAACAGCAATGGATAAATTCACCAAAAACATTGAAGCATGGGTAATGAAAAAATAGTAGATAACTCAAGGTGTTTCGCAGAAAATGTAGATTTTATTGCGTAAAAATACACACGCGAATTTGGAAGTTTTTGGCAATTTCAAAACTGTTTTTTTACTTTTGTATGCAGGTCTGTGGTGAATTCATGAACCTCCTTGAAGCAGAGATAAACCGGCTTTTTGATCGAGTGCCATGTAAGTTTTTTTCAGATATGTAGTCTTATTGAACGAGACTGTAAACGCAATCATGGCTTTTATATATAATTTTTATCGTCGAGATATGAGTGTTTTTTAATGAAAGGTTAAATTTTTCTACTCTTTAAATGTCTTCAAAAAATCTGTAGAAATGATTTTCATATTGCCATATTCCTGCTGTAAATGTCTGACCAGAAATTGCTGTAACTAGTTTAGAAGGCGTCTGCTCAAGCAACGTTAGCCATCCATCCTCTGGAGTCTGGATCTATAAGCATAATCTATATCACAAGACAAATGTGCCTCATAAACTGGAAAAATTATTTATGTTTGACAACAGCTTTGTTGATCTGTGATATAAACATATACTTCCACTTTTTTACATAGTTAAATAATGCAAAACGCTTACACAAGGTGCAGGCAGCAATTCTGGTGTAAATGGCAGTGGTCACGTTAAATTTGGTAAGTGCTAATTATTCTAAGACAGTAAAAATTTGAAATTCTCCCAAAATACAATTTATGACATAATTGAAGGAAGCAGTGTGTAGTACAGTGTGCATTATTTTCCTCGATGGCATACATTTTAACGTTACAGTTTCACGATTTTTTGTTATTTCTGCCATCGGTTATATACCCAGTGAAGAACAGCTACTTTTCACATTTTAATCGGTGGTTAAGACCCACATATCTGGTGTTACCACTCCGAGCAGGTTGTGAAGCCAAACTACCAGTGTCGGCCAGTGACCATAACAGCAGAGGTCATTCTTCAACTACAACACCGTATTATGAAGCAGTAAGATATCCATAAAAGATTGATAGTATTCCACCCCTTTTGGAGTAATGCTGGGGTGATAGACGTGCGTTTATAAACACAACTAAATGAGAGTTTAGTTTAAGTTGAAACCAATTGAGATAGAACCCATTCGGTGCTAGCAAAGCCAGGCTTCTCTCATCTCTAGCGCATAGTTTTTCATTTTTCTAAGAGCGTTTATCATTTTCGTTGACTCTCTTGAAACGTTCAAAATAGTTTCATTATAACTGCAAAAAATAGGAAAATGGCGTGAAGTTTTTCTATTTCACTGCAGTTTTCAAACCTTTTGTTTATAAACACAGCACATTTAAGTTATGCTGCTTGCTTTATGTATTGCAAGTATAAATACCCCACTTTTTCCGTGAGGCAGCTTCACAAAAGTGCCTGATTTTGCTACGAAGCACTCTATCTCAAAGCTAAAAAACAACTTGAAATCAGAATAGCCACAGGAAAACAAATCATCCTTCCAAAAAATAATTGTAACAAAATTGCCATTTTCGAAAAGTAACAATGAACATGCTACCCATTCGCACTGTGGTAAGAGCAGCATTCTGTATTATTGGCTATTCTTTTTTCTACTAAAACTGAAGGCTTATCGAGGAGTAAAAAACATATTGTAGCAAGAACTTAATCTTTTTGTGATCGCTATTGGCTGTTTTGCTACGCTTTTATAGTTGCTTCTCAAATTAAGTCGCTTCGTTCTAACGTGATCGAATAATGCGCCGAATACTGCTGACCGTTATACGTACGCACCCACCCCGATCAAAGCTCACTTTTTTCACGTGTTGTGTTGATAATTTAATTAATGAACATAAAACCTGCAATATTTTCCGTCTTTGGCCAACCGGCGACTAAACGCTATTTTCCTGCCTGCTGATGAAGAAAAATGTACTGTTGAAAACCCGTCATATTTTCAGTTTTTGAACTGCCTCTTATTTCTTACAGTGTCTTTCAAACTTGCTGAGGGAATGTTGATGGATTTAAGCATCAGCAATAATCCTGAACCAACCGCTGTCGACAAAAATGTCCTGATCGGCATTTCTGGCCGTTGCTATCCCGAAAATAATCCAAGCTTAAAGTAAAGACTGTTTGTTTCATGTTGCTTCGATACGATAACATATAGGTTCGACTTACCATTGGAAATTTTATGTACAAACATTTATCTCATGATGGCGTTCAAAGAAGTTGTGTAGCACAGAACTAGAGAAGCCCCGTGGTGCCCGAAACCTTGTAGTCAACTTTCTGTGGCTTGTCGGCGAAAATTTTGATAACCCAGCAGTTCTCTCATTGCATCAATGTTTAACGTGGACAGCGCTTACTGCGGTGAAACAGGATGTTTGACTAGGTCAGACTGTTTTGGCACGACCTGTTTCGGGTATTGATATCATTATCATTTGTCGGGCATCTGTCACTATTTTGAAACACTTTGAAAAACGCAGTGATCCCATGTTGTGGGCGAACCGGCTTAGTGGTACAACTGCAGAGTACGCACTTATCGATTTGGACGGCAGAGTTCGATACCCGGTCGGCTCGTATTGAAGACAGCATGAATATCGGCTCATGTTCCTCAAAAACGACCTGTCCATTCGCGTGCTCAGTCAATGGATGGGGAAGCTTCACGCGCAGTGTTGCCGACGACTTGGTTCTACTGCAGCACCCACTACGCAAGTAGACATGTGGCCCAAAGCGCAGGAATAGCGGAGATGTGAGCCCAAATCTAGTCGTGACACCTGACACGGCACAAAGCGTGTAAAATAAAACTTCGTTTCCGTTTTTCTTATACCGAAGAACAACCTTCTTTGAACAAAAGTTAACTCATAAATCTGTTTTTTGTTTGCTCCTGCTGTAGATTATACCAATGTTCATTACTTTAACATCATAGAAATTTCGATTCGGTTGATAACTTTCAGTCTCTTGTATACATAGCTACCTTTGCTTTGGCGGCGAGGAGAACAAGTTTCGGTCACACCAGTTGTTGTTTAAATTTATATAAGCCCGTGTTTTAAATTCACGAGACGGCTACTACTGAAGATGTGACCTGTTTTGCAGGTTCCCTACTACTGAAGATGTAGTAACCATGTGCCAAGCTCCTCAATCGTTTCCATTTGTTTTTGTGCGTCACATGTTTTGATATTCATTAACTTCACCATCTATTGAAAGGAATCCTTTCACAACCAAATCAGACACTATGATCTTATCAGAGTATCTATTTCGCCTACTGGGGAGACATCATTGTTTCTTAATCAAACAGAGCTGACATTTTTTTGAAGTGTTGAGTAGAAAACATCGTTCACACTTAGCTCGCCTTTAGGGATTTCTTTGTTAAGTTCAGTGGTATGTTTGACTAGGGTTAGTGCATTGTAGAAGGATTTTGCCTTGTATTGAGTAACTTTAAGTAATTACGACCTGTGACAAAAGTTGTAGACCACCGTTAAAAAATCATGGCATGCAACTGTGCAAACTCGTATCCCAACTGCCCGTGCGTACTGCTGCCTCTTGGCGCTGAATTATGTTACTGGGTTGCTGCAACAGGGAAGATCGCCTAATGCATAGAGTGGTTAGCTGCTGTTCAATGAGTTCAACAAAAATATCAGGCAAAGTTTATAGAAACAGATGCAATAGTTAGAACCAAAACACTTAAACGCAGGTTGTCTTTGGAATTTGGACCCAAATCGGGCAAGCTGGCCCAAACACCGCGCTTGACTGAAGCAGTGAAAAAGAAGCGTTAGGCATTCGACAAGAGGCCTACTGATTGTGACTTAGAAATGGGGAACCAAGGGCGTAAGCAAGGGGTGGGGTTTGGGGTTAACCCCTCTCCTTGAGCTTGATATTACACAAAAACTTTATTACCTGTGCAAAGGAGATTAATTGTTTACGCCTACTTTGTGCTTGTTAATTTGTCGACTTAATGCAAATACCACGGAATGAATTTGCATGCAAATTTCAAGGAACATTGTAAATGAGGCAAAAAGTAATAATTTGATTTTGGTGGGAATCTGGGTTATCGTCTGCATCTAGAAACCATCTCACCACTTTTTGCAGACCTTTTGCCCACTATGCAGATTGTGTTCCGCGATAGTTCACTTTATCCAAAACAAGTGTCTTTATTTTGTCTGCTATTTTATTTGAATAAGAGCTGATGATGCCTACATCGCAGTTGACATATATACTCTGTAAGATCTTAGTGTCTGATTCTTTGCTGAGAAAGGATTTCTTCCCATAGACAGTGCTTTGTCGGCTATGGCTGATCAGCGCAAACTTCGCCAAAACGTTGGTTTGGAAAACATGAATATGACGTCAAATTATGATGTCACAAACAACACACACCAAATAAAAATGACACCATGTGCGATTGAATGAAACCCTCCCCATGAAAATTTTCTGCGTACGCCACTGTGTGGAACAAGACGTTTTTTGGGTGAGGTTTCAGTGAAACAGTTTACTGTTCAAAGATATAGTGTTTCGAGGCCTGTTGGAAAAGAGTATAACGAAAAATGCGTTATCTCAACTGTAAAACACCTCCCAAGTCAAATTTATTTGGAAAGGAATGTACCCCATGGGAAGTGGGAACAGATAGACTTTATTTGTTGCCACCAGGAACCACATTTCAATGGTGAAAAATATGTTAAATTGCTATAGGATAAGCTTTAGCTCCACATGCGATTTCATAACTGCCAAGTCTTTCTTCATAATGGTGCTCCGTGTCTACGAAGCAAGATTGTAAAGCAATTTTTGGCCCAAAAAGAATTCGATAGAAAAATTGCGAAATTTAATGCATGCAAAAGTTTCTGAAAAGCGCCCCTCAAACATTGGAGCTCATCAAACTACTATCAAAGATGTTTGGTTGAAAGAGATCTCTCCACATTATTGCTACAAACACGCCACGTCACCAACAAGAAGTGATTAAAAACAAGGGCGGCAAAAAATATTTTGATTGCGGAATTCAGTTTTATAATATTTCTTAAATCAGTTTGATTTGAATTAAGAGACTCATAATCAACCTTAACAAAAAAACTTGTGAAAAAGTACTGGTTCAAACAAACGGTATAGAGCTTTCAACGCAGATATGTTAAAAACCGCAGGTAGACTTTAACTTTTCTCACAAGCGTTAAATATGCCCTGCTCATTAAATGATGACACATCTAACTGATAATAGGATTAATTAAGAGCACGAAAACTTTCTGCTTAATTTATGACGATTTTCATGAGATTCTGAGCATAAATTGCCTCATATCTGAAAAATTAGCACTAGTCTCATAAAGATTTTTGCAATAAATTGTGCAGTGTTTCTAAAACAGTCCGCCCAAGCGGAAGTTAAGAAAGCTGCATTTCTTGTTTCAACTTAGTTGAAATTTCCTCTGCGTCTACGCTTTTATATGCAAATAAATTTTGCGCCAGACGATCATTAAATCATCCCTGCTCATGCTCTTTGTTGAAGCAAGCCGACTTTTGTATTAATTATATTGAAGCAAAGGTTAAGCTCTGATTGCATTGTTTGAGTACTTGTTTTAGATTAGAGTTCATTAGGCTGGTTATCGATTCTGGAGACCCTCAATTACTTTCTGTCAGAAATAGTATTTGTTTTGACAGTAGTGTTGTTTGGCAGGTTTCCTTTTGCAAGCTCACCGTTACCAGGATTTTCCAGTAATTCATCTCACGTTCACCTTATGGTTGGCGAATATGTATTAAACACCTTCTTCTACAGTGGGCACGCAGCTAACTACATCAAGTTTACCTTCACTCAAAACATGGTTCGTTCTTTTTGATCGTGGTTCTTCAACTACAGCATTTATGCTTGTTGAGCTAGAAATCAAGTTGAACTGCGCGTATGCAATCATGGGTACCAGCATGCGCGCATTGCGGTCGACGAGATTTACACGGCATCACTGTGCTACTGCAACAATGTTTTTCCAGTTAGCGCTTTTAATGGCAATTTCGTAAACAGTAATTTCAAAACAAGCCAGAACCAAAGTTTGGGTATAATTGTCTGCGTTGATTAATATCAACTTACTAGTAGCTGTCTTACAATACAGGGCAAAGTTTTTGTATTACAAATTTGAAATTACTGTAGTTTATGATTTTTGAGTAAACGTGGTATTTGTGAAAAGCAATCGCTAAGCAAAAACAGCGTCCAAGTTTAATTTTATCAAATGCGAAAGTCCTCCCCTTGATAAAAAAACACGCAGTTTTTTCAAACTCTAAACTTAAATTTAGAAATCAACCGCATAAACGTGCTCTGCCATCATGGATTGTCTAAGATCTAAGCTAAGTTTCCGTCGCCAATCCGCAAATTCGTTAAATCAGTGTTTTTCGGACTGTTCCCCCATCTCAAACAAAAGTCATCCTTACTGATGTGAGGATATTCTCAAAACATTTTCAGTTTTCTGGCACAAAATATGTTTGGGACAGAGCTTTGTTTAGGTAATTTCAATACCAACCTGCATGCGCAAAAGTGGCATCGAAATCATATAAACGTCGGCGTCCAGAGAACCTAGCAATTATTTGAGCAATTTTCCACGTGGTTTGGGTTGTGCTTTCCAGCATCACGGGTAAAAGTGTTTGAATCGACGTTTTAGTTGCTTTCCAAAAACAATCTTTCATTCCAAAACAATTTGTTTTATTAAAATGCAGAAATTTACGTTCAAGAACGCATCAACCATTTTACAAAAAAATGATCAATGTACGCCTGCAAAATTATGTTTTTCCCTTTTTGTTGAAAAAAAATTAAGCACATTTCGTTTATGGCTCCTTGATAAGAAATGATAAGACAGTGAAATAAGCTCAGCTGTCAAAGCAGAGGAAACTGCGTTTACACGCAATATATATACAGATACAAATATTTCAAGGCAAATTTTACAATCTTCAATATCTTGTCTAGTGCGCAAATCAATGATGAAGTAACATAAAGCCGTAGATTTCTTTGCCTAACTACCCATTTTTTGTGTTAGATAGGCTCATTTAAAAAAAAATAAGCAATAAGTGTTCCACAGTATAAAAATGGAATTTTGTGGAACACCAACGTACAAAGAAGCAAGTTTAACAAAATCATGCTTTGTAACCCAATATCACAGATATCGTTCGTCCGTGGTCTTGTTTAATTTACGCGTGAAATTCGCCAGTCACCAAATACTGTACGAGAGCTCTTTATAAAATTCTACCATTATTTGCAGATACCAGCTGGCTTTGGATTCAACCCGGTAGCGTTTTTGATCATTTTGGCTCCTGGACTGCGACAGTATCAGAAACGGTGCGTTTGGAATTACAAATGCGTTTAATTTTTATTGTCATCTTATCGCCTCGCGCAGTTTCACTTTTTATCAACATCCTATGTCTTTAACCGAAAAATATGAATTGGAATTTGTATATCTTCACAGGACTTCACCATGTGTAGCAGCAAGTTTGCACTGAGACGTTTTGTAGCACTTCCAATTCAACAAAATTTTTTCTGTTTCGATTGATTGCAACTCGGAATATTGGCAAGAATTTTCGTGTTTCGTTTTTTGTCGATCAATTTTTAAGTTGTTTTCCACAATAGATTCCGATGTTTATAAAAAATGGAAATGATTAAAAAATCTTTGACATGTGAAAGTTAATAGTGAAATAAACCTCATGTTTATATTTCCACGGCAACTCACTAAAAACTGCATTTCTAATTTTGAAAATTTTTCTAAACAAATCTGTTTGGATTAAAGTTGCGGCTTCTAAATATTGACCAGTTTGCTGATTAGTGTTAAGACTCGACTGGCAGAGTTCCAGTCTGGTTCCAGTCCAGTCTAGTATTAATTCTGTCAGTGCCATTTGGATTCTTCTACCGATGACTTTAAACTTTAAACCGTGCCAAAATGCAAACAATGATTTATCTCTCTTGTAGGACAAAAGGACCATGTTTAGGTTCGATGCGACGACTGAAGGTAGCATTTTGTAATACGAGAGAAGGCAATTGCTGAAGCGTTTTGCTTGAAAAATATTTTTGATACGTTTGGCTTTCAGGATGTAGAGAAAGTTGCTCTGCCTCATTTCGCTTGTTGTCATGTAAGCGTACTAAATATTGACCAACTATTGCTGGCAAGACTAGTGAAGTTACTTTATTCAACGTTTGCAGTTTGTACCACTGTGCTACACTGTCACACTACGGTTTGGATTTTTATTTATATTCATAGTATAGCTGCGTTTCTGAAAAGCTGCACTCAACTCTCCCATTCAACTCTTTGAATTGGGATTGGCAAAACCAAACTATGTTCCTTCGACTGCTAAACGTGTAACGCAGTGCAAAGGTCCTTTTCTATAATATATACAAGAAATTCGCTTCTTCATATACGGCGTGGATTTCAGGCCAGTCTCCTTCCGGCTCTCCAGCCTTGAAGCTCCAAAGGCAAGTGTTGGCCAGGAGGAAATCAAATTAACCGGAAGGTTCGAGCTTGCCATCATTTTTCAGATGGAAGATGGATCACCGATGGAAGCCATTGCAATGAACTTGGTAAGACTTTGCGTCTTGTTTTATAGTTTGGAAAGTGTCTCATTTCGAACTTCACTTTGCCTCATTCGTTATGGTGGTCTGTCTGTACGCAAATTACAAGTCATGATTCACAAAGGCCCACAAATGCATTCATTCCAAAGGTTTGAAACGCCCTGCCTAAGCTGTGTTTTTCTAGTGCTTTGGTGAACAAATTCTTCGTGATACATCATCAACAGAAAAACATTGAAGCACCTACTTTTGCTTAAGTTACTCCTAAACACATTGGCTTTGCGGAAGCCAAACTGTGGTTTCATCGTATGTCAATAACGAACGCGACCGCATGAAGCAAATCTTGTGCTTTACCGTAAAAAGATTAGGTGAATAAATGAGTTGTTTCTCTTACATGGTCAATAGCACAAAGCATATACGACATGTCTAACGCAAGTATTTAGTCTCTCCAATGGAATTTCCCTTGGCTTCCCCGTAAGAGTTGAAGATGCCTACTTCGTAGGCGAAATATATACTCTGTAAGATCTTAGTGTCTGATTGTTTGCTGGGAAAGGATTTCTTTCAATAAACAGTGCAGCCCTGTAAATGTTGTATCTCAGCAACACACACGTTTCACACGTTAATAAACTTGTTGCCAGAGTCAAACGACGAAGTGATATAAAGTATAAAGAGCAGGCCTGTAACCAGCTTGAGACACCAGGAGGGGCGAAGAGTTTTCTGAGAGGGGCCTAAATTTTTTTGAACTGTGCTCAATAGTTTTAAACTGTGTCCAACACATTTTTCCAAGGGGGGCGAAAAATTTTCTAGTGGGACTTCCCCCTCCCTTGCGCCCCCCCGGTTACGGGCCGGATAAAGATAATGGAATTTTATTGTTTAGCCAAAAAAGCAATCATTGCATTGTTGTTTTGGGGATTTCAAGGTTGGTAGAATAATAAAAATAGCTTCAATGAACTTAACGTTGTTGACCAGCTTCGAAAAATTATGTTGCAAGTATCATGAAATCAGCTACAAAAGGTGCAGCTAGGGGGGAGTAGGAGCGAAAGACCCTTACTGAGCAACTGATATAATCAGAAATACTGATGTTTATTTTATCTATTCGTTCACTTTTCATCAACTCTTCAGTTCGTGATCGGGCGTACTGCAGAAAGTTCGGCGGTAGTAGCAGTCGTAGCAACACACGTGTTGTCCAGTTCAGCTTAGTTTATTCGGGAAACTCACACACAAAATAACTTACAAAAATAAACAAGATAAGATAAACAAGCAAACGCACAGAATAGGAACACAATCAAAATCATATATATTTGCATCTTCCCGGGGTACCTAATATAATCAGGTGGTTTTCTAGTTAGGTTCCCGCTAGCCTAATGTAAAATAGGGTCATATTAATTAAGGTTGTTTACATTGTACCATGAGAAAGGGTAATAATAATGAGGAATGCTTTGAGGTAGCGTACCTTTGACAAGGGTTAATATTGGATTAGGAGTTATAATTTGTATATCTTTTTTAAGCATAAAAAGGTTGTACTTTTAAATTTGGATCCAAAGACTCCCAGATCTCAACACCTATATAAGCAAGATATTTTCGTCCAATAGGTAATCTTTTCCTGGGAACTATATATTCCTGAGATGTTTTTGTCCAGTATTATATGAATGTATATTGTCCAACTTTGTGAATAGTTTGTTAAAAGCAGATGGCAGACAGCCATGCTTGAATTGATGCATCGTTTTAGCTATTTGCAACTTATAAATGTCGTTAAGATGTAAAATTTTAAGCTGTGCATACAGTTTTTCAGCATTTGCTCTATATCAGTGGTTTTAAATCTGGGGGTCGTTTGCCATTTTTCTAGGGGTGGCGAGAGCTTCTAATGAAATATTCATAATTCCTTCTATATTTTATATTTCGTATATGGAACTACATTTTGTCGTAGCCAAATTAATAGGATTACCTGGCAAAAATAATAGCTTACTTTTTCATTCAAAATTGTTGTAAGTGTTATTATAAACATTGCGAACTTTTGAGTGTGATTATGACCATTACAGTACGGTTGCGTTTAGCAACGCACGAATAACTTTGTGAAGTAAGAATGTGCTGTGTTTGTAAATTAGATGTCTGATTGCGCCAGCTGATTTTGGACTTGTGGTTATTCTAGTTTTCAATGAGTTGTGCTGTGGAGTTATTTGTATACGGCACGGTTCTCTCTCACTGATGCTGCCATGTGCGTTGATTTAATAAATGAGTCTTTGTTCAACAAAGCGATATCGTACGTTATTTTTTAGTCATTGTTATTTTCTATTATGCAAACACATCTACATTACATATACCTAACTGAAAATTTTCGGAAGGAGGTCGTTAAGTTAAACTGGTTTGCAAAATCGGTCCATGCATGAAAAAGGTTGAAAACCACTGCTCTATGAACTAAATGTACTCAATCTTATAACTTTATTCTGCATTGTTTTTATTGGTTTAAGTAAGTCTGGTGAAGCTGATCCCCAACTAGTTGTTGCATTCTGAAGATGAGAGTTGACTCGACTATAATATACCGCTATTAAGGAATTAATGGTAAAGGTAATGCCTAAGCCTTGAAAGAGCTCCACAGGCTTGATGTGCAAGTTACAGGATGCCTTGTTGTCTAATACTACTCCCAATTATTTAACATTCTCAACTTTAGATATAACGTGGTTATTAATGTTAATGTTCATGTCAAAGTCCAGAGGTATTTTTTGTTTTGTAATCAGCAAGTAATAAGTTTTGTTGTAGTTTAGATAGAGATAGCTTATTATGTTTTAACCAGTTGTCAGTCAATATTATTTAGTTCTTCGTTAACCTTTTTTTTAGATCGATGACTGATTTTGCTGAAAAAGAAAGAACTGTGTCACCTGCAAACAGAACCGTTGCCAGAAAGTCGTCAATAGGGGGGCTTTACGTTTGTGCGGGGGGGCTTTACGTTCGTGCAGGGGGGCTTGATATTCAAATTTGATAAACATTCCACTAACTTGTAGTGTTTCACATTTCAATTTTTGGGGGATTGGAGCTTTGTTTGGGGGGCTAAGCCCACCAAAGCCCCCCGTGGCGACGGGACTGCCTACAAATAAAGTTGAATTAAACTTTGAGATATGTGTAATATCATTCACATAGAGTAAGAAAAACAAAGGCCCTAGATTTGAGCCTTGTGGCAGACCACACGTTATACTAGCTTTTTTGTGACTGAATCTCCTCTTTACTTACAAAATATGCTCGATTAGCTAAGTAGTTTTCAAATAATTTCAACGGCAATCTCCCAATGGGGTATTGCTTTTCTAGCTTCTCTAAAAGTTTTTGATGGTTCACAGTGTCAAATGTTTTGGAGAGATCTAAAAATACTGAACAAGTTACTAATCCCTGATCTAAATTATGGAGATAGTAGTAATATATTTCATTAATAGCTAATTCGGTAGTCCCTTCTCGAAATAGACACTGGCTTGGAGATAAAAACACATTTGTCTCAATATGTAAGAATATAATCTAGAATAAAGAAGGTTTTCAAACACTTTACTGATTGTAGGTATAGTATAGATATATCAGTCGATACTTTGATCAGCATTCTTTTGATCCTGATTTGTGAATGGGAATAATTTGTGCAATTTTTAAATCATCGGGGTGATCACTTTCAAGGATACATGTAGTAAAACGATCTAATAAGAACATGAAATAGTTGTACCAGCCAGTTTAAGGACTTTTATCGGTATGTCATTTGTAGGTATTGCTTTTTTTGCATCCAAATTACTTATTACTTTTCGTATTTCTTGTGGGCAAGTGGGCCACAAGAAAAGGATGTCTGAAGGTCCAATCAGGCAGTTATGAATTTTCGAGATTTACGAAATAACCAAGGCTTGTTTCACTCCTCCGCAGTACCAGCGTCAAAAACAACAGCTCGGTGTACCATGGTGCTCTACAGGCGTGGAAAAAAAGCTAGAGGCCATGAGAGCTTTCCTGTAGTTACAATACCACAAAGCATGTGAGAGTGACCGCTAGCTAGTGGCGCCGCTCTTTAGCAAAATCCTGGCTGCGCCACCAGTTAAAATATACACCGGCTAGGCCGGTAAGCAAAGTGTGACCATGGTGAAGCAGTGACGGAAAATTCCCAGTGAAATTAGACTTCAAAGCATTCACGTCGAAAAGTTACATGAAAATACAATTCACACAGGTTAAATATCAGCTTGAATCAGGAGAAATAAATAATAACAAATAACCGATCTTGATTTTTTCAACCGTTTTTGTAATTTAAACGTTATAAAGGGTTTTCTGTTTCACTGTTTTTAGGTTGCAGAAGCCTTGGTTAATCTTACAGCCAGTGGCAAGAAGATCGGAGCCAAGCTAAGCAACCTCGTTTTCGTTGCTTCAAAATCAAGATCCAAAGTTTCTTATGAGCTGTCACGAATGCAGATTGCCATCAACGGCCTCGTACCTCTACTTCTTCCGATTGCCAACGGTACGTCATGCACAGTTAGTTTCAAGATCCGCTCAGTAGTCAGTAGGTTTGGGGACTTTTTGTCAATTCGAAGTTTGTTCTCAGAAATTTATGTCAAGTACTTCGTTCTGCCCTCTATGGAAGCGTCTTGATTTGAAAAACTCGTAGGCCACCTCACCTGCAATAGAATAACTAAGAACTATGTTGTTTATGTGCTTATTCTGAAAAGTTGTCTAATTTCTGCTAATTGGTATGCACGTGGTTACGCACATCTACTGGATAATATGCGAAAATCTGTTGGATCATGTGAAAGCGAGAGCTCAAAAATATGTATGAAACAAAGTAGGTTTCCGTTATTTACTCAAAGTGTAAGATAATTGCTTTAAATAAAGTAAAACGTTGCAAACTAGTGGGTATGCACGGAAAAACAGACTTGAAACCAGTGGTGAAAGTAGAATAATTTTCTTACCGGAACGATCCAGTATTTGTCAATATCCTCCCAAAATTTCAGCCATAAATATAAAAAAGCAATCAAGAGCACATCTACTTTTGGCCCACCCTGTATTGTACATTTTAAAAATACAAAAAACGTACGGTGCATTCTGAAAACCACCGTTTCAAAATCAACCAAAAAGCGTTAGGCTATAGGCTACGTACGGCAACTTGCACTATCTCCGAAAGTGGTTGAGGCAATGCAACTTGAGTAACTTGAGTAGTCTAAATTTAACACCTCATACTACAGCCTACTTGCTAATACTGTATTTGCAATCTACACACCCTAAAATAGCAAACCTGATACAAACACTTTACATCGTTTGCAGTGCCCTAGGCTGTTTTAAAGGGGGCTCTTGTGAAAAGTTTGCGATTGATGTCATACAAATTAGTACTACACGCAGGACCGGATTTAACTGATGCGAGGCCGTAGGCTAATCCTCTTGTGAGGACCCCTCACCCATTGTTGCGAGAAAAAAAGGAAAGCGTCAATCAATTCGCGAAAATCGGAAAATTTTGCTCTGAAAGTACGGTCATTAAAAAGTTCTCAATCATTGCTGAAGTGCCCACGGTCACTGCGTTTGTTGCTGCCTTCGACGCAAAAGCGTTAAATTGCACGGAATTGTTGGAATCCTACTTGGCTGGCGGGAACAGGATTATTAACTGCCACAGGCAAACCAACCGAAATCGCCACAATT
>Ga0210059_1002208_pt1 | contig 30207 bp, 16 predicted proteins | sample Ectturendosymbi2_FD_188042 | JGI IMG/M metagenome (GOLD analysis project Ga0210059, IMG submission 188042) | Ecteinascidia turbinata endosymbiont from Florida, USA - Sample 2 (SPAdes) (version 2) | ecosystem: Host-associated > Tunicates > Ascidians > Unclassified | place: Key West, Florida...
AGTGCCCGTTTGTTCACTAAGAGTTGTAAAACCTGACTTCACGGAGCGTAGGAGAGCCGTCTGTGCATATCGAGCAAATATGATTGCACGAGTTTATTTTGTTGATAGAAGTCATTCATTTCTTCCTGATCATCAGCAGGCCCGTAACCAGAGGGGAGCAGAGGTGCGAAACCTCGCCTGCAAACTTTTGTAGCCCCCTGAAAAAAATGTAGTTTAAAGAAATTAGGCCCCTCTCAGTAAACTCTTCGCCCCTCCTGGCGTCCTAAGCTGGTTACGGGCCTGATCATCAGTCACTTCGCTAGTCGTCTCTAGACTTGGGCACATTAAGAACTCTTCTTTCAACTGCACGCACAGTATCTATCGATGCTGAACCAAGAAATACGTGCAGTTCGACACGTCAGTTGACCCACCTAGAGAAAGGGGCCTCTTGCTTTATTACTTCAAATTTCATCTGCTACGTGATCTAAAATATCACAAGACATAACACTTGCACAACCACTTACTGTTTGTTAAATAATCTTTCTAAAGTTTCTTTTTTGTTGTTTTCCACTAACGAATTCCACCATATTAATAGCGTACGGTTTGATAAGTCATTCCCAAATTGCATGCGGTTTCTTTTGTTTTTTTTTTATTGCAAAAGCAACGCATAAGGATGCTTCCAATCCTATCGTGTCTTCAGAAATGAACTCTGATATAGGCAGAGTTCCCACAGCAAAGACATGTGGTTTCATATACATGTGTGGGATGGCGTGAAGCAAAATGAGCTTAAAAAATTGACGGCTTCGTGGAACTATCACCAAGCGCTTTGGAACAACAGATACCTTGAGGTTTTTTAATATCATCTCTTATGATGAATTCCACCCGAAGTCCACGTATGGTTCTAGTTGAGTTATCTTCTTCGACATTTTAACTGAGAATGTTGAAATCTGCAATTGCTAACTCATGAATAACTCATTCACTAAAAAGACCTCCATTGTGCTGGCTGCCCACTGGCACTGTCCAGTCTGTAGCATGCTGTGGAAAGAAAGAGAAAAATGGCACTACAGTCTGAGCATTGTTTGTGAAACCAGTGAAACTTATTGCACAATAAAGGATTTTTCAATTCTGAAAGAGTTACAATGTCTCTGTTACGTACAAACTCCAAATGAACTCGTGAACAGGAATACTGTTGCGCGCATGAGCTGATCAATTGAATCTGGTAGCCTACATGTGTAAAGATGAACAAAAACAGAAAATATGTAAGTGTGCATAACTCTGAACCATAAGCCAAAGTGCAACATCTCCAGTTTGTGTGATATATCCGTAAACCTATTTCGTAACAATGTTCTGTGACGCCTGACATGGAGCCTCTCACCAATCTACGAACAAAATGTCGGGTGCACTTTTATGTTTTGTACTGCAACTAACTACCCTAAAAATCTGTTGATAACATTTTGTAAATTTATAAAAGTTCACGTTCATTATAAGTTATGATTAAGTAAATTTACCCCCTCGGAAGGTGAAATTAACCCCGGGGGTAAATTTATTCCAGGTTAAGAACCACTGGTGTAGAGGGTGGGTGAAACATACGCAATTTTGTAACTTTTGCATTTCAGAAGCGTTTAATGGAATCAAATCCAAACATTTTTCAAACGCGTGGAGGTATTCTAGCCTTTGCGTTATCAGCTGCATACGTCAATCAGTCGCTGAAAAATTTGATAAGATCCACGTCTTTTATGCGCGCAAGTTTTGTAGACCAACTTCGGAAGTCCGTGTGTTACAGCAAAGTTGCTACTCGGCTTCGATTGAATGTGTGTTGGTGTACACCAGAAGCGCGTAAATATAGAAAACGCAATTATAATGACCGTCACAATGACTTCTTGCTCAACTAGAATACAGGCTGCAAAAAGCATACTGCAAATCTTGCTCTTAAACCATCGAGATTTTCAGCATCGGTCATGCATGAACGTTTTATAAGCAAATGGTGGCTTTCATCCAAAACAAAAACGTGGAAATTTACTAAAAACAAACTTGAAAAACTTGTCAATTCAATGAAGATTGACTTGTATTTGCCGGCTTAAATCTGAACATAATTATTCAGAATAAAAGCGCCAGAAAAATGCACTTTTTGTGAATGATGCTTTAAAAACAAGGGGCAATATATATTTATATGTTGAGACTTTGTTGTTGTTTACTCCACCTATCAAAATTTCTGGCTTCGTGCCTGGCTTAGTCATGGCTTTAGTGTGACAGATGGAAAGGCTACTACAATAGTAAACCTGCCTAATTTTCGTCTACTTTTAGCAAATTCGTTCTACCCCTTATCTTCTAGCATGTGCTTGAATTTCTATCACAAATGAAAATCCCAAACTTGAGAGATAGATTATGTCAAGGGTGAGGGGATCTTTGAATGTATTGTGACGCAGGGTCACAATATGTAATAATTTATTGGAGTTTGTTAAAGTTTTATTCCTAAAAGTGATACAATCATGCAAACCAAACTGTGCAGCGCGGACTTTGAGATGTTGTTTTGAACGCTATGAACTTGTGCGAACCACAGCGAAAGCTTTGTGACATGAAGACATTGCGCTTGACGAATGATCTGTGACGTAAAACTTCCCGGCAAGCCATACTTGCATCGCAGCTTTGCAGAACCTTAAAAACACTTGCTATGTACATTATGCTCTCTTCCAATAACGCACGTTTCGAATAAGTGACTCTCTGCAGATAGTCTGCCTTCGATTCGCCGTACTTTTTGTTCTGGTATCAATTTGATTTTTAACTGTGAAGTGATCAAAACAGAACGCTCTGACCGGTGGTAATATTTCGCGAGGCCGCTGGGCCTTGCGCTATTGACGTTATGCAGTTCATTGGCTCATTTGTTGCAAATAAAATACAAGTTTACGACTCATAATAAGAACAATAAAGCACGATGCAAGAGATATTTCTTAGTCGTCAAGATGACAATTTCAATATGTGTGGATAGAAAGCTCCGCAGAATTAAGTCGACGACATAACAGGAAAACAATCGAACCTTGAAAAGAACAGTTTTTTCTCATTAATATGTTCAGGCCCTAGCCCCGGGGGTCTGCAAAAAATGCTACCATTTCGGGAAAAACGGATCAGGTGTCTTGCGTCTTTAGCGCATAACGGATCAGTTGTGTTTGGAGCAAAATGGCGTTTTCTGGCATTCATAAGTTGTGTGAAAGCTTTTAGAAGCAAGTTAAAGTCTATGAGCATTCAGGATTGCACTGGTTGCAAACGTTAGGGTCTGGTAAAGTCAAAGTGGTGGAGCCAAATTTGGAGCCAAAGTGGTGTAGTAGGTAGGTGCGTTCAACACTTGACTAGCACTCATATGACACTTTACTAAACCTTTTTCCAAAGCCGTGGTACTGGGATCAACCCAGAAAGACATTAAAACGTGAAACAGCCCTCAACCTAAATTTAGTTGAAAACTATCAGGTTTCGAAACTGTCTGAGACAAAATAGTACACGAACAAATAGATAAAAAATGCCTTAAAAATACGAACAGTTTAAACTATCTCCCAAGTTGACACTTCCAGCATATTTGTGGTTGAATACCAATCATTCACGAAAGTTTCGATCAGATAACCTGCAGTGATGTAGTCGAGACCGTAACCTCCGAGACCGAGACCTGGCTCAAATTTCGAGACGAGACCGAGACTTTGTCATCAAAGCCGAGACCGAGTCCTGGAAGTTCGTGACCGAGACCTCACATTTCTCTGAAGGTAATTAAAGTTAAATCCTTGAATAATGCTGCAAAAACATATCTGGCCCATTGCCAAATACCAAGATAATAAAAATCATCCGAAATTTGTGCACACTGCCAAATACTGCAAACGTTCATTGTCACTTTCCTCTTAGGAATATACAACCTCAAACCTGTGGCCTTATTTACAAATTCCTTGAAGAAATGTATGGACATTGAAAATGTTGGCAGCGTTTAGATAGTCTACGGATTTTTCACTCGAATAATGTCGGTGAATCAATCGAATATTGGAGGTGTTTGCCGTTGCCATGCTTCAATAAATTTGTTTTGACTCAGAAAAATTTTAATTGTTTTGTTCGTTACAAAACAATACCAACCCTTCTTTAAGGATAGGAGGCGATGCCCTGATGAAGTTCCCATGTTCTGGTCTCCTAACTAGTATTGAACTAGGCCAATGTTATTTGAGAAAGTGGAGAAGAGCCCAATAATTACTTTTTATTTTTATACAAGCACAGTCGATGTAGGCGAGTGTATACAGCCCCAGCAGCACTGGTCAAAACAGCAAAGTGATAACTCCACAGGAAAGGTTGCTTTCCACCATTCAATTATCTGCCAAGGTGTTTCGTCGTTTAAATCATTTGCCAATGAAGTAACAAACTTTTAAAAATTTTTACTATCTTCCGCTTACTTGTTTCACTACATTCTTTTTATTTTAACAGTGGGCATCTGCACTGACACTCAAATTTCTTCGTCACATATTTCGCGTATTTTGGCTAACAAAGCTTTGCCATTTCTTGTAACGTTACCTACACCTTTCCTATAGTTACTTTTCTCCTCACACGACAAGTTATTAATTAATTATTCTCCAAAGATTTAGAATTAAGAGGTAATCAATTTAGAGATTTAAAAAAACGAAAGCACTACTTTGGATTTCAAAAATCAAAATTGTAACTAATTGTTTCATCCATGCAAACTTGCTCATTCTGTTCAAAACTAGTTCTAAATTTTTCTCATGATTCTGCTGTTGACGCAGAGAGAAAAAATATTCAGGCTTATTAGAGTAATAGACTTTTTTTGGCAAAAATCTGGTTTACACTTTGAACCAGCGAGGAAATATCCCACCGCATGCTCTACTGCAGTGACGTAGCGATGCTAACTGTCGCCCGGGGGCCACCATAAAAATGCTTCCTCTTTCCACTCCTCACATTTGCTTACAACAATATAAACTGAGAGAAAATCATGTATCATGCTTATTATAACTATAAGGAATAATAAAGCATCTTGAACATCACAATCGAATACTCACAAACTGAAAGGGGTCTTGTTTTTAATTCTCGATTATGGATCTTGCTTTCTCTACTTGTTAACCACCCTTCTCGTCATTATTTTTTCCTATGTTTTCTACCTTCTTTACATATGCATGTATGTATGGCTAAATAAATAGCTTAGCTGGCACATGCTATGCTGTGGTTCAGCTGGAAAGTTTTATTTTTTATCATTACTTGTGAATCAGTTGGCACCGTGGATTCGATGTGTTTTCCATGGCAGCAACAAAGTGCACAGGGCTAATAAAGCCCTGAAGCAACTTGGGTTTGCTTTCTTGTCTTGCTTAGAGCAAGGTGCTCGTAGTTTGTCAGTTTTTTTACAACTGCGGCAGATCTTTTGCAGGTAACCATTGCCTTGGTATTGAAGATTTTTTCTTTCTCTGATAAAAAGAAAGTATTAAATGTTTTCAACAGGCATTGTTCGGATGCAGCATGCTGTAGTAGAATGAGCGAAGTTCGAGATTACCTGTGTCGTTAACCAGCAGTGAAATGGTGTAGCGCCTTCCCGCTGATTTCATGGCTATATGTATAATTCCTAGATTTGCTATTTTTTATTGTCAAGTTTTTATATTTTTAAGTTTTTCACAATTTTCATATTTTTACCTTAAACTGATATTCACAACTGTTCCAAATTTCCGTTTGTCCTGCCACACTTAATGTTTTCGCAACACCACAAGTCGGTTAGAAAACGCAGAAAGGCCGTAAAACTCATAGCAGTACGTCAAAGTAATTGATCAGCCATGACACATTATTTGCTATCTGTGTAGAACTCTTATGAGCAAAACCTTTCCTCAAGAGAGTTCCGAGGCGTTTTCTGAACTTAAAAAAGTCTGCATTACGCAGAACAAAAAAAAACTTTACAAACGTGTTTTAACATAGTACTTTGAAAAGTATTTCGAAAAAAAGACATCGTTTTGTTTGGCTTCTCAAAAAAGAAACGTTTTGGCACTCTCCCACCTCTTTTGAATAAGCCTATGGGTTTCGTGACAAAACTCCTGGAAAAAAAACAGTTCAAAGATAGTCCTTAGCAAAGTAGGCTACTCCCAACGTCTCCTTGCAGAGATTATACACTTCGGTTCCTTGGTACATACATATTTTTATTGAATTCACTACAAATTTTAAACGGGGTAGAGGGAAAATTGTTTTCTCCATCTCGCAAATAACATAACAACAAAGAAAGCTTAGCCACTGATCTCTTTCAACGGCTGAATTTTTAACAATCTTTTTTAAAACCGTTTTTTAAGGAGCTCCTTCTTGCAAAAGTTCATAAAAAATAACCTATGCAAAGTCTCGAGACTAAGAGCTCGAGACCGAGATCCTTCGAGACCGAGACGAGACCTACGAGACCGAGACCAAGTCTCGAGACTCCATCACTGATAACCTGTCTCAAGACAAAGAAGATAATAATTAACGAGCAAGACAAAGAAAAATTCCAGTAAGATTTCTTAACGGAAAGATGATATTTTGAATATTTCCCATGGAGATTCTGCATAACATCCATGAAAGTATGCCACTTCAGACTTTAAGCCTTTTTCAGATACCTGTGAATTTTTTTAAAATGCTATATATTAGCTGCGATGATACTCGCGTCCTGCGAACTCACTTTTTGGCCTCTAGCAAGTGGTTTTCACAGAAAATCGATCACTGCATTTTCATCTACAATAAAAAAATTTGCAACGTCGCGGCCACATTCCTTGAGAAGATCAAAAGCAAAATTTGAAAGTCTTCCAATGGCACTTTAAACATTTATGATTGAATCCATTTTTTACATCCTGTGCTTTGACTTCATTATCCAGATGTTATTAAAAATGTTGTTGCGACGTTCAAAGGACACCGAAATGTGCCTCGTGAAGATCAGGAACAAAACTTACCTCATCACAACGTGGCTCTAGTGTGATTTGCAGTGTCACCACACGACCACTTCTGCAGAAAATCGCCAGAACGTGACTTGTTTGTTGGGAAGACTGTTGTCGAGCAGGTACAGGCAACAAATCATGCAGGTAAAATGGGGTACCAACTTTTCTTCCCCTTTTACTGTGACCAGTGGTGTTTAGGCAAGGAGGAGTTCTGACTTCTGAGCCCATATTTATTTGCTTTTTGCCTTGATGAACTCTCAGAACACCTGAGTTCAGCCAGGGTGAGATGCACTGTGGGGAATATGATTGTCATAATCTAATGTTCGCTGATGCTATGTGTGTTCAGCCCCAGTATTATTGGACTCCAACCTCTTTTGGATATGTGACTATGCTGCTGAACACGAAATTGCCTTTACTTGTAACAAAACAATTGGTATTATTTTTTGCCCCAAAAGTTATGAACAACCTGCTCCATCAAATGCTTTTTTACACGGTGTAGGTTACGTGTACAATTTTTTGACCAAGTTAAATACCTTGGTGTGTTGATACATGCCTCACTGAAGGATGGTTGTGATATTCAGAGACAAATGAAATCGCTATGCTGTATTGTGCAGTAAACAAGCTCCGAGGCACATTCGATCAGTGCTCTCCTGCAGTAAAAAATACTATTTCAAGGCTATTGCATGCCAATGTATGCTTGCCAACTGTGGAGTAAATACACACTGGCTCGTATGAAGCGCCAGACCAAAATTTTTTTGGGGGGAAAAATGTTTGATTTTTGGCGAATAACACTATTTTGTTCAGAAAAACGCCTCTCAAAGCACAAAATCACCATATTTTCTAAAAATTTCAGGGGGACCATGCCCTACCCTGGCTACGCCTATGTGAAGCGCTTGCGTGATGCATACAATAATGCCTACCGATTTATGCACTACATACCCAGAAATGTTACTGTTCGCCCACACCAAGTTAGCTATCGTGTCACCAGGGCCGGCCCTAGCAGATGCGGGGCCTAATGTAAGACCTGGACCCGGGGCCCAATGCAAGACCTAGGCGCGCGACCCCTCTGGGCAGTGATTTTATGACGTCATCGTGTTCAGTCAACCGTGTTACGATCGTGGTAGTGCGCAGATATGCAGTACAGCACTAACACGAGAATTGAGCACGTTTGCTAACGCTCGAGAGGAAATTTGTTAGTTCTTTGTTAACAATGTAATTTATATGGCGTTTCTACTGAATTTTCAAGCACAAGGTGTATCTGGCAAAAATGAATAATCTACCAAACACCATGGCGCGGGGCCCAATGCAGCTGCATGGGCTTAAGGCCGGCCCTGCGTGTCACGACTTTCGATGCCTTATTGAGAAATAATCTATATCTCTTCTTATAACATTATGCAATGTGCATCCTCATCCAACTTTTTCATCCGATCTCTTCAAATGTCTGATGCTTCTTACAAATCTTCGTTTTTCCTCAATTGTTTAACGCGCATGTATGACGGTGACCAACTGATATAGTTGTTCATGCGTTGGACCAGTGTACATGTCTCATCAATATTGTTTGTGCATGATAACGAAAAACTCCCGGAAAAAGAGCACTGAAATCAGGAATATTAATTGGCTGCTTCACAACTTAGGAAATTTATTTCGCTGTAGAACTCATGATAAATGCATTGTAAAGCATTTGAAACCTTGATTGGAACGGTTGCATGTAGGCTATCTGCGTGCCAATGTGCACCCCATCGGACTCATTTTATGGTTCTTGCTCCTTTTAACGGTGAGCTGGCTACCTCAAACTTTAGATGTACACATGCCTTCATTTCTCTCCCACTGCTAGATCCCTGTATTATGGTGGGTGCGTGATGCTACAGTCAGGGTGATGTTAAATTTTTTTTTCTCCTACCCGTGTGATCATGTGCAAACACCTATTCTGGAATGAGTTGGGCTTTGGTAACCGTGCCTACGATATGGATCATGTGTCCGCAACCAATCACTGTTATAAACATGTGTCTACTTTCAGTTTCATGAGACGAACTTTGTTGACTGCTGCAAGAAAATTGCCCTAACGATAAATTTTCACTTTTTTTGACAATATCTTTGGAGTGGCTCATGGTGCCAGCGCTAAATTTGGTTTTTGGACGCTTCATAAACTTTTAAAAAGGTACAAAAATTGACATTTGGTTGCCCTAGTTATAAGCAAACGTTACCGATGATTTACAACAGGGGTGCTCAATACATCGATCTCGACCTACCAGTCAATCTCAAAGGCACTGTGGTTTGATCGCATGACATTAACACCCTGGCTGATTCCGTTTAGTGCAAGGTAGGGAATGACAAAAAATGTACATGGTTGTTTTGTGCAACATGGGCTCAGGTAGGTATGCAAGATACATCAACATACATAGTAAAAAGAATTCTGAATATATTTATTAATGAATGTGCATTTTTGTAGTAGGTAGACCATTTTGACTTGATAATTTATAAACAGCTCGCATGCTGAAAGTGTGAGCAACCCTGCTTTACAAGATACATTAGAGACCTATCCGCTTTTCTGACAAATCTAAATGTTTGCGCAAAGTCCAGTTAACTTTTCATTTTCAAACTCCTCGGTTGAAATACAAGTTTGGGCAAAACAAGACTGTAGAAATCCTACAGAAGCATATGAAGTGAAAAGGGCCGATCTGTTTGAAGAAGCAAATACGAGTATGGAGTAGTCTAGGATTTCTTGAGTGAAAATTTTTTCGTGAGGCAACCAATTTTAGATATTGGATTTGTTTCGATTTGAGTGAATTTACGCTTCAACACCGTTTTTGTTAAGTAGATATGGATCTGTTCGCTTGACGCAGAGTGGTAAGATTAAGCGCCATAGCATAACAGAAAGAACAGACTCAATATAACAGTTTCCGAAACATAATGTTGGGCATGTGAGAGTATTTTGCAGCAGTGGTGCTTCCAACAACAAGTCTTCGACGCTCAACACTTTTACAAACTTCGTTGTTTGATAAACATGCACTTAATTGTACATGAAGATGAACTGGACACATGCGCCGTGGTCATGGATGAGTGTTTTTGAGGAATTTTGGATAAAACGATTGTGTTCGCAGGTGAGCAACATTCGTAACAGTCTCTTGCCATAAATTCGATAAGGGTTCCACATTACGAGCATATTTTGAAAAGCAATCCGAGTAGAACTATCTTGATACTAGTTCAGGCAGCTTACAGCTTGTTTTCTTGTTAGATCCCTTAGAAAACAATCGCTTAGTGGCCAAAAAAATGTTTCATATTGAGAAACAGTTGATGACTGAACCGGTTTAAAATTAACAAAGCACCATACATGCATTGGTTATGATGCTTTTCATGCAAGTGACGCCTCAGAACAAAACAGGTGCTGTCGTTTTATCAACTCATGCCCAACAAAACATCAAAATTTTTTTTTCAACCTCGAGTTGCAGCACACACCATTACTCTGCAAACGAGAAGTCAAATGCCATTATCTTCTGGCTACAAGCGCACATACGCGGTTTCACAACGGTTTTACTGCAAGACAGTGATGATGAACAGTCTTGCTTCTGTAGCAAACGAGCCACTGATTCTTTAGCTACTTGGCAAGAAGTTATGGAAATTACGCAACAGCATGCTAGCCGACCAACACAGCTTGCTTGGTGGACAGTTCTTACAGCCTACTTTTGAAGTACTGTACAGAGAAATTTCTGATCACTTCAAGCAACTCGCTGAAAAAATTTTCTGCTGCTTTGCGATGGGTTTGCTAATGAACAATGCTCTGATTGCCATTGTCATAACTTCTACCTGGTATGCACTTACACAAAATAATCATTACATGTTGACAAACACTTTTGTGAAACGTAAGCCCATCCTCATATACTATCAAAAGCTATGTGGCTGGCAACATGACGAAGCGCAACATGGGACTAAAATTAACTTGTGATATTTACGTCCGCACACTGGCCAACTTACAACATTTCTGGTTATTCCCGCTTCACTATGTCTGCTTACGTTAATCGCACTTTTGGAAACTCAATCACACTGTGAGACTAACTGAAACACAAAACAGTGAACGTCTGCGCTTGAAGAAAACCACTATCCTGTCAACGCATACCCGATAAATATAAGCAATAAAAACCAAAAAAACGTTTGACCAACATAAACAAGCAGGCCTATCTGCGTGGCTTTCAACATTTCACATCTTCTTGTTCGTAACTTGTCTGACCGCAGGGTAGAGCTGCAAGGGTTTGTAGTTTTCGTCTCTTGACTACTTTCGACTGCGAGTGCCTCCGCCGACAATGCAACCAAACCACACCAAGCGCGGAAATCAGTATGAATGTAGAAGCTTTGAAAATATTATTTAACAAGCTGCGATCAAAACTACAAACTGGAACATGCCAGATTATCCGTAATCGGCAATACTAACGGATTGCTGTATGCCACGTACTGCACTGCTACGCAACAAACAAGACGGAACTAGCTAATGAACCCGTAATTCCGGCGAACTTCTTCTAACTTTCTTTCTCTTTGTCGAATAATCTCTTTTAATCGCTCGATTTTAGAGTTAGCGTATCGTCTAGCGTTTGTGTGACAAGCACTGGCACCAGTTTCAGCAACAGTAGTTCTATTACACTCCAAAGACAAGCGCCAGGTTCCAATCGAGGTATGAGAACTCGACGTTAGCTTCGCGTCCGCTACATTACATTGAGTGCTGGAATGCAAATCCACTATTCGCTTTGTACTGCAAAGCCCATCTCCACTGGGATACGGTATAGGTTTTAAATCGCCTTGAGACTCTTTTACAAGTTTGCAATTAGACTGGGTAACTGCTGTTTTTGCGATGCCGCAGTTTGCGTTGACACTCGGTTGAGGCAAGGTGTTGGTCTGATCATTCGACGAATTTGCTGGGCAACGAAGTGGCTGCTTTTTATGTCGACAAAAACATCCGCACTTTTCAACAAGCTGATTAGCCTTTAACTTCGGCCGACAGCATGTTAAAGCTGGTAAACCCATTTTTACATGATGAATGAAATTGCAACACGCGTACGGTTCAATTAGAGCTTCACCTGCGCATAATTCTTGCGCTTCCGCATGCAGACCTGCTACAGAAATAGTGTCTTTCCAGATAAGCTTCAAGATTTTCTTACGACGGCGGCTGTCATACTCCACACGCAGACGTTTTCCACAGACAACATGCTTTGAGGTGCCGACAGCGTCACCAACAGACACATGCAATTGTTCACTTTTCCTCTTTTTTCTGGGGCTGCTAATGGTGGCAATGGTTTTGTCACATTTTATTTCACCGGCTAAACTCTTCACACAAAGTATCTGAGGTAGATCTTCTGCGTTGTTTTTCGCAATGCTGTGTTCTTGAACAGTTTCAGCTTGCTCATGGGTTACTGCAGAACTTTTTGCATGATTGTTGGAAGCACAGGACGGCAAACTATTGCACAGAGCGTCTTCCCCCATTGCTGGTGCTTTGTTTTGATTGGTCGGAGTCGACGCCATGGAATCAACCGGATTCGCAGTATGCAGTGCAGTTGCGTGCACAACGTTTGTTTTCACAGCTTGCACATGCTGTGTCCGAGTACTGGCTTTACCCTGACCAACAAATGCAAGTGGAATTACAAATGTTCCCGACTCGCAATGTAGTTTATTAGTTTCCAAAAACAATGCAGGGTGAGTCGAATGTTCCGATAAACCACCAAGTGGCCGGTCTTGTAATCCGTAAAGAGTGGGCAAGTCAGACATCATTTTCTGACTTTACGATAAACACGTAGTTGCAAACCAATTATAGTACATAGTCAAAAGTTATCGCTGAGCCTGCACACAAAGTACAAATCGTGGCGAACTACACCTGAGTTAAAATTCCCTAGTTAACACCATAGGCATAGCACGAAATGCAATTGCTTGCCTAAACGTCTTAGGGCGTGATTCATGCGCCCTATCAGAGCTTTTACAGAAACGGAAAGATCAAAAGATATACTGCATCCCAGCTTTCATCTTATATTCTTAAAACTATGATCAAGTTTTGCAATACCATGTCTGGCCAATGCAGGGTCCCCGATCGGGAGACCCTTCCTGCGACCCTCATCACACCTAAAATAATGGACACATCGCAATGCCGCCATATAGTCTCAATAACTTTCGCAGTTTTATCGAACATCAAAAGATAAAAAAAAACGGAGTAGAAAAAAACAAAACAATCACACGGTTACCCTAATCAGAATTCACGAATCAGGAGCAGTGACTATTTCAACACATAAGTTGCAAACTCTGAAGCATCACACCAAGTATCAGGGCAGCTGGAATGCGTAACACATAATCAACTTTCAACAACGGTATCCATGCTGCGCGTTCAAACTTGTTGGCTCAACGTTTGTTGCATACACGCACAACTTTGCTGGGTAGCGTAGCGACGCTGTACATTGCATTCAGCGTAATGTCTCTCCATACCATTATATACCTGCTTGGAATTACGACATGGTTTGTATTGACGAGTCGGAGTGCAATGCCAAACTCAATACGTACGAAAGTTGTTGTTTTTTCTTTGGCTTTACTGCGAATACATAATTTACGAACCACGGGCGCACATGATTCACAAAACATTCCTGGGGTGGTTTTAGCTGAATTCAAAAAACTAGTTTTCGCAAAATGTTCAACCCAGAAGATTAACCGCAGCGCGAATACAACTGCCTCAAGCTAAAAAAGTTTTGGCCTGGAAGTAGTACTAATCCGTAGCTGCAACTGATTGCATAATTCAGTTTTATACAGCATGCCACTTTAGCACCGCGAACTTTATCGCGTGATTCTGACCGAAAACTGAAAATAACGACGAGCAATGCAGCTTCTGTTCAAGCAATTCAACTTAGCGAGGTAATGACGCATTTCAGCAACACTGCCTTTTTCCACTGCCACGCAAAAAAAGCTAGGACACAAAACAAAACATATCTTCTTAATGACATGGAAGAAACACTCAATTTTTTCCGCGCGGTTTCACCAGCTTGAAGTGCTTCATCTTGCATTCTAATAAACTGTGTTTACCAAACAAAAAATTGATTACGCTACGTCTTGGAAATACGGCGGCACAATTCAGTTCCAAAAGCTCACGCCGTATGGAATGCGCTGAGTAATTTCTCAGATTCAAAGCCGTGAACTGCCAACGAGTTTTCCAGCTTTTCAATAAACACACTTTCGCTGTTGATTTTTCGAGCAACGCAAACCACGAATTTAGTGAAAACGGCTGCACAGGCTTAAGTCAGTTTGATGAAAAAGTGAACACAACTTAATTCTGTTTTGAAAGCACCTAACTTCACTACTGCAACTTCATTCTTCAAGTTTACGCATACTCATCAACGTTGCAGTAATTCGCGGACTGGCAGTGAAGCAGGCGAACGCGCCGCAGCAACCGCGCAATGGATGTCGTTGATACAAAGAAGCAGTATAATCGGGACGGCACAAAAAGCTAATGTTACAAGTTTGAGAAAATGGCTACGTTGCTTCAAAACCTCTGACAATCGCTTTCAAAGAATCTGAAGTCAACAAAGACGCAAAGCTGAAGCTCATGCAATAAGCCATTCTCTGTCGGTTATGGAAAAATCTTCTACCGTATGCGGCTGAAGGAATATGCCAGTGATGTATGTTGTCGAGACCTTTACCTGCTTCAAAATTCGCGACTGAGACTTGGCCAAAAAAGACGAGACCGAAACATACAAATATTGATTGGAACTGAAACTTGACTTCATGTGTTGTGGTCCAACAACGTACTTGACGGTTCGCCAGGACCTTTTTTGTTTTTCCAAACTTTAATCTGTTTTCATTGTTTCCAACTTCACTAAAGCGATAAATTTTTTCAAACTTTTAATTGTTTTTCTTCGAGGACTAGACCAACAGCAAATAGAACGAACTCCTAGAGCTCTATCAAGTCATGCTGAATGAGCTATCCAAGTCGTGAGAGATAAGGTACGAGACCGAAGCCTGCACTCTTCGAGACGGAGCCTCACAAAAACAGGTTTCCAGACTCCATTAAGATACAGCATGTCTGCCGTGCCTTGTGTGGGAGAGGTGGATACTGAAACATTACAGCGATGAGGCCGGTGACTATCGAGTACATCGCTACGAATTGTAAAGTACTAACGTAGAAAAGCTACACAATCTGAGTATGCCTGGTAGCTATTAGACCTATGAAAGCGCATGAAGATGCGTTAGGATCGGAGGTGGCCACTGCCCTCAAATCATTTTAACCACTCTTACGCTGTTCACGTTTTAGCATAACCTGCCAGTTTTACAAATTATTTCTACATGAGTATAAAACGTGGTAGAAGCAGCTAACTATATCTGCCTTTGCGAACAAATGATGCCAATTCGCATGGATTTAAGCTTTCAAACCAAGATGGCTGAAACGTTATTATTGATAAAGTGTTTAAAGTATATGTCCATTAGCAAAACATTTTTTATTGCTTTAGCCTACTTAAATGCAACATTCTGCACTTGCTGACATGGCTTTACGTCCTTGGGAAATAATGTGTCTTGTTAGGGCAGCAGAAGTGGACGTTCTGGATCCAGTCAGTTGGATAAATGAAATAGACCCTGTGCTTTGTGCCAAAATAATCATTACACCCATAGCATTCAACAATCCTGTTTACTCGTAAAATGTCCTTTGCATCACTGCATGAAAAGCTGTTGATCACATATTTGAACAAAGTAGGCCTGTGTAAGGTGGTATCAATAGTCACTCCAAGCTAACCTGCACTAAATATACAATAGTTGGGAAGCGCTCCTATGATAAAATTTAGAAAGTATCTAGTGCTGTCTATTAAGATCTTGATCAGTTTTTTGAAATGTGTGATTTTCGGTTTTATAGTTTTGCAATACCCTTTCACTGTCACTGTGTGCAAAATTAGGAGAATCTTATGTGATCCATAAACACAGTTTGAGGATAATTGCGAAGATTTTGTAAAAAAACACTGCATTTGATGGTTATGGACAGTGACATTTAAATTAGAAAGTAAATATGTGAACTTTTAACATGAAACACACAACTTGCCATTAAACACAATTGATTTGGTCATCTTGCTGCCTACTGATACTTAACAAAAACTGATTTGCATCATTTCTTCAGTGCTGAAACTAGTTGTGCTAAACACATCATTCATTTATTTCTTCACCAATGCAGAACCATCATCACTTGTGGTAGTAGATTGGTTATCGAATCGTGAATTAAACATGTGTCAAATCAAAAGATTTTAATAGTAATGTTACCAATTAGATACCAAATTAATATGAACATTTTCCATACAATTTTTATAAATAAATTCACCCCAGTACTTCAAGACAAAATGAATTGTCTGCCAATAGACAAGGGAGGGTGAAATCGACTAACGCATATGATGAACTCTTAAGCACAACAGTACAAACAAGTGGTGCTTTATTGCATCATTTTTTTTTTAAATATAAACTTAAGTGACTATATAGATCATCATTACTGTCTCATCAATATTTAAACAAGTTAGTTTAATTTTATCAGTATCAGTTAAAACAAGACAACTGAACGTAACCTTTACGGCAAATAAATTTATTTTTATCTTGCTGCGTCAAATCAGCAGGTATTGTAGGCCAAAACACAGACAACCCACACCCCTTGGTTGGTAGGCCCACTGGAATCTGCGATTAGAAACGGAAAGTATGCTGAAGATGTAAAGTTGCCACAACTAGCCCTGTTCCGGCTAGTTGAATACTTTATGGGATCCAGAATTCTTTCCATAACAATCATTTTCTAAACAGAAGTTCACCAAGCCAACAAATTTGCGCCACTGTCTAACGAACGCACATCACCCACAAGAATCGTAGGACACACTACCCTAGATTATACACGAAACATCGACAGGACTGCAACATACGTAAGTCCTGTTAATCAATGCATAAATGCAGTATAAGTATAATTAGCAACACGATCAATCCGACATACTACTAAGCACTAAGTTTTGGCTTACTGCCACCACTCAAGCAACAATCTCGACAGTTGTTACTCATTCCAATAGGCTATTCAATAGCTTGATATGCAGCCTTAGCCTAGGAAACAGTGGGGGAATACAACACATTGTGCTACACACTGTTTTATTTGAGAAGTTATATGTACCTAAGCTTAGAGAAAACAAAGCAGTTACGGCATTCTGCATATTACTCCCCGCAAATACGCAACACCGCTTTAAACACACAAGTTCAGCAGCCTCGCTAACCCGAAAGACACGCAGTTTGCTTCGAGGCCTCATGACTGCTGTCACAACATCCGGGAGTTTTACTGTCTCGCTTTTATGGACGTGCTAACATAGCAACAGCGCACAACCCGTAGATCCTTCATTATTGTTTTTGCTACAAAAGATTGAATTTTATAACTGTAAATGAAATTTTTTTTAAATTGCGTGAAAATAAATTCGATCAATTATCCGCTAAACAAAGATTTGCCACTGAAATAAAATATTAGCTGAAACGCTTCTGCTCACTCATGCGCAAATTGTCAGCGTAAAGGAAAGAACAAAGAACGTCGCCAAAAAATGGACAAGAAGCTAATGGCCGTAGCAGTCGTGGTTACTCCACCACTTCATGTCTAACCTAGATTTTCTGAAACAAGTATATTCATTGGTTGCTGGGTGAAAGCAAATCGACAATTTGTATTTCGAAATCGTTTTTGAGCTTGAATTTTTCTGTGGCGTTAAGTGTCTGTTACTGTAGGTAGGAAGTGAAAAAACTTCAAATGGACCCAGAATCTGTGTTTGGTCAAAAATGCATCGGAATGTAACCAGGGTGCAAGTGCAATATGGTTGTATTGTTCACTTGTAATTATGATGCTTGTCTTGATTGAGCGGTCGACACTTCACAGAGGTTAGTTGCTTGTTTACAATAAGTTTACACCTGGACCAGTTGTTGCACTGCAGCTACAACACAATGAACACATGCTCAAATTTTATTAGACAAACCACAATTCGTGGTCTTAGCTGTAAATTTTCAACAAGCAGTTGTGTTGGGTTTGAGGCTAAAACCAGAGATATTGAAAAGCCTAGGGTGGCCTATTCTGCTTAACCCCATTTCACAGCCTTCCGTAAATGTTTAAAATAGTCGTCTGATATAATGGTAAGGGTTTTCATTTTTTAAACTAGATCAGCTTTTAGGATTTTGGCAAAAACCTAACCCAAAATTTGGTAATTACCTAACTTCTTTGAATTAAAATTTTATGTACCATTGTCACTTGTGTACAGTGTAAAGTGAGCATAAATTTGCAAGTGAATGCAGATATTTTACATGTTTTGTAAGATCAGTTTATTTTATATCAGTCAAGATAATAATTATTTGAGTAAGTTTAATTGGGTTTGACACGTACGCAATGTTTGGGTTTGACACGTACGCAATGTAACAACTGTTCCATTTTTGAATTGTTGGGCTAAGTAATTAGATTTTGTTGCTCATTTATTAAAAGCTCCAATTGTTTATGCATAGTGATGTATGTTGTGCCAGCTTTGATTTGTGGTATAACTTTGTTAGATTAGTAATATGCACTAGCATTTCTGCATGTTCAAAAACAGGTGTTTATTTGTAATCTTACACGAAAAATTTGATTTTGGGGTATTGTGCTATTTTTGATTTTTTAACTCCTATCTTTAAAGAGAAGCAAATTGCTACACATTTTCTGGTGAACTGCTTATTGTAGGTAGTTGTATAGCTTTGAAGTGAAATTATTGGCCTTAAATTTTAGATTTTATAGGCTGTCATTTTCATGATGCAAACCAGTCGATATGAGATAGACTTAACAATCATTTTCAATATGAAACAGTATTCATGAATATGAAGTAGTGCTGTATAACCAAATAATATTTTGTGTGTGGTCACCATCGGTTTACTTTCTTAAAACTCCATTGGTTATTTGAGTAAATGTTCTTCTGATTCGCAAGTCTCGGTTTCTTTTTGTCACAGTTTGTTTTCTTGACGTCAGTCAGCTAGTTAAGATGTTATGATTTTTGAGCTTGTGTTATGACTTATATTTGAGTTTTGAGTTTGTTTTCTCTGCCCTTAGTTTAGCCTTCCAACTTTTCACACAAAAGTTTTGCTTGTAATTTTGAGGATTGAGAATGTTCAATTTTATGTGAAATTAGTTTTCTACTAAAATTTTGCTGATTGATTCTTTGCTTACCCCACTGTGGAAAGTAGGCACTTGAATATGAATATGTGGAAGTTTAAATCATCACAAAAAGATGAAAGCAGAGCACATTCAGCTCATTCCTTGAAAGCATACAGAAAACGTAGTGTTTTTAACTGTTGCACATGAGGTTAGTAATATCTTCAAAATCTTCATGGTCATTAAAAGTTGGCAATATTACTGTTTCTTGATGAATTCAGTCAGGTTTCAAAATGTTTTTTTCCACATAGCTGCAACAACTTCATTTCCAGTTACACCCTTCACCGTTGATAGAAGCATCGATTTCCTTTTCTGGTATTTTGCCCAAACTTTCCAGGAGAATGGTCCTGTCAGGCACTTTTAAATGCATCTGCCTTATGCTTTAGCTTGCCACATGGTCTTTAATCCATTTTTCAGAGTTAGTCTTGGTGCCAACTGGCATTTTCTTGCACATAAATAACACATTTTATCTTGCACAAACTATAGATGTACTTCAAGTGTAATGGTGTACTTAACACCTGTGATGAACATGCTATTTGACACCAAATTTGGTGATTTGGGCAATTTTTTGATGTACCAATTGGCTGTTCGGCATATTTTTTCGTCACTCAGAAAAATAATTGTATGAGTTGGTAATGCATTTGTAAAAAATGGGTTGTACTTATTGTTTTATTGTCACAAAATAGTTTCCGTCTGTTCCAGTGCCCAGATTGGCCACTTCAGCCCATATAATGATTTTTTAAGGACCACATAAGCTACATAGTGACTCGTGCAGTTTTAGCCAAAACTTTCTAGCTGACAATGCTGGAGAGCTAGTCAAAGCATCAAAAGACGAAGAAAGTCTTGAACTTTTGTTCTTTCAATTAACTTGTTGGCTGCCGGCCTACGATATATTCGTACTTCGATTTCGGCCTAAAAAACAGCAGTTCTCGGTTGCCTTACCAACGCCCTAGCTCCTCTGTCGATTGCGCTAGAGAGCTGTTAAACGACTCAAACGGATCGGCCAGTCTAGTAGATAGCACTCGAAAAAAGTTTGGTTGGGGGTTGCGGATTGTTTGTGACTGACGTCATAAGTGAAGTAGTTTTAGGGTCATTTTGGCTCATGTTGCCTGGCCTAGGGCCCAACCACTAGGCCAAAGTGTTGCACTGTAGTTTTCATTGGAAACTAGACTTGAGTCCGAGTCTTTTGAGCCTTTGATCAACTTCCTAGCATTTCTGGTTCAAAAGTTAGGATCTAAAATAAACAAATTAATTAATTAGCTTATTAGTCAAATATTTTTACTAACTCACATCACGACTTTTGAACCTGAAACTCTAGCAGGTCATCCAAAGTATCAAAAGACTTGGATTCTAGTCTAGTTTCCAGTAAAAACTTCTGCGAAATACTACCACCTAACGGTTGGGCCCAGGGCCAGGCAAAGTGGGCCAAGGTGGCCTAAAAGTCCTCCACTTGTGACGTCACTCACAAAAAAAACGCACCCCCCAGGCAAAAAATTTTTTTCTAGTCCAATCTACTAGACTGGCTAATTCGTTTGAGCCGTTGAACAGCTCTCTAGCGCAATCAGCAGAGGAGCTAGGGCATTGGTAAGACAACCGAAAACTGCTGTTTTTTTGCGAAAATCGCCAAAACCAGCCAGACGCCAAAGTGTTAAAACAATTGGGTACTTTCAGATTTGGATTTTTAGGCGGCAATATCCCAATGACAACGTTCTGGAGGCCCTGTGATAAAGAAACAAGGGACAATTCACACATGTTTTAAACAAAACTAGAAAATAATTTGCTTACAAATCTTCATGTGACTCTCATTTGATTAAAATTATGACTAAAATTCTGCCAAAAGCCAGTGGCTTTCGCAGTCTTAACACCTTCAGTGCTGGTGTATTATAGATTCATATTTAAAAATCACACGTTGAGCACATGTCTTCGCACTATTTTCCTGCCATTTTGCAGTCCCTTAAGTTGTCAGGCAATTGTGCTAAAAGAGAGTGGTTCAAACGCTCAAAAAATGTGGCAAGTCTTTATCTGCAATGAAAACAATTTTTGGTTTTGTTTTTTTGTGAGTGACATCATAAATGAGGGAGGTTTTTGGTGATTTTGGTTCAAGTTACTTGCCCTAGGCCCAACCGCAAGAGGGAAGTATTTTTCTCAAGTTTTTCTTGGAAACTAGGCTAAAATCCAAGTCTTAAGCCTTTGATCAGCTTTCTAGCATCTCTGGTTCAAAAGCTATGACCTAAAAACAAATTAATGATCTAATTAGGAGATTAATTTAAATTAAATATACTTCTACAACAGGGGTTCTTAACTGCTTTTGGATCATGGGCCATCTTTTTAAAAAAATATCCAGTGGACCACTTTGCTATGCTGACACCTCATGAACAACTAATCAAATGTATTGCACATAGGTCAGTGAACTTGAGGGCATATTCCAGGGGTGGCCAAACCTGCTCTCTGAGCTGCACATCATGTAACCGAAGTCTAAAAAAAAATTTTTGCAATCTACACTTAGGTGAAATCAATTCTTTTTGGAACGACTTGCAAAAGTAATACTGTATAGCACACTAGCTACCACAGCACTATTTTACAAAATTTTTACACTTTGCAATAGAAGTAAAAAATAAAAAACGAATATACAATTTTTCGATAAGCTCAAAAGAGCTCTATGCAGAGGTTCGAAGTGCTACAGTTTGGCCACACATGGCATATTCAATCTTACCACTGGTGTTCCACCCAGACCAAGTTGAGAATCACTGTTCTAGACCAACAATGCTTTTGTCTTGATTCATAAACGTGTTAACTTATGCCATAAAACAACTGTCCACCATAGGTCCAGTAGTTATACCAAGTTCATAATTCACCTCAGCTGTTCAACAGGCGAAGTCCTCATCACTGATGTCCATCATGTGCAGGGAATGCTTTTTGTTTCTTGGTGACGGATATTGATACTTGGCACAAAATTGTTCATTGCCAAATCTTAGCCTTGATAGTTATAAGTTACCACAGATAATCTCTCTTGTTCTTCTGCAATTGTTGTCTATTGTTGAGTGATGTGCTTTCCAGGTGGGTGTATTGCTATGAAACCTGCAAGGAAAGAACTTAACCAAAATACCACATGGCCATTTGTGTGGGTTAGAGATCGACCGATATGGCTTTTTTGGGGTCGATACTGATATATCAGTGATTCATGGACCGATACCGATAAACGGTATTTCCAAAATTATTAAATCTTGTTTTCTGCTTCATTATCAAAAATATAATGTATTTTATGCCTTACCTTTTTTCAAAATCTTCAGAAATCAAGATTTGTGAGTTAAAAATTTTCAAATTGTAGCAATTTCAATATTTTGCTATGAATTTTTAATTAATCTGAGTAATGATGATGCTTTTGTTTCAGCTGCGACGGCCGACGCATGCTTCATGGTTCATCCTGTCTCTTTGTTTATGAAAACGCACCTGCTAGTGTTGCTGCAAGATAATTTGTCTTGACTTCGTTCGTTGTACTTCCTTGCGCAGGTCATCTGGATGTGTGAGGAATATAACAGTGTTTTGTCAACATCTTTTTAATCGGCCGTTTTGGCCAATACCAATATATCGGTCTATCTCTAGTGTGGGTTGAGAACTTCTCCCATTTATACACCTTCAATGTTACGTAACTTATGTTTTATAAAATATATCTTGTTATAAGCTTATGACAGAAGACTGCAGCATCATTGCATCTGCCCTTGATCACCACTGCTTGTTAGTGTTTCGCTCCAGACACATGACAGATATTACCACTGGTTTCTGGGCTTCTTCAGAGAGGAGCTACTCATTTTGCCAATTGTAGACATAACTTTCTTTTTGGTTAGTTTTCTAATCTCCATCCTTTTTCTTATTTCTGCATCTTAGTTAATTTGATGGGTTTTGACTGTGTTTGTCTCTAGTTTCTTATTTTGGAAAGCTGTTGAAAAGATCTTGTGAGATTTGATTCCTTGCAGATCTGTCAAAGTGGAGCAGGTTTTTTTTGTCCAAGTTTCTGCATATTTTGGTGGTCTTGACCTGATTTCTAGTGACCACTTGGAATTCCTTTCTGGTTTCTTTGTGATACAAGAACTGTATTGCAGTGAAGGTGTTTCTTGTAATTATTAAACTCAGTGGTGTTAGTTGGAATCAATGCTGTAAGCTCTTTAAGTGATTTGTACATTTTCACTTTTTCTGCTGTAATTCCAGTATTTGTTCAACTTTCTCTGTTTCTCCTTTGGGGCTTCGAACTGTTTTACGTTACTGCAGATCTCAGCAGAAGCAAGTAGCATTAATGTCAGCTACAATGTAGTGGTGGGAAGTTTATGGTATATGTCACCAGAGCCAGTTTTGTCTTGTGGACACCCACTTGGTAAATTAGTACCCATGTGCCCCTAAGGTTCTCAAGTTTTATTGGATCCTTGGCATTTGCTTAGTTCCTGCCATAGTATATTCAGCTTGCAGTTTTTCTTTTTCTGCATATGTCATATCGTTATGGTATTCCATGAAAAGCTGTTCAATTGGCGTACATGTTCTTAAGTCCCAAGAGTATTGGACCATAGTAGGTGGTTAACAACAACATTTGTATCAAAGTCTCTGCTCTTCTCAGCCTTGTTTTCAAAGTTCTCATTGACTGGCATTTACTAACTCATCTAATTTAACAGTTTTATTTTGAAAACACATGTACATATCCTTTGTCAAATAGAATTTCTTATAAACACTGATTTTTCAATCCATTCATTTTCCACACCTTTGAATGCATGTATGTTTATTTCAAGCAGTGGTCACACCAAAGTTGGTCAGAAACATTTTATTCTTATTAACCTACTTCACATCATAACCTAATCAGCCTTTTGCCCTCAAAACTCCTGTTTTATGGTGCAGATAAGTGCTTATTCTGTTTATTGTGGCAAATATAAGACGTTCATGCTTTGAAATGCATGTTAAGTTGTTAATAATAATATGGAAATGGAGTAACAACTGTGTGTACAGCATTTTATTCAATCTATTTCTGAAAGTTTGTTTACAACTCCCATGTACTTGAGTTCCCTGTATTTAGCCAGATTTTCATAAAACAGCATTTTTTGTGTAGGTTTTGTTTTGGTAATTAAGGTGTATGTGGAATCGACAGCCCAACAAATTAGCTAAGCTTCTGAGATACTCTTATGCTTTCTTCAAAGAGCCAGTTGTCTCTCAACCTTGTGGTGCTACGAAGTCAAGATTCTGTTGTAATTGGAACTGTTTGCTTGTTGCCAAGCTGTTCACCACTGCTATGACAGAAGGTAGCAACAATGGCTGTGCCACTGAGATAAGCCTTATTGCCTGTGGTTCTTTTAACCCTGTCACTTACATGCACTTGCGTTTGTTTGAACTTGCTCGCGATTTTTTGCGTTCTCAGGGTAAGTCGGTTCGTCGTGGCTACATCTCACCGGTATCTGACGGTTATGGCAAAAAAGAACTTGTTTCAGCCCAACATCGTTTGGCAATGTGCAAACTCGCTATTTCCAACAGCTCGTGGATTGAAGTGTTGGATTGGGAAGCTGATCAACCTCATTGGTCGCCAACTGTGCAAGTCTTGAAAAAATACGCAAAAAGTTTGCATTGCCCAGGTTCCAGCTCAAAGCTGATGGTCTTGTGTGGTGCAGATTTTCTCGAATCGTTTGCAATAACAGGTCTGTGGAAGCCAGAAGACATCAAAACAATCGTGGCAGACTACGGTCTTGTTGTTGTTACAAGACCAACGTACGACCCAGACAAATTCATACAGAATTCAGATTTGCTGCAGGAGTTGGCAGCTAACATATTTGTTGTTCATCAACCGTTCGAAAACGACTTAAGTTCGACTCAAATACGGAGGGCACTACGTGCGAAACAAAGCATTAGATATTTGACTCCTGATCCAGTTATTGACTACATTGTTGAGAACAAATTATATTCGCAAATCCCGGAAATGAACAACGAGGTTCTAGCTCCGTTTCGAGTAAATGCAAAAACGTAATGATTACGGGACCTCTAATGTTGCGATTGCCATTAGTATTAGTTTTATAATTGTAGGCTCGATGTAACGTCTGTTGATAAAGGCTGCTGAAGGAGGTAAATGAAGCAATGTGTTTCACCACCAGTAAATGCAGTGTTATTTGTGCAGCTCACCTAGTACCCGACACTGTAAGTCAAATAATTTATGGAAATTCCACTGTTTTCTTTCCAGTTGTTTCATCGGCCAGGAAAACACGGGCTCATTGCACACGTTTGTGTCACCAAGCTGAATTGCTGTGCTGCGTTGCTTCATCATTGTCACCCGTTGCGTAATGTCTGTTAAAGTGAGACATCTTGGTAAGCTTGATTAACAGTCTGGTGTTACGGTGGGATGATGCAACCAACATGTTTTTGTTTTTCAAAGTGCAATACTTGCAAACAGCTGCCACTCCCTGATAAGACAGTTTAAGCAGTGTATATTTTTGGATCTGTAAAGTAAATCTTGGCGTTACGGTTAGTTCTTGTTCCAACAGCACATGTTTGGCTGGTTTTCAGTTTTGACCAATTGCGATGCCGACGAAAGACCCTTGAAACTGAAAGAATTTGTACCGGTCTTCTTTGCAGAAAGGCCACCCATCTCTATTTTGGTCGACAATCATTCGTTCATCTGCTGTCATATGTATTCTTAACATTTTGTGCAATGAAGAGTGTTAGGATTGGTAATACCCAACTGGGTGCAACAGTTTAACTAGCCTATGTTGTAGCATGAAGAACATCCATAAGTGAAGGTGCATTCGATCGGCTGGGTTTGATTCCTAAGCGAGGAAGTGAATTTTCCAGTACAGAGCATAAAAACGACGGTTCGGTAAAACACAAGCGAGAGGTTGTCAAGAAAGCGATGCCGAAATACATGAGTTTGGAACAATCACAACTGATCCTGCTTTTCCCCAATCGTCGGTTTAGTTAAAGGCTGCACTCCTCAAGTCTGTTGATTGTGCTATGTAGTTGCATGTAAGCCAAGGTGCTGTTCAGCAACAATGCGTTTAGTTCAAGGTATTCCGCTAGTGTAATTTGAGAATTATTTTTGAGCTTGGCGACTACCGTTAAACCGATTTAAAGGAAGGATGCAGTTGAAATCAATTTACAAAGAAGTGTATCAAAATCTCAATGATATTGATGAAAATGCTCAATTATATATATTTGCAAGAAGTAACGTTAGCAGAGAATTTCAAGAGAAAGGTCGTCGGATCCACAGTTTGCAAGAGGTCAACTTGTGTGTTTTATAAAATGCAAATTTCAAACACTGGAGAAAGACGAATATGTAGTCTGAGTATCCTGTTCTCAGTAACTGGTTCTGTTGACCAGGTAGTAACAGGTGTTAAAATACGATTGTGTTGTAATCGTCGTTTCTCCACAATAGGTGTTGAAGAGAAGTACGGGATCTGCTGACTAAACAAACTATTATAAATCAGACAAGTATGTTTTTCTTCTGCAATAATGAAAGATTTTGACAATCACTGACGGTAAGTAGCATTGCCTCAAACGGATTTGGTCCTATAACCGGGCAAGAATAGCAACGCCGTGGAATTCCTCGACACCACCAAAAATCCAACATCCGGCGGCTTTCAAAAAGTTTCTAAAAATGTTAATAGGTTATCAGCGCAGAGGTCTGGTGGTGCTCGGGGCGGCTGCTTTGAGAATGCGCATACAGTACGCAAGAAAACTGTCGTTTTTTATTGTGGCTGTTATATGTATAACGACTGGAGGAACAGAACAGCGGGCTTGTGTGAGCCGTTATGGTCAGTCCGCCTGAACTGCCAATTAATGACGATGCACATTTTGCAAGCACAGGTGTGCGGCTGTGATAGCGCACACCCACGGTTGCCGCATCTAGAAAGGAGACGGGAAGCTAGTGATGCATCAAAAAGTCAGTTAAATTGTAAAATTTGGCACAAATCAATCAAGGATTGAATTTTTCGAAACTCGTTTTTTGTCAACACTAGTTTTCACGTATTCGAATGCCCGTATTTCTCACATTTTTCAATATCAGGGACCTGTACTCCAGCTGTGTGACGCACACCCAATCAAAACTGATGGTGACGTCACTTTCCAAATCGTGCTACCACGGGAAAATCACACAAGAAGTTTGGAAGATAATCATGGACGTTCAAGCAGCATATGTTAGTAGCCTTGCAATAGGAAAAATCATCTAGTTTCAGCGTTATTTTTTGTGACTCTGCATGCCCGGGGTCGTCGCCCCCCTCTGCAGGCCACTGTATCAGCGAGTCTCGAAACGACGTCATCAGTAACGCCATATTTTCTGAAGTGGTTAGATCCAACCTATACAACTGTCCCTTTGCTTGCGTGAAGCTTGGTGGCTTGCACGACTGCACTATCTGTGTGACAAAACTGCTTATCTAACTAATCCTACGACATTTGTTGTGCACTTTCCGATGGACCGCCACTGTTCTCGAAGCCAACTGTCATGTTATCCTGTCAATGTTGAAAACAGTTAAAGCATTATCAACGCGTTGAACAGCTTCATCTCAAGGTCAATAAGGTTGTCGCAAATTTAACGATCTAACTTTTCTGACCTTATTTAATACGACGAAGGCTGAGTTGGTGCAGGTATTCAATAGTACAAAGTGTAACCAAATGCGAAGACTCGCCGAGAAGTGAGAACTCGTTTCACTGCATTGTTCGCATATCTGCGGTACACTGAAAATAATTGTTGCGATCTCGTAAGTCTATTCTCAGCGTAGTTTTGTCATGCTTCGAAGCAGGTATGCTTTGGGCTTGATGATTTCTGTTCCAAGTCCTTATCATTACGCCTCTGGTAGGCAGCGTGCCTTGATAGTGTAGTAGCCGTTGCACTGCCCATATGCTGAAATAAAAGCAGTTCAGTTTAGTGTGGTGACCTGATCCCTGCGTTCTTCCTATCTTTTTTGTTTTTTGCAATGACCTGATCGTGATGGAGCTTAAATATGTTATTGTAATATTTCTAATAAAGTGTTCTTTCGTCATTTTGAGCTGCACGCTGAGTCGAATGATGCTGCTGACCCAGGCCACGTATCGATATGCGTGATCAGCTGGCAGGGGCGCAACCAGCTCTTCATTTCGAGAGGGGCAATTTTCATGAAATTCCATTCGATGACGTTATCGTGCTTTTTCAACCGTGGTACAACTTTTTCGCAAACGGTCAGAGATAAGTTCTCTTCGCAACATTTCAGAAAATGAGACCTTTTCAGTTTTATTCAAGATGCAGACCTAACGACCAGCACAAAGTAAAGTAGTAGCCTAGTACAAACACCTGTTTCCGCAATCAAGTAGAGCATTCATCCAGCTAACAAAACAACGTACCATTAACGTTGCATGACTTCAGTGTGACAGATGTATAAGCTACTATAACTTTTCGCCTTGTTTAAAAAAAAACTTCAGTTGAATATATTTGCAGCGAGATAATCTCTGCAGACGATATTGCGGGTGGTGAAGTTGTCAGATACAAGAAACTGATATAAATGTCAAGATACATTTAATCACTGAAGTTTTTGTTTCAACCGTAGATACGAAACTTCGTCTGCCAACTGCAACACTCTTGTAAAGAAAGGAATGCAACTTAAATTACGTATTCTTGGGCCAGGCTCGCCACCAGATGTGGGTGGGCCACGCCACTTTTGGCAGGACTATCCAGGCTCGTAGCCAGAAATTTTATTAGGGGGGGTAAACAACAACTGAGTTTGAACATTTAAAATATCTTTAATGTTCGTTTTCAAAACATCATCCATTAAACGTACATTTTTCTGGCGCTTTCTTTCTGAACAATTGTGTTCAGATATAAGCCGACAGATAAAAAGTCTGCTTGCATTGAATCTTGGGCGCAATTAGGTGGGAGAGACAGGGGCGCGTCCCCCCACTTTCTCAGACAGTGGGGATACAAAATGCCATGTTACTCCATATTTTTCTCTTGTTAAGTTTCGCAATATATTGGTTTCACGTCAAGCTGTCCCCCTCACATTTTACAACAAATTTGCGCTCATGCATTGAATTGTCAAGTTATAAAGTTTTAACAGTGAAGTTCCAAGCTTCTACTTTGGATCAATGCCACCTTTCCTGCAAAAGCGATAGTAAACCTTTCGATGCTGTAACTGCGTCATCTGTTGTATGCCTTTCGCCGCCAATATCGCATTTGAGCAATATGTCATCGCGGCCGCCATTACGACTGCGCTTACACAGTTTTTATACGCTTCGGATGTACGCCAATACAGCACATTCGACCGAAACTGAGCAGCAACTTTTCTCTGAGGCACTGACTTCCAACGTAGGCCTTCTACAAAACTTTCGCGCATATAAGAAGTGGATCTCGTCATCTAATTTTTGAGCGATTAATTAACGTGCGCAGTTGATAACCGTAAACGCTGGAGTCTTTCAACGCGTTCGAAAAATGTTTGGATTTTGATAATACGTAAGATCTTTTGGCTATGTTCAACTTATTCCATAAAACTATTGTAGCTGCATTTAAACTTACTTTGTTTAAATTGTTTGAGACTGTGCTAAATATAACTGACTTCATTGAAATATAAAATGTAATTAAACTGTAAACACACTCTTAACCCCAGTATAAAAAAGCTTATTGACTACGCCCTGCTGATTGAACCATAATGCAGCGTGTACAAAGCTACAGATCTTTACGATAGCAAACAATATGCCGCTATGTGACAAAAATGCATTAAACGTGCTCGATTAGCTCAAGAAATTACTGAAGTTCTTGTGACATTGTTGGGACTTTACGGCGCCCCGCAGTCATTCAGCGCCCGGAGAATTCTGCCCCCCAGTCGTTACGCCCCTGATCAATGCGCGCATCAACAAATCATGGTACACTGCTCTAACCAGAGGCATACGGGAACCTTGGGCTGTAGGCCGGGCAAAATTTTCAATTCGCCCGAATTTTTGCGCCACTTTGAGGAAAAACGAATAGGAGAATTTCACGGGGCGATGATTCTGTTTCAGACACTTTCCCAAAAGTATCGGCAAGTTCTTCCTGAATTTTTTAAGCTTGTCCGAATCTCCCCCCCACTGCGTACGCCTATAGCTTTAACGCAGAAACTTTGGCAAAATACTAGCTATCTACAGCTTAGTGGATTGAATAATTGGTTTTACGTGGTCATAACAATTTTT
>Ga0210059_1002209_pt1 | contig 30206 bp, 16 predicted proteins | sample Ectturendosymbi2_FD_188042 | JGI IMG/M metagenome (GOLD analysis project Ga0210059, IMG submission 188042) | Ecteinascidia turbinata endosymbiont from Florida, USA - Sample 2 (SPAdes) (version 2) | ecosystem: Host-associated > Tunicates > Ascidians > Unclassified | place: Key West, Florida...
CTTCTAAAACTCCTGTTAATCAAAAAAATCTATCATCTTAACACCCTGCACCTCTACCCAGCGAAAATGAACAAAGACTCGAAAACGAACAAAGAAAGAGTTACCGGATTCTTATACCAAGCTGTTGAACTATCGACATCCGATCGTTCGATTTTTTACAGAAAACGAGGGCTTGGTCCAGATCAAAGTCACCATAACCAATCACGACGTTGGTCCTGATTACAAACTACACTAGCCCAAATTACACGGATCGCCTCCAAGTGAATATACACTGTATCACTGTTTTTTAAGGTGCTTTAGGGCAGGGGTACTCAAACTTTTGGTGTTATGGAGCCCATGAAGAGATTGGCCATAATTTACGGAGCCCCACAATAAATTTATAAAAATAAAAACAAAAAAAACACATTGTGACTTACCGATTGATGTTGCTGAGTAAATTGGAAGTGCTTTATTTAATGACTCGAATGCATTTGCTGCTTTGTATTTAAAAAATATTCAAATTGCGGTTCAATTGAAGTCACTTGTAAGATTAGAAACGAATAGCTCGCGGAGCCCCGAGGTTTCTCTCGCGGAGCCCTGGGGCTCCGTACGGAACACGTTGAGAACCTATGCTTTAGGGACCCGATTTGGGTCCCTACAATTGAAAATCGGGTCCCTAGAATCAGAGAAAATCATCATCGGGTCCCTAGAATCAGAGAAATCGGGTCCCTACAGGTTCATATCGGGTACCTAACATTTTCCTTAAAAAAAAACCCTGACTGTATTGAAATTTTTTTCACAGTTCACAATTTTTAAGCAACTTGCGCTTGCCCTGAAAAAAAAACAGAGTTGCCCTGAAAATTTTCACTTTAGTGAAAATACTTTTTATATTCAGGATTTTTAACAACTTGCGCTTGCCCTGAAAACAGAGTTTCCCTTGAAATTTTTCACTGTATTGAAATATACTTTATCATTCAGGATTTTGAGCAACTTGCGCTTGCCCTGAAAAATAGAGTTGTCCTGGAATTTTTCACTGTATTAAATATACTTTTTACATTCAAGATTTTCGAGTAACTTGCGGTTGCCCTGAGAAACAGAGGGTGCCCTGAATTCACTGTACTGAATATGTATTTTTTATTATTCAGGATTTTTTAGCAACTTGCGCTTGCCCTGAAAAACAGAGTTTGGCCTGAAATATTTCACTGTATCGAGTATACTTTTTACAATCAGAAAGTTTGAGCAACTTGCGCTAGTCCTGAAAAACAGAGTTTGCCCTGGAATTTTTCACTGTACTGAATATGTATTTTTTATCATTCAGGATTTTTGAGTAACTTGTGTTTGCCCTGAAAAATAGAGTTGCCCGGGAATTTTTCATTGTATTGAAATATATTTTATCATTCAGGATTTTTGAGCAACTTGCGCTTGCCTTGAAAAACAGAGTTGTCCTGAAAATTTTCACTGTGTTGAAATACTTTTTACATTCAAGATTTTTGAGTAACTTGGCTTGCCCTGATTAAAATATATTTTATCTTTCAGGATTTTGAGCAACTTGCGCTTGCCCTGAAAAACAGAGTTGTCCTGGAAATTTTCACTGTATTGAATATACTTTTTACATTCAAGATTTTCGAGTAACTTGCGCTTGCCATGAAAAACAGAGTTTGTCCTGAATTCACTGTACTGAATATGTATTTTTTATTATTCAGGATTTTTTAGCAACTTGCGCTTGCCCTGAAAAACAGAGTTTGGCCTGGAATTTTTCACTGTACTGAATGTACTTTTTACATTCAGGATTTTGAGTAACTTGCGCTTGCCCTGAAAAACAGAGTTGCCCTGGAATTTTTCACTGTATTGAAATATATTTTATCATTCAGGATTTTGAGCAACTTGCGCTTGCCCTGAAAAATAGAGTTGTCCTGGAATTTTTCACTGTATTAAATATACTTTTTACATTCAAAATTTTCGAGTAACTTGCGCTTGCCCTGAAAAACAGAGGGTGCCCTGAATTCACTGTACTGAAAATGTATTTTTCATTGTTCAGGATTTTTTAGCAACTTGCGCTTGCCCTGAAAAACAGAGTTTGGCCTGGAATTTTTCGCTCTATTGAATATGTATTTTTTATCATTCAGGATTTTGAGCAACTTGCGCTTGCCCTGAAAAATAGAGTTGTCCTGGAATTTTTTACTGTATTAAATATACTTTTTACATTCAAGATTTTCGAGTAACTTGCGCTTGCCCTGAAAAACAGAGGGTGCCCTGAATTCACTGTACTGAATATGTATTTTTTATTGTTCAGGATTTTTTAGCAACTCGCGCTTGCCCTGAAAAACAGAGTTTGGCCTGGAATTTTTCACTCTATTGAATATGTATTTTTTATCATTCAGGAGTTTTGAGCAACTTGCGCTTGCCCTGAAATCAAAGTTTGCCCTAAAATTTTACAAACCCGGGGGGGCGGCCGCCCCCCCGCCTATGATGAGCATCACAAAACTATCGCCTAATACTGTTCCCACAACACGCGCACCTCTGCTCTCCCTCGTGACACTACTTTCGCTTGAAAAGCGTGACAGTAAACATTCTGCATAATGTAATCAAGTTGTAACCAGATATTTCCGGATCAGGCAGCATGTTAAGTGATGTCACAGCGGAACCGCGAAGATCACATAAAGGCAACGACATGGCAGTGAAAACAAGGTGAGTTCGTGATTAGCTAAGACTGTTGATGCTGCAAATAAACGCATGTGGAATAACAGTATCAAAACAATGTACTGTTATATTGACTTCTAAACCCACATAGCACGAAAAAATACTCTACGTATGTGTAACGGCAGATGATGAGACTGAAATTAACGGTGTAGTTACAGCAAATAACGACCAGAGGCAGTATTCTTGAGGCTGGTGTTATCTAACTAGAAAACGCAAACAATGAGTTTGTGTTCTTGCGGAAGTTCAGCGATTTTTCCCGTTGCACTGCCGTCCACTACGAAGATACGGCGCATAATCGCAGTTTAAAGGCAGTAAATTAAATAACGCAGATCACAGCTCTAGCTGGAAAGTTCCAACATGCTTTTATGTGGGAACGTAATGTAGTACAGTACTTCGGGATTCATAAATTTTACATGATCACATTTTGTCTGGAACCGCATGTGCCAGTTGCTGCATAGTGGAAAAGTTTCACGCTTATATTGTAGAAAACACTCATCGGCGATGTAACTATTTGGAAAGTAAAAACAGCAGAGCATTTTCCCTGCTTTTCGTAATCATTGGGAACAAAATAAAAAAACGTTTAAGTTAATGCATGAAGTATTCTAAGCTTGAAATTTAAACTGATGCTCATTCCAATGAAGTTAAAAGTCCAAATCGTCATCTGGATCTTCTTCATCAAAATCATCAGCTTCGTCTGGTTCGTAGTATATTTTTCCGCTTACGGCTTCATTGACATTATCACCAGGTACAACAGGCAGCTTTGCTTTCACATAAGGTAATACAAGCTTGTCCTTTTGCACTCTTTCATGTTGGGATAAAGAAAGGTTAAAGCTTGCACTTTGATGAACCAGAGTAGCCACATCAACGTATTCTTGTATGGCAGCATTTTTTGGGTTTGCTGTCCAAGGCTTGCATGCGAAAATCAAATCTTTTGAAACTGAGAATTCTTCTTTTGAAGTAACAACCTTACCATTTTTTCTCGTTGCTTTAGCATTACAAATAAGAACATGATTTCTTGGTGGAGCAAGATCAGCTGCAGAGGTCTGTTTTACTTTGTTTAGCTCTGTTTCTTCATCAGTTATGCTTAAAATTGCTGTTGCTAGTTTTTTTATTGAGTTTGTAATTTCAAAGGGGTGACAATCTGCATGAAGTAATGCCAAAATGTTCACATCATTGCAACTGCTTTTTAATGCTTGCAGCTGCCACGCCACTGTGGTTAAATGGTAGTTATACAGCCAGGCACTTAATGAGTCAATCACATACAAAACATTTTGCTCTACAGCATTCCCTCTACCTGATGGTAGATCAGCCAGATCTGCAGTACTTTTAAACAAGAGATCATGCGTGTAGCATATAACTTTGTCTCTGCTGTTAGTTAAATTGGCTTTTTTCAGAAAAGCTTCTTCTGAATGTTCAAACAAGAAAATATATGTTTTGGACTTTCGCTGGACTGCATTATAGGTGAAGGTGTACAATAAACTATGGTCTTCAATAACAGAAGAATCCAAGAATAACATAAATCGCGATTGCTCTATGCCATTAAGCAAACTGTGAAGTAAAGTCTTCACCATTGAAAAGTATTTTTAAATAACCCCAGTCAGTAGTTTTTACAGAGATCTGTAATCTGCATATAATTTTCTGCACAATCCATAAAATTCAATCAGTGTACAACTTATTTGACACAATGTATAAGTTTAACGCTTCGACCAACACTTCAATTACGACACAAAAATGCCACACATCCTTGAAAACTATGTGCACACATAAGCATTAACTTACAGCTAAAAATGAAAAGACCTACAGCATTTATTTTTATTGAGAGTAAAGTAAATAAATACTGTACAGATAACATAAACAATGCCCAAGTCAAATTAGATTTTAAAGTTAACCAGCATGGCCCATACAAAAGCAAAATACTCTGGAAAGTGCATTTGTTAAAAGCACATTAAATCCACTATTCAAATAAGATGTGACAATACTAACTGATAGACAAAATAAATGCTGTTGACATCAAATAGACATAAGTTGTTGGTATCCAAGGAAGAGCTGTATTTGTTAGATATTATTAAATCTACTTCATTTGTAATTCAACACAAAGACACCTAGCAACATTTCACAAGTTGTATAATCCACCTGCTTCCTAGCTTTGCTCAAATGTTTACTGGGGCCAGTGGTTCTTAACCTGAGGTAAATTTAATCTGCCAAAGGGGTAGCGTAAATTTATTGAACCATAAATTCCAGCCAATGTAAATTTTTATAAAACATTCTAAGCTTAAAGAGTTTGTTAATTTCGTATTTTCAATAAATGAGCACCATTTAGTATATTAGGGGTAAATCTGGTAATCTTGTTTCATAAAAGGGTAAGATATGTAAAAAAGGTTAAGGACACTGGCCTAGGCAAACTAGCAGCAAGATTCTTAATGTTTTAGTTTTATTTCATTACTTTTTATTATTATACATTTTGCAATCTGTTGCTATATCTGAAGACAGTGGCTACAGAACCGCCCATGGATCTTTAAATTTGACACCTTATCCGACCACCTCTTGTAACGTGACAGTAACACACGACAAGAATGTAGTAGACTTGGTATAATCATAGTAAAGGCCAAAGGTAAACCTAAAATCTAACCCTAACCACAGCCCTAACGTAACCCTAACCTAATGCTAACCTAACATTAAGCTAACCTAATGCTAAGGTGACGCTAACCTACTGCAAACCTAACACTAGCCTAACGCTAGCCCTTGAACCTGACCCCTAAAACAAAAGTTTGTAAAGTTTTGAAAAAAGTAAAGTAAGACTGGTCCCACCAATTCAAACATGCAAGCAGTAACCATTACAAAAACAGAGTCAGAAGGCACCAAGATAAGAGGCGAGTCCACAACTATTGGCATGGTGGAGTTGCAACTTAACCATTATGCTACTATAGTGGTTCCCAAACTTTTTTGAGCTGTTACCCAAAACGTGGATTAGGTCTTATTACCCACAATATTTCGCAGTGATCACTCATAATATAGAAAATGGTGGTTTTGGTTCTGTATTACCCCCCGAAGAATTGAATGAATATTACCCATAAGGAATAATTTACCCCCAGTTTGAAAACCACTGTGCTACCAGGTCGACGCTGCCTGAGTGAAAAGCCAACTGCTTTATTCGAACCATGTCATGCAAGGCAGTATGGTCACATAAGTTTTGAAATAGGAAGATCCATGGGTGGTTCCGTAGCAACTTCCATATCTGAAATCTCCTAATGGGTGATATGATTTCCACCCTTGCCTCATTAACCTCATTCTGTTATGCTATGTGGCTGTGCCATGTAGGACATGCAACTGTGATACCTCACAATGGGAATAGGTAACTGCACTGCTTCTTTGTGGTCTGTGTAACTATGTTGACAAAAACTGTTTTTGCCACTGTTGCATGCCTCTTCTGTTCTGTAATGCTATGGTTGCTGCAGTGCATGGCTTTCCACTTCATAACCTCCATTGTCATTTCTCCGACTTTTGCAATGACTCATTTATTTATCTGTATAGGCTATCTTACAATTCTTCGCACACTGCTTGCCAGCTATCATCTGTGCTATGCATTTATGCAACTGAACGTTGTGCATATGTTATGTCTTTGCACTGCAGCTTGCCTTATGTATTACTTTCCATTTGCTTACACTACTGAATTTGTGTTGTTCTTATGCTTTTTTCTGCATGCTGTGTCTGCATATCTACTAATTTCGATAGTGTCTATTTTACTGCCAAGATGCTGGCGGCAACAGATCGGCCGGAGCTATTGTGCCGCCAGTCGAACATTCAGTCCATCGCATGATGCAATACAAAGAAAAAGGTCACTTTGTCAGGAACACGCTGTCCTGCTCATGGTGTAATGGTTGGGTGTTACGGCTGCTATGCCAATGGTTGGCGGTTCTACTCTCACCTTGCCGTTTTTCGTTTCTTTTTTTCTTTGCTTTTTTTCAGGCTCCGCTTAGGTGTTACCTTTACAGGTTAGTGTTGTTAGGTTAGGATTAGGTAGGTTAGAATTAGGGTTACGTTAGCTTAGTGTTAGGGTTAGCTTAGCATGATTTGGTTAGCTTAGCGTAAGGTTAGCTTAGGGATAGGTTAGGATTAGGGTTACCTTAGAGCTTCGGTTAGGGTTAGGTTGTAGGTTTATCTTTTAGTTATATTTACTTCCTTTCTACCAAACCTTCTGCTGCTGCCATCCTGACAGCAAATTGACACTGCCTTTTTTTGGTTGCTTATGTTATGGAAAAGACAGATGCATTTTATTCACCTTGTTTTGCAGAACTGAGCAAAATAACTGCTAGAATAATCTTTAATAAACATGTTACAACAACAGTCGACATGCAGCTTTTACATGAAATCTTGTCTTACAAATCCACTATGAGAGAAGCAGAGAACCACGTTACCACGGTGAAACTACACGGCATTTCAATTCAACATCCCGAGTTGGAACAAGATGCGAGGTTCGCAATATAAGCTTACAATTCCACGACAGCCTGAGATGAGCGGACTGTCATATTTTTCGATCCAGATCAGAGGTGATCACGGAGCCGGGGTGCCGGAGTCGACTCCGGAAGGAGTCTACGATTTTTGCCGAAGCCGGAGCAGGACCCAGAGTCGGATTTTTGAATGAAAAACGGACTCAGAACTGGAGCAGGAGTGATAATTTTGGTTTTTACAGGAGTCAGATAATTAATTTTATTAAATTTAAATTTTCTCTGAACGGCTAATATTGTTAGATTGATATATTCACTATATTCTCTCGGATAAATTGGTCAGTCATATTACGCCTGTGAAACTACTGTATTCTTTAATGGAAAATACAGTAACACAATATACATGCACAAAAATTTGACCAGAGTAAAAAAAACAGATTTTCAATAAACAACCCAGAAGCTTGTGAATGAGGGAGGGTGGCAGACTGGCGGTCTGTGTTCTGGTCAGTGTTGCCACTGCTAGGGTTTCTTTCACCAGATCTGGGGTTTTTCTGTTTTATCTGGGGTTTTTACAGAAAATCTGTTTTTTTTACTCTGGTCAAATTTTTGTACATGTATGTTGTATTACTGCACTTTCCATTAAAGAATACAGTAGTTTCACAGGCGTAATACTAATATGTGCAGAGTCAGTAGCCAGTGCAGATGTGAGTAGTAGCGCTAGGCTGAACCAAATTTTTTTAAATATAATGGTTTACAGGTTAAGCACTAACTAAGCAAAGGACAGCAATCCAATCTATCGCTGATAGTGATATGCCAAGGGCTGCTTGTGCATGAAATTGGAATGCTTTTTTGGTTTTGAAGATGCTGTGGTTGTGAATCTCTTCAATGTTTTACGGGCGCAATGAATGTGATATGAATGTAAAATTTTGAATGTTAAATTAGTAGTGAAATATTGCAATTAACGCAATGGTTAGAGTGAAAAGAAAACTGTAAGACCTTGAATGCATCATGTACTTGTTGCAATTTGTGCATTTTGGAGAAAGTAAAAGAAAACATTAAACGTTATTTTAGAGAAGATCTAACTAGCTTTTTTTATGCTACTTCATACATTTGATTTGCTACTAGCCTACTTGTAAATTGTGATGTCAGTAGACTTGAGCTTGTTAAAAATATGATGCAAATAATGCATATTACCTTAATTTTTATGTGCAAGTACGGGTAGCGTGCTTTTCGAGTTTGGTTTTGACTTTTTTTAAACATTTTGTATGTCTGGGTTTTCTTATTATTTTCTGTTTTTTTTCAAGGTAAATTCTGGGGTTTTTCTTCATAATGGAGTGGCAACACTGGTTCTGATCTGATTGGTGCATAGCTTATGTTCAACTGCTGTATCAAAGGACGTCATTTACTGGAAGTTTTCCCTCTTTGCTGGGTCGTGTTTTGAGCAGTATTCACAATTTCTTAGTTTCGGTGAAATGTAGAAGATAACAATGCATGTAATATGTGCCTTATTACGCATCAACACTAACAGCAGTGCAGTTTCAGTTCTGGGAACCAATATAGGGGTCCCGATCTGATGAACCAATATAGTGTTGCCAGTGAAGCAAAAACCAATGTAGGGTTTTCCTTGGTGTGCACACACAAAACCCCTTGACACGAATGACAAGTTGATACAAACCAGATCTCACGTACGAGATACAATAGCGAGTAGCGAACGGCAAGTCATAATGCGAAAAGGTAAATCCACTATATATCGCTTACAGCCCACTTATTTTTTCTTACTGCTTTGCCCACTTACTGTTTTGGATTTACCCTTGCACCTGTTGCTATGCTGCTGTAAATGAGTTGTTCCACTTCTTGCCAAATCATGTTTCATCAGTGAATTGCATGACACACATCTCACATATCCTGTATCATATGCACTTTCACTGTTACTGGAATGTACAAGATGAAATTGATCCCATACTGAACTTCTATTGGAATGTACAAGATGAGATTGATCCCATGCTGAACTTCTTGATTCCATACTGAACTGAACACACAATCTTAACCGACTGTAACTGACTGACAGCAAATTTCACTAAATTTTGATTGACTGACTGACACATCCGACAGCTTCTGGAATGCTGGTCTCCGGTTTGGCGCGAAAAGGACCCCGGCTTTACTTTATTACGTCCTCGACAACGACCAGGCTTCAGCCAATAGACATAGACGATTAAGGTCGGTGCGACGCACGTCACGACTGTGATGTGAACTGCGAAGTCAACCGTGCGTGGCAGATAACACAATATAAACCCATCATCCATCATCAGATCTCTCAAGTCTTAAGTTATCAAAAAAATTTTGCAGGAAAAAATCAAAACGTGAAAAAATATAAAGTGCTCCAAGCGTAGCGTTTTGGATAATCCGTATCCGGCTTGAGCAAAAATGATATCCAATCCGGGTCCGGATCCAAAAAATTCTCCAAAAATCCGGATCCGGAACAACACTGGCAGGAGTTTGAGCGGTCATTTCTTATGTAAAAACATGAGTGAATTACAGTTAGATCGATGATTGCAGCCGGAGTTTGAACAGGAGTCGGATTCTCAAATTTGAAGAATAGCCAGATCCGGATTCAAAAATTTTGGAACAGGAGCGGAGTCGGAGTCTGAAAAAGCGACTCTAGCCACTGTGACGGTTTCGATGCCAGCGGTTGCCTGCGCCTGCACTGATTAATCCGCTTATTGATTACGTGCCGCGTTGAATTGCATTGCTTTGCCTGGTCGTTTGTATCGCACGTCGATGTCAGATCGTTTCTAGTTTCGTACCAGGCGGTTGTTGTGTTGCGCTGCAGATGTTGATGCGTGCTGGTGTTCTTAGTTGAACAAAGCCTGGTGAAAGGTTTCATTCGTCGCTAGGTTCTGTTGTGACAATTTATTCAACTAAGAAAGAAATGGATAAGCAACTGCTTCGCCCTCGAGAGTTGTGTGTCGAACCGGGAGCACCTGACGCTGGCCGCGTATTTGCATTCTGGTTAAGGACTGTAGAGGTCTCCAGCTACATTCCTCCGTCACCTTCATGATGAATGGCCCTGAAGAAGCTCTGACGATACCGCCATTGAAGCCCCAACAACTCTCTGTAGCCGTGGCCAGGCTGGACACACCTCGCTTATTTGAGTTCCTCTAACCTGAATGTACTCCGATAGCTTCCCGCTCGAGGAAATACACTCCCAAGGATGCCAAGTTCATCGAATCTGAAGTTCAACGACTTCTGGCGGCGGACATAATCGAGCTCGCTCGAGTCAGCGTAATTTACCTTTCGCAAGTGCTGAAACCAAAACCGTGTGCAAAAATTGTCGTATCTGCGCTGAAGTAAAACCGCAATTTTTTAAGCCTGCATCTCAAACCTTGATTAAAGCTGTGCGTCCGTGGGATCGCATAAGTGTCGACTTTAAGGGCCCAGTGTCCGGTCCTCATCCGTATCTGCTTATTGTTGTTGACAAACACTCCCGTTTTCCCTTTGTTTTTCCATGTAAAAATATGAAGTTGTCCACTGTAACGCTATGCTTGTCGTCGCTGTTCTGTTTGTTTGGTTTTCTTGGTTGCGTGCATAGCGATAGAAGCGCTCCTTTCGTATCTCGAGAAACTAGATCCTTCGTCGCCACTCGTGGCATCTCCTTCAGTACCTCAACTCCGTACCATCCACAGGGGAATAGCCAGTGCGAACGCTCTAACCAAACTATCTGACGAACTATAAAACTGTTGCTGTATAGTGAGCGTCTTTCTGAAGACCTCTGGGAAACAGTTCTGCCAGAAGCTCTCCATGCTGTCCGGTCCCTTGTTTGTCTTTCAACTAATGAAACTCCCCATGAACGCTTCCTGCGGTTCCACCGCAAGGCCATGGATGGTTCTGCGCTCCCTTCGTGGTTATTGCATCCAGGCCCCGTTCTTCTACGTCGCCATGTTCGAAACAAGGGCGACCCCTTATGCGACCTGGTTGAACTCGTGGAAGGTAATCAGACGTATTCTCTGATACGTCTAGGCGACGGCCAAGAAAGCATGGTTTCCACATTTGACTTGGCGCCGTTTCCCAGGTCTCCAGCAATTGCCGAAGAGCTCACGACAGACGTCACCTTGCATCGCACGACGACTCCGAGGGGTTGGACAGTGTCTTACCCAATTGCCTTGGCAATCCGCCACCTGCCGTTGAGTCGCCAGGGTTGACCTCCCCGTCGCCAAGCACTGACTCCATTCCGTCACCGCCGTGTGCAGATATGCCACACCTACGTCGGTCGACAAGAGTCAGGAAACCCCCTGATCGTTTTGGTGATGGGTCCGTATAATTTAAAAGGGGGAGAGTGTGACGGTTTCGATGCCTGCGGTTGCCTGCGCCTGCACTGATTAGTCCGCTTATTGATTACGTGCCGCGTTGAATTGCACTGCTTTGCCTGGTCGTTTGTATTGCACGTCAATGTCAGATCGTTTTTAGTTTCGTACCAGGCAGTTGTTGTGTTGCGCTGCATATGTTGATGCGTGCTGGTGTTCTTAGTTGAATAAAGCCTGGTGAAAGGTTTCATTCATTGCTAGGTTCTGTGGTGACAGCCACCTCTGATTCAGACTTATGGAAAAAGTTGCACACTGCACAATCACTCATTTATTATCTTCAGAAGCACATTTTCAGCCTTCTGTGCCATGACTCCGCGTCTGTCTATCAGAGATGATCAGATAGTGGATTTTTACTATCCGATCCTATCTTGTTTTTGAAAAATGATATCCGTATCTGATCCGAATCCTGTTTTGGTTAAAATTATACTATCCATATCCCAAAACTATCCGAAAGTGTTGTATGTGATGCACAACATTCATTTTTGTGTAGTATCTATTTTGCCTTGTGAGGCAAAATAACTGCTGAAGTTATTTTGTCTTTAGCTGAACACAATTGACTGAAGTAGTCGCATGACAAGTTTGGAACTCAAGTCCTACTTAGTTGACCGTGACATCTGTAACAGCTCAGTCCCACATCCATGGACAAGTGTTGTAATGGCTTCAGGGCTGGCAAGCAGTTAGCAGCTTCTTGTTTGCATTAAGTGAACTGTAGGCTAAACCCTTACTCTGAACACTGAACCACTAAACCTAAAAGTTGACTGTAAACCTTGACCATAAGCACTGATCCTAAACCCTAACCATGAACTCTTAAACCCCAACCAATTTTCTCTGCGTACTGTATTCGTGACATCACCACTTCAATCAATTGTGTTCAAATCAAGGCAAAATAGTCCCAACACAGGTTTTGCCTCTTGAAGCAGAATAGACACTACCTGCCTTAATGTGTTGTGCCACTGTTGCGGTCGGAAAGCCCAAGCAGCAAGTGCGCAAAGCTTCACACTGTGGCAACAAGCAACAATAGAGATCACAAGATCACTTTTGTCGTCACCATAGTAAGTACTATCAACTGTTTACTAGCTTCACGAGGATCATTAGAGGTCACTCACCATGATCACTCCATTGGGAGCATTCTATTATTGCTTGTTCGTGCCACATATATATGGGTGTTGTTCTTCGCGCACATCTTGTTCGCAGTGAATTGCACATTCAACGCAATGCCAACCGAGATGTTGTAACACCACTTTGGGCCCTGACATGCTAATAAACAGAAAGTTTGACATATCTTGTAAGCTTGACATATCGCGTAGCCAAAGTACTTTTCTGAGTCAAGTGCATTAAAAAGCAAGCTGAAGTTTTGCCACAGTCCCGTCGCCACGGGGGGGGCTTTGGTGCGCTTTCCTCCTCCAAAACAAAGCTCCAAGCCCCCCCGCAAATGAAATATGGAGCACTATAAAACAGTGATGTTTGTTCAAATTTCAGAACGTCAAGCCCCACTGCACAAATGTAAAGCCCCTCTATTGCAGACTTTTCTGCGCTTTGTTTCAGAGGAGGAAAGCGCACCAAAGCCCCCCCACACCAAGCTTTTCATTAGCCATTTCGTTGGTAACAATGATTAGATTTTAACACATCCATGAGTTCACATTCATAATTCATTGGTTAATCCTACCCATTGTTGCACTTTAACCAAACCTACCTGTAACTACTATAGCAATGCTAGTCTACAAACAATACACTGGCTTAAAAGATGTCACTTATATTGGAATGACTGACTAAAAATTCAGTCTAACAAGTTAATGCCACAAAACAACAATTTTTCATATCATGTTTCAGAAAGAAAAAAGCTATCTGGCCTGGTATCATCCAACAAGTCAATGCAGAATAGGCGTGTAGACTGCAAAGCCTCGTGCAGACTACAGACCACATTAAAAGTTAGAGTGCTCTAGCTGGTCTAGACTAGATCACAGTAGGCCTACACTAAAGTCCAGGTACGCAGCAAACAACATATTTGATGTATACTGAAAGGGTCCTATCTTGACACACCAGGAACAGATTCATGCTAACAAATTTGGCGTGTCCAATCAGCAGGTTAAGAGGGGAATGAGATTACACTCTGGTACAGAGCTTACACCATAGACAGACTCGGAGTCATGGCACAGATGGCTGAAAAGATGCTTCTGAAAATAATAAATGAATGATTGTGCAATGTGCAACTTTTTCTAAAAGTCTGAATCCTCGAATTATCGATAAAAGCGTTTCGGATATCCGTATCCGGTTCCAATTTGAAAGCAGTTTTTGGACATCCGGATCCGGTAGGAAATTCACTATCCTGCCGGATATCCAACCGGCAAACCGGATAGTGATCATCTCTGCTGTCTATGATGCGGAGGTGTACAGGAGCCGGATTGGACTCCGGCCGGAGTCTTAACGAATTTCGAAAATAGGAGTGAAGCCGGATTTGATTATTTAAGGAAGGACCGGAGCCGGAATAATTTTATGAATATTAGGTTAGTTTGCTTATTACTGATTATTATTACCGCAGTTTTTTTTACAAAGCATGTTATAATGTAAACTTCAAATGTGAAAAACTACTTCACAGGAAGTCTAAAAACTTAAAACAAGTTAAATGTAAGCAAGGTTAGGTTGGTGAGTTTCATGTGTGTAAAGACTTGGACAATTTCTTGTTCATGGTGATGCGTTGAAAATCTATTGATCAATAAAATTTAGCTCACATACAAAATTTAGGTAGTGTCTCAACAACCATCTACACTTTTTCGTTTCGAAAGACAAAAAGACCGAAACCCGTATCCAGTTTTCTGCCAGATCTAAAACCGAGTTGGAGAAAATCTCACTTAGGGTTGCCAGATGGCCAGTATTTCACCGGCCTGGCCGGTATTTTACTGCAAATTTAGCAGAGGCCGGTAAGAAGCCGGTATTTTGAAACTGAATAATTTGCAGAAATTGAAAAGAACTAACGTAGAACGTCTCAAATTGTAATGCCTCTAATAATGAATCTTTTCAAGGACAATTCTCAAAGCGAAGTTTATATAAGGGCAAACTCTTACTTCTTGTGCCTGTATAACACCACTCATTGTCTCTCCGCCGCTTTCCCTCTTTCTTTGTTTAGTCCTACTTAGCATCTTCCGTCGTCCTAAACGTGATTTGTATGAGCATTTCCTTTGGCAATTAACCGTGTAACTGGCGTAGGTGAGGTTCTTGTCTGAACTACTACTGCAGGCTTGCAGGCAGAATGCAGGAGAATCATAGAAATGGACAGGACGACAGTGACATTGCAGTGACTAGCAAACCTTTCACAACCACGCAAGCTGCAGTGAACACACACATTGTTTCGTCAACGGGCTATACCTGGCTCAAGCAAGGGCCAGCGAATCTTTGGTACAGAAGGTAGTAAGAAATTTTTTGAAGAGTTTCATGTGAGCTACAAAATATTTGTTGTGAACTGAAGTGAATGTAGCACGCAAGAAATCATTAATTGTGCTATGTTATTCATACAGGCAATACTACAGAAGAAAAGAACATACCATTAAATTGCACGGAAAGATGTTAACTCCAGAAAGTGATATACAACATACAAAATAGGACTTTTACTACATGCATTATTTTAGTAGAGTTTAAGAAAACGTCTCCGTTCACACTGAACACTTCAGTTATCGTTTTTCATTTAAAGTAGTTGGTTAGTTTGCTAATACTTAACATAGGGCTATAGAACAGACTATGCTGATTGCTGACGAAGCGTACGTTTATGCAGAGTTTGACACATTTTAAAACAGACCATTGTGGGAGCTTCATGAAATTGTAAAAAATAACATGAAATATAAATACATTGTCAAAAAAGCATTCTTTTAAAAAAATGTAATTCGAGAATCACGTGCCATTAAATATGCGCTTACGAATGCAGCATAGATCTGTCACTATTGACAAAATGGCCGGTATTTTTACAAAACGCATCTGGCAACCCTATTCTCACTACTGTCAGCATAGTCGAGTGGGAATTAAGTGTCTAGACAATTGTCAGTTCGTGTCATTCCTTTGTTGTATTTGAATTATATTTTGATGTAGCCTATTTACACAAGACTGCATGCCAAAATTTTCAGATCCCTTATGATGAACATTTCGAAAAGCAGACAAGCTACAATTAAGCTTTTGGAATAAGGTCAGGTTTAGCATTCAGGGTTAAGGTTTTGTGTTAGTGTTTAGGGTTAGGATTATCATTTTGGGATAGGGTTCAGTGTTAGTGTCTAAGGTTAGGGTTTAGGGTTAGCTCTCAGTGTTGAGGGTTAGGGTTTACGGTTAAGATTTAGGGTTGAGGGCATAGGGTTACAAAAAATTAATAGCCACCTTAATCCTTTAATCTGGGAAGCAACTGATATGTAAAGAATAGGTAACACATTTTGCAGAGGTCAGCAATTTGGTTTGATACGTTTTTTTTTAGTCTTTTCAAATCGAAAACCAGATACAGTCGTTTAGACACTCCCAAAAGTTTATAGCATTCAGTTTGGAGTTTAAGCATGAGTCGGAGTCCAAAACTTGAAAATGTTTCGGAGTCGGAGTATGTTCAGCCGAAGCAGGAGTGGAGTCAGAGTCAAAAATTTCAGACTCCGTACACCTATGCTGTGGTGTAATCCAGGGTCACCAACACAGTGCCCGTGGGCGCCAAGTCACCCTTAAGGACCACATGAGTTGCCCTCCAGCTTGTTAAAAAATAGCTCAAATATCACTCACCAGTGAGATGCATCTAAATCAGGGATTCTCAACTGGGGGTACATGGACCTCTGAGGGTCCATGGGTGACCTATTGAAGCGGTCCACACAATTTTCTTATGTAGTAATACTTCCGTTGCTGACCAGTGGTAAAGTCCATGATGTCGAAAGAACCCATATGAACTGTTAACTGTGTATTAAATGCAATAGAAGTGTGTATTAAATGCAATGTGTAAATGGATTTTTGTGTGTGATAAATTTTTTGGTTATCTACTGGGGTCCACAGAGTTATCTGAAAAGGCATGGTGGTCCACGGACGAAAATGAGTTTAGAAGCCCTGATCTAAATTTCTGTGGTTCCGTGAGCAGGTACCACATTTGCACACACTGAATGAAACAGGCGCACAGCTTTCATTTATCCTATTCCTGTCTAGCGGATTGGACATGTGTGACAGATTAAACTCTCTCGTATGTAATCCGCCAGAGTGAATGGAATAAACTGAAAGCAGTGCACGAGTTTCATTCAATGTGCGCCAATATAATCAGGAGCCTCGTGGAGTAATACATACTTCTCTGTGAGATGATACAAACAAGGTGGAAACAAGATAGCGGGCGCAGTGAAAATGAGGGCAACACTGACCCCAAAAAGATGGCAGAAAAAAATAATACTTACTATTTTAACTGTGAATGGGAGGTAGAGTTTTTTACCACTGTCGAAGGGGCCTGCATGTGTCTCATTTGCGGGGTAACAGCAAAGCGGCACAATGTGGAGAGATTTCACAACATGTCACACAAGCTGCCATACTGACTACCCGCCGGGCAGTGCACTACGAGCAGAAAAAGCCTGCGAGTAGGCAGCTTTGTGCAAAGAGCAACCTTTTTTCACGAGACCGGATAAAAACTCCCAAAAAGCAACCGAAGCCTCATTCAGAGCTACGCAGTTTTTGATTCAGACAAAGAATGGCTTTTCAGACGGGGAGGTTGTAAAAGAAGCAATTATGCTAATTCGCTGGGCGTTGTTCGAGCCAATCATACTCCGCTGACGAAATAATGTGACTGTTCAATGCAGCTCCCGTGATTGCGAAAGGTTCGCTAGTTTACAATGTCACTCTCTTCTTGTCGATTTGTATGATTTTCCTGCATTTTGCCTGCAATAGCCTACGGTACTGTAGTAGTTCAGACAACAACCCCACCTACGCAGATTGAAATAATTATTTGCCAAAAGAAATGCTCAGATCGCGTTTAGGACGACGGAAGATGCTAAGTATGGAAGTATGACAGTGGTGCAGCCAGAAATTTTGTTCGGGTGGGGCATGCAGGGTTGCACGCAGGGGGGGCTGAGGGGGCTAGAGCCCCCACCCGCCTTAACGGAAATCGCCTAAACACAAATTTGTTGCTGACATTTCTTAAAACACAAAATGATTCCGCCCATGCGTACATAGCTATATAAAGATTTCGATTATAACTAGTCAGGGTCGGCCCTAGCAGATGCGGGGCCCAATGCAAGACCTAGGCGCGGGGCCCCTCTGAGCAGTGATTTTATGACGTCATCGTGTTCAGTCAACCGTGTTACGATCGTGGTAGAGCGCAGATACACAGTGCAGCACCAACACGAGAACTGAGCACGTTTGCTAATGTTCGAGAGGAAAGTTGCTCGTTCTGGCGAGAGCGTTCTTTGTTAACAATAAAGTTCCTATGTCGTTTCTACTGAATTCTCAAGCGCAAGGTGTATCTTGGAAAATGAACAATCTACCCAAACACCAAGGCGAGGGGCCCCAGAGGGGCGGGGCCCAATGCAGCTGCTTCAGCTTAAGGCTGGCCCTGTAACTAGTGGTGTGGTGATATGTTACCTTGTTACGTTACGAGTGTTACACTTCAATTGCAATAAGAAAATCGTGATAAGACTACAGGAAACGCTCGCTGAATGTTGCTTTCGATAAAGACGTTGCGATTCATGAGTCATAATGGCATTGAGAGAAACCGCTTCATGCATGCTATGACGTAGAAACTCTGCACGTGGTGCGCAATGCGTTACTATTGGAGTTGTTCCTCCTGTAGTTCGAATTTCGAGTACCGTGATAGTCAGAAGAGTGCAAGGAAAAATGTATAAGTTTGTAGTTGTACAACGCAAGCGGAAATGGAGTTCGTCAAGAGAAAGAGACTATTGCAAAAGAGATAGAAATGACACTAGCTCGTGCTCAGAGTCTGCCAGTCAAGTATTCAGTAGTGAAAATGATGTTGGCAACTTCATTGGAGTTCCCCTGACTGATGCTGATCGACGAAAGGTATTGTGTAATTGCTGGTCCCCTCCTTGAGGTTTCTCGTTTCCATAGGTAACAGTTGGTGCTCAAAATCGAAGTTTCCAGAAGCAATGGTTAAACGAATTTGCATGGCTAGCGTACAGTAATATTTACAATGGAGCTTTTTGCAAATGGTGCGTTGTGTTTGCTCCTCAGACTGTCAGTCGTAGCGCAAAACCTCACGGCTCATTACTTTCGGGACCAGTACACTGCAATTATAAAATGGCAAAGGAACATTAAAATAATCACCAAAACTGTCACTCTCATAAATTATGTGCAGCCTTGCTCGATAACTTTGTGCAGACAGATGCCGACAAATCCAGAGATGTACGAAATGCTTTACACAGTAGTCGACAGAAGTCTGTCGAGGAAAATCGAAATCGTCTTTCTCATATCATCAGAACTATTGAATTTTGTGGTCACCAAGAAATACCATTGAGGGGTCACAGAGACGCTGGTGCATTTTTACTGAACGAAACTGATTGCAATGACGGAGTTTTTAAAGCTGCCTTAAGACTGCGAGTGGAGGCTGCTGACAAGCAACCATCTGACCTCTTTTTAAAGGTTCCCCGCAAAATCAAATTATATTATTGATGGGTGATGCCATACAAAAGCAAATACTTTCCGATATTTCCCAACGCAAATACTTTTCGATACTAGCGGATGAAACGACTGATGTAAGTCAAACAGAGCAACTTAATTTATCCGTTCGGTTTATCAAAGATACCAAAGTGCACGAACAATTTTTGTGCTTTGTTCGAGTTTCTTCAACAACAGTCAAAGATCTTGCATCTACGATTCTCACCCAACTATCTCAACTTGGGCTTAATCTGGAACATACGCGTGGGCAAGGTTATGATGGCGCAAGTAATATGAGCGGAAAATATTGTGGTGTCCAGGCTAGAGTAAAAGAATTGTACCCTTTGGCCATGAACACTCATTGCTGCAACCATGTTCTTAAATTGGTCATTAGTACTTGATCGCAGTTGCCAGTTATTAGAAATGCGATGCCAACTATATCGGACATATGTGTTTTTCTGTCGCGTTATGCACAGCGCGTATCGATATTTCAAGACAATGTTGAAAGAGAAGTTTCAGGCTCGGCTTCTTCGCGACAGAAGCTGAAAGCAATTTGCGCCACACGCTGGATAGAAAGACATGACTCGATCATCATTTTCGTGGCACTATTGCCAGCTGTTGTTTCTACACTTGAGGAATTGCGGCAGGAAAACAAGTAAGTGAAGGTTGCGACCAAAACAGCAACTTTGCTCAATTCTGTACAGAAATGCACGTTTTTAATCGCGGCTTTAGTTATGCAACACACTTCTGGGATAATCCTGCCTGTTTCAAAACTGCTGCAAAAGAAAGAATTGGAAATATTTGCAGTGATTGAGCTCATTGATAGTGTGCTGGATATTCTCTGACAAAACAGAAGCAATTGCGAAAACATTTTTCATAAAATATTTGACCAAGCTAAGAATGAATGTGAAAAATATGATGCTCCACTATTCATTCGCAGATGATGCAAAAGTAAAATTTTCAGAGATAATTATCCTTCTGATGCCCCTGAGCATTTTTTTCGGGAAGCGATATTTGTACCCGGTGGCATACGCAGAAAATTTCCGAGGGGGGGCAAAAGCATAGGCGTACCCAGGGGGGGCAAAGGGGTCATGCCCCCAAAATTTTAAATAAATGTAGTCCTTTTGTGCTTTGAGAGGCATTTTGCTAAAAAAATAGTGTTATTCGCCTAAAATTAAACATTTTGGTATACACCGCCGAATACTGACAGTATACACTGCCGAATACTGTTTATTCATTTTTTATTTTTACGCTCTGAGGTGGGGGGCATGGCACAGTGTCCCCCCCCTCCATGCACTAGTGTTTGTACCGTAGTTAGATCATTTAATAGTGGAAATGGAGGATAGATTATTTGATCAGAAGCATAAGTGCCGAAGTCTTTGGGGCTTGATACCTAAGTATTGCGATGCTTCGCCAAACACTGCTCAAAATTTAGAAAGGTTACTGGAAATATATCAGGAAGATATTGGTCCCAGAGCAGCGGTTGTTCCTGAAGTGCAGCGTTGGGTACATGAGTAGAAGAAGGAAGATGTTAGCACTGTTCCTTCGAGTGCCATCGAGGCACACTGTGCTTGCCATGCTGGCATTTATCCGAATGTCTACATATTCTTCATCATTTTAGGCACTCTTCCTGTATCAACTGCTACAAGTGAGCGCAGTTTCAGCACCATGATACGTCTTAACACCGATCTAAGATCGTCGACTGGAAATAAGCGAATGACAGGACTTGCAATGCTTTTCATACACAAAGACCGCCAGATTGACAGAGAAAAAATTATGAATGACTTTGTTGCCAGCACCAATCTCAGATCTGATTTCGTGCTTTAGCATATATAAAATTTGTGAAAGGGAGTATTTTACTAAAGCGAAAGACTGTAAATGAATATTGTACGACAAGCAACTACTTTGCCCATGGCCCTATAGGTAGGACCAACACTTAAGAAACTATACACATTAACTGTCCACCGGTCTGATGTATTCGTGCTATCGCTACGATTCCGTTTGCCGTGACGGTTTGCTTGTACGAGAGAGTGAGAAATGTCACGTGCTTAGTTGGCCAAATAAGTATGCATGAGTTGCTCCAAGAGCCTCCTGAAGAGCATCTGTCCCTGTCCATTCTCTCATCTCAAAATTTCTACGGCGGCATCTGTCTGTACCTTGCGCAATTATCTGTAAAGTTAGCGATATGTCGCCTAAGCTTTGTTTGCTACCACTGCCTCGAATATGTTACATGATACACTAGCAGTTCGCAAACGCTTGTGCTGCCTTTTACGAGTATGTGTAGGAACTGTTGTTTCAATTCTGTTTTGGCGATTTAACAAAGGTATTTTGCTTTTGGTATCAACCAACAACCATGTAGCGTGGCTGTGAGATAATTCTACGATCTGTAGTGGTACTGCAGTGCATTTTGCTTGTCTGCGATGTTGAGAAAAGTGCTGTTGATAATATTTCGTGACAAATAATAGTCGACTGAGACACCAGAATTTTTTGGAAGTGGTATGAAGTAATGCTACTATATAACATAAGAGTGCTTTTAAAAACAATATCTCGGGATACTGAGCATGTTACAAACTTCCATAAACACTGTCAAAATTTTGCAGAGAAGTGCCACACTACATCCCACCGTACTTTAACAGATTAACAAAATCATGGTAACGGCGGAAAACGGGCAAAGAAAAACAGGCGTCGCAGCTGGACCTGGTCAACAAAAGTGTTGATGTGTTAAAATTGAAATAGCATATATGACATAAATGTTATAGTAAATAAGGTAGCCTGTACTTTAATGAGAGCAAAATATTATTCTGAAAATTTCAGCCCCCCTTTCAAAAATTCCTGCATGCGCCCCTGGGGGCATGGCCTCTTCGGCCTCACTCTGGCACCGCTACTAAAGTATGACCAAACAGAGGAAGAGGGAAAACGGAGAGACAATGAGTGTTGTTAAGGCACAAGTAACGATTTGCCCTGATATGAACTTCGCTGAAGGAACAGTCCTGACAGTAACTACCAGAGTCATTGTAATTTGAGAAGTTCTGCGTTAGTTCTATTTGCAGTTACTGCAAATTATGTTTTCAAAATACCGGCTTCAGGCACTGATTTAAAAAGTACCGGTATCTTACCGGCTTCTGCTAAATTAGCAGTAAAATACCGGCCAGGCCGATGAAATACCGGCCATCTGGCAACCGTAGCACCACCTTCACATCCTGGTCAAAGCACCACTTTGTTGTGATTGGAAAGGCCGAGCAGCAAGCGTGCAAGCTTCCCACTGTCGCACCACGCAACAATAAAGATCCCACGTCGTGCTCAACTCATTTCTGCTCGTTCACGCCACATGGGTGTTGTTCTTCACGTACATCCCGTTCGTGGTGAAGGTGAATCGCACATTCACCACAACGCTAAGTGAGAGGCTGGAACACTTGCAGCAAGGTTGGGCTAGCTTTTTGAAATTATTGTGAGTGAAAGAGACAAATAAAATGCAAACTGGGAAAACATAGATATAAATAACCTGCAATCAAACTTCTTAAAACAACATTGGGCATCATTTTTAACTTACTGGGCACTATTTCATACCATGTTTGGCACCGTTTACTAACTTATCAGGCGCCATTTTATAGCATATTGGGCGCCATTTCATAGCAAAAAAGTGTCGTAGAAAAAAATAAAAATTTCGTGTAACTCGAGCTTCCAAACCAATCACTCAAACTGACTCGAATATTCTTGTGACTCGACCAACTCATGACTCTGATTTGAACAAATTTTAGATAACTCTGACTCGACTCTGACTCAAAGGGCTTGTGACTCTGACTCGACAAAAATGATTGAGACACATCACTGCATTAAGGACATTGTTTGCAGCGTACCTGGGCTAAGGCTAGCTAGTGTAGGCCTACTGTGATCTGTAATGTAGTAGAATGTGGTCTGTAGTCTACAGCAGGCCTTGCAGTCTTCATGCCTATTCTACGTGAGGCTGCATTGACTGCTTGTTGGATGATACTAGGCCAGATAGCTTTTTTCTTTCTTAAACATGATATGCAAAATTGTTGTTTTGTGACACTGGCTAGTTAGACTGAATTTTTTGTCAGTGATTTCAACATATGTGACATATTTTAAGCCAGTGTATTATTTTCAATGCTGTTTTTGTTTGTAGACTAGCAATGCTATGTAGTTAGATTTGGCTAAAGTGCAGCAATGGGTAGGATTAATGAATGAAATTATGGATGTGAACTCATGGATGGTGTTAAAATCTCACCATTGTTACCGAAGAAATGGCTGATGAAAAGCTTGCTGTGGCAACAGAACCGTCACCAGAAAGTCTTCTATAGGGGGGGCTTCACATTTGTGCAGTGGGGCTTGGCATTCTAAAATTTGAACAAACATGACTGTTTTATAGTGCTTCATATTTCAATTTGGGGGAAGGCTCGGAGCTTTGTTTCGGAGGGGCTAACTCCACCAAAGCTCCTCTCCAATGGCGACGGGACTGTGTGGCAAAACTTTAGCTTGCTTTTTAATGCAATTGACTCGAAAAAGTACGTCAAGCTTGCAAGATATGCCAAACTTTCTTTTTATAAGCATGATAGGGCCAGTGCCGGATTAACAATTGTAGCAAATGTAGCAATTTCTGCGGGTCCCGCGCTTTCGGGAGTCCCGTGGTCTTCTGTAATAAATCTTATTTATCGCATTATATATAAGTTTTTTCAGTCTTAGAAGTCAGTACTTTGCTAAATTTGTCATAAGTAGTAAGCGAAGTTTTCGAATTGAACGCCATCTGTGTCCAAAAATTTTTGTTCGATTCTTTTTGTACAGTTACGCAACAAAAGGCATAAGATTGCGGTGAGCAGTGTTGCCATTTTAGCTGATTTGCTGCTAAATCTAGCAGGATTTTCTCAGTGTTAGCTGTAAAATTTTCAATCTTTCTAGCAGGAATTTACCAACCGTTTAGTAGGTTTAGCTGGTAAGAAACTCCTGACCAAAAACCTGTTCCAACACTTTTTCAAGATGAAAACTTTACACCTTCATCAAAAAATATACTTGTCTTCTTCATGACGTTTTTAACTGGGTAACAACAGGACAAAGCACAACCAGCTGCCTGCAATTATTTGGAATTTTTATTATGGTGCAAAAAGCTGCTTCAAGCAGATGATTATATCATAATAACAAGTAATTAGATGGCTTGGTGAAGCCTAAATAATTTGCTTGTGTGCTTAGTGAGCGCGTTAGGTTATAAGACAGCATTGGTAGAATATGTTTGTATCCCGCGGCACGATATTTCCAAGTGATTCAGTTACACTAGTAAGTAGTAAATTACTACTTACATTACTAAGTAATGTCTGGCAAAAAAATTTACTGGTAAACCAAAGCTGCCAAAAGTTTCGACATATGTGGTTGCAAGATTCAGAACTTAAGTTGGCGCAGTGCCTACTGCCTATCCTGTTGATTCAACAAAAGCCTTTTGTGGAGTTTGCAATAATGCAATCACAGCAAAATATTGTGAGCTTAAAAGGCATAACTGGTAGCAAAAGCACTCAGATAAGACCAAAGAACTTTTTGCATGCTCCCTAATGTAACACAAAGTCTTAAGTTATAAAGACCAGAATTAGGAAGTTGCAGGGCTGAAGCTTTGCTCAGATTGTTTATCGCTGAGCATTTTCTACTGCATATTAACATGCAACCATTTGAAAGAGATCGTCAAGAACTGTGTGTCATACAAAAAAACGAGGTAAGCTGCCGTTACGTTGCTCAAAAGTCAAAATATTGACTGATAGAAAATTGTGGCCGAAAAGTGTGTTGGCCAAGACCGGCATTTTCAGCCCATGCTTATTGAGAGTGAGTGCAAGACGAAAATTTAGTATAGGCTATTCAATAGCCGCTATTGTATAACTTTATAGGTTTCGTGTAATCCTGTTAAAAATGACAGATTTTTAAACAGAATTTCACTGCTTTTAGCAGATTTTACCTGAAAACTTGTGACAAGACCTTTAGCAGAATCTAACAGTGTTTTTGACATAATTTAGCAGATTTAGGTCACAACCATCTGGCAACACTGGCGGTCAGCACGATACACTCAGACTGTGATGTCACGATGTGAACTGGATAGACTTAGAGCATGCAGAGAATAAAGCTAGAAACACGGTTGCCTTGCCCACACACTTTATGATTTAGCAGGTGTTGAGATGTTTTTTAAACTTGGGCCCCGCGCTCTTGAAATGCTACAGGCCCCGTGCTACCTTAATCCGGCACTGGACAGGGCCCAAAGTGGCACAACACATTCAAGTAGTGCCTATTCTGCTTCATGCGGCAAAACCAGTGCTGGGACGATTTTGCCTTCATTTGAACACAATTGCTTGAAGTAGTCATGTCGCTTGTACAATGCGCAGAGACAATTGGTTGGGTCAATCGAGTCACCGACTCGAGTCATGTTACCACTGATAATTCGATGTCTAGAAAAAGGAAAGTTTAGTTGAAACCTAGAATGATGGGTTAGTTCAGTGTTTCTCAAACTTCTTTCTTCCATCGCCCCCTTTTTACTCTCGACACGTTGTTTTCGCCCCCCAAGCAGGGGTGTAACGAAGGGGGGCGCAATTCCGGCCGCCAAAAAGTCCCAACAATCACACAACTACTTTCCTCAATACAGTACATTTGCTTCCGAAAGACCTCAGTTTCGAACATGGGGGCGCCAAAATTGCTGCTTGCCCCGAGCGCCATATAACCTCATTACGCCCGTGCCCCCAAGCCTGATAAAGCAAACACAAGATAGTAAATTTAAATAATTTTATTTAAAGAAAGTCTTCAATAGCTGAACCAAGCCGTTAAAAAGCTGAAGTAAGCAATTGTATTACGACGCTAATATTACGTTCAGAAATCGTGTGAAAATAATCGAGAGCCGGAACAGGGCATTTTGCCTGGAGCCAGATCTCAAATTAAAAATCAAAAGTAGCCAGAGCTCAGTTTGAAATTTAGGACCGGGCTGGAGCTATGGCCATTTCACAGGTAACTCCAGATCCGGGTCCCTTCCCAGATACTAACGGTTTTGCCAAATAGACTTACGTGTGCTCTTTATAGTACTGCGATTGTTACGTGTTATGATACCAGACTGCAACAATTGATCTGCAAGCCATGGATGTTTGTTTGGTTCAATAATCGCTAAGGCTGTGACATCGTAGCTGGCAGGCGTGGTGTTACTTGTTGAACAATGGTTCTCAAACACTGTTCTCTAAAAGCAGCATGCAGCTCCCAAGCATGTATTTGCGGCTTTTTGCAATCTTTGCGTAGCAAATTAAATTTGAATAAGAGCTGATGATGCCTACTGCGTAGGCGAAATATATACTCTGTAAGAGCTCAGCGTCTGATTTTTTGCTGGGAAAGGATTCCTTTCGATAGGCAGCGTCTTTCAGTAACACCTCCAATTGGGGGCGGCAATAGCTTATTGGTAAAGTGTCCCCCTCCCAAGTGGAAGGTTGGGTGTTCATAAGTTGTCCGCCTCCCAACTGGAAGGTTGGGTGTTCGATCCACAGCCACTGAGTGATTTGGCATAACGCTCCTTGGGCACAAACGTTCACCTCATCCGCCTGGACAAGAAGCAAATTTCGGGTTTCGACCTGCCACCAATTGCCGTCACCAAAATAGAATCAAATAAAAACCCCTAAAATATTTTGTGTATTAGTGCAATAAAAAAAAACGTGTCAATTGACTTATGGTAAGAGTTTTTTTGTGCGACTCTCTACCTGAATCCTAAGTCAGGATTTGGCTCCCTACTCCAGGAAAAGGGTTGAAAACTACTGTTGTAGAAGTAAGAAAAACGTTAACTACTACAACATCTTACTTTCTAGTCAGAATGACCAAACCGGATCTGTAACAGTGATGTGCCCGAGTCATTGTTGTCGAGTCAGAGTCACAAGCCCTTCGAGTCAGAGAACATCTAAAATATTTTCGAGTCAGGGTCATGACTTGGTCGAGTCAGAGTCGAGTCACAAAAACTGTCGAGTCACTTCGAGTCATTGGTTTGCAAGCTCGAGTCAATGTCGAGTCACATGAAATTTCACATTTTTTCTAATACATTTTTTATGCTACGAAATGGCGCCCAACATGCTATAAAATGGTGCCCGATAAGTTAGCAAATGGTGCCCAACATGCCATGAAATGGTGCCCGATAAGTTAAAAACTGGTGCCCAGTGTTGTTTCAACAAGTTTATTTATATCTAAGATTTCTCAGTTTGCATTTTACTTGTCCCTTTCACTCTTAGTAATTTCTGAAAGTCTAGCCCAACTTTGCTGCAAGTGTTGCAACCACTCGGTTAGTGTTGTGTTGAATGTGCGATTCGCCACGAACGGGATGTAAGTGAAGAACAAACACTCATATATGTGTCGCAAACAAGCAGAAATAGAATGAGCATGACGTGGGGTCTCTATTGTTGCTTGCTGCCACAGTGTGAAGCTTTGCATACTTGCCGCCTGGGCATTCCAATCACAACAAAATGGTGCTTTGACCAGGATGTGAAGGTGGTGCCATGTGCAACCTTCACAAAAAGAATGTGCGATAGGTGCAGTTCACAGCAAAAAGGAGGGGACGTTGTTGCAACTTCTCAGTTGATGTTGCGTTAAAAGTGCGATTCACTACAACTGGGATGTGCGCAAAGAGCAACACACAAATATATGTGACGTGAACAAGCAATAATGGAGTGATCTCGTCGGGTGATCTCTATTATTGCCTGCTTCCACAGTGTGAAGCCTTGCGTATGTGCCGTTCGAGTTTTTTTTATCACAACACAAGAAATATAGTTTCTTGTCTTTCGCATGCCTGATACATGAAAATGGCCAGAGATGAATATGTACTTGGATTTAAATCTTGCGACATTTCAATATATTGATTGGTTGGATGTTATTATTTTTGCTTGAAAAGATTTGGATTGGAATTTATTATTTTCTTTTTAACTTTATCGCAACTTTCGGTTCAGTTTTGGGACTACAGGTTACTGCAGGACCGCAGGTTAACAGTGGATTGCAACCACCTACACGTTGGGAGCCATTTGTTGCACAATGCTGCGTCGCCCTGAGCCAACCAAAGAAGCAGTCGAACCGATGATCCTCAGCATCATAGCAATTGCAATTACATAGTTGACCAGGTTCACTCTTCTATTGCTGCTACGAATTCAACGTTATATGTGGCGCAATCGCGTGGCCACATGGGCTTAGGCTAATAACATTGGCAGAAATTTAGATTTAAACAAGATTCGGTTTCCGTATTTGCATTATATTTTGCAATATAGTTTTTGGATTGGATTTGAATCTGAAAAAGTTGAATCACTTTACTGGTATCTGGAAAAGACTCAAGTCACAGTATGAGAGGATTACAATATTCAAATACTGCATTCAACCACGATAAAGTGTCAATGTATTGTGCCCTGCTCACCCCTCAGTGAAAGAAAAGTCTCAGGTCTACCTCTGTGCAAGTTGGGGCGCTTGATCCTTAAAATGTAGCATAGAACGACTAGACAGGCAAAACAGAAAATTTGCGCCAATCTTGATCATCACTGAAGCAAAAAATGCTCATTTCTTTAACTTTAAGAAGTGCGTTTGTCTATCAGGAACGCAGAGATTTTGTAAAAATGACTCTGACTCGAGTCTCGAGTCATTGACTGTGATTCGAGTCGAGTCATTCTGTGAAAAACGTGACTCGAGTCGAGTCATTGACTCGAGTCACGCTATCACTGGCCTGTAGTAGTGTAGCGGTCTAAAAAGAAGTGAGGGCAGGTATACAACAAAATATCCATGGTTTCTGTAGCTGTGTAGTCATGGTGTTAGCAGGGAGTATGATTAAGACATGATACCATTGCAGATTAAGGGTGAAATGCACGGCACGCCATTGCAAAGTAGGAATTTTTATTAGAAATCATTAGGCTTACTAGCAAGGTTTACTAGATTACTGGCAAAGTTCACTAGGAAACATTGCGTTTACAAGCAATAGCATAACATGAAATTTATAAATAATTGGGAGCGAACTAGCATTGATTTGAATAGCAGTAGCTACATTATCAGGATGGTATAAAAATCAATGTAAAGAAATGTGGACGTTTCTTTAAGTTTTCATCTGTGAAAAAAAAAATTTTGAGCACGGTAACCAGTTTTATTTTCTCCTAAACTTGGCATGTTAAAATGCGCTTTATTTTGTGATTTATAACTGCTTATCATGAACGCAAAAGATAAGAAATCAGAAGCTTTCAGCTATTTGAAAAAAGTCAAATGTGAATTTCTTGCTAGAGGTCATACTATTTCTTTAAACTAAGGGCTTTCAAACACGTCTTGGCATTTATGTTAATGCAAATGCGTGTTTGAAAGAACACATGAGAGTCAACCATGTGTTTTGCACTCTTTCCATGGTTTTCCCAGGCAGTGCTGTTAGATGGAATCGCCCAGACTGCAACAGGCAAAGCATGCAACGAGTGCAAAACACTTGGTGAATTGGGGCTCGTCTGTGTTTAAATGTTCGGACACAAATATACTTTACTTTTCTAAACAGCCATTTTTTTATTCTGATCCTTTCAGAAATATTGACAGAGGCTGAAAACTTATGACTAGAAGTCATACTAAATGGTAAAAAAACAGTAATTTCGGTCATCTATAGGCATCCAGCCCCCCGATATGACTCCTTCACCAAAGAGTTGGAAAACATTCTGCACAATCATAATGATAAAAATGTAACTTACTATATTTGCGGAGACTTTAACATAAATTTGCTGCAGCATGAAAGCTCACAGCAAGTAAAAAACTATACCAATTTAATGCTTGCTTACAACTGCACACAACTAATCACCAGACCTACAAGGATTACAGACCACAGTGCCACCCTTTTAGACCATATATACACTAACAACATCAAAATGCCTGTACAACCAGGAATTATACTTTCAGATCTGTCTGACCACTTGCCTACTTTTGTCATGATTAAGTCTACCTGTCTCAAGCAAAAACACTCATCTATAACCCTAAGACATAATTACAAAAGCCTGGATAGAAGTACTTTTTTGCAAGAAATAAAAGATGCCTTAGACATGCTGCCAGTTAATAATGGAAACCCATGTCAGGTTGTGGATAACATACACTCCATATTCAATGATACAATGCAAAAGCATAC
>Ga0210059_1002210_pt1 | contig 30204 bp, 18 predicted proteins | sample Ectturendosymbi2_FD_188042 | JGI IMG/M metagenome (GOLD analysis project Ga0210059, IMG submission 188042) | Ecteinascidia turbinata endosymbiont from Florida, USA - Sample 2 (SPAdes) (version 2) | ecosystem: Host-associated > Tunicates > Ascidians > Unclassified | place: Key West, Florida...
CCACAATGGTCCAGTAATGTGTATGAAAAATAGAATAAAACAGAGTGGGTATAGCTATAAAATGAATGTACGGCGTTGCGAATTTTATAATAGAAAATAATAAAAGGCGATCACTTCGGCAAAATTTGATATGGTTATTTATTCGGGAGCACAGTTAAAAAAATAGAACAGGCGAGCAGTGCGGGTAAAAAAGAAAAGTAATAGTAATAATAAAACAATGCGTGTTAGTTGCGGCAATTGCGAGATTGGTCTTAGTCATAAAACTGTGAGTATCTGTATAACGATAAGGTTTGAAAACAAAGCAGAACACAACGCCCGGCACCGCCGAACCGGGCACGACCCACAGCACTCGCAACCGGCACACACGCAAACAGCACGGCGGGTTTAGTTTAACATATAAAAAGATAAAAAGCGTATTTATATATATAATGTACAAAAGTAGTAAAATTCTAATACAAAAAGATATAAAAAGGTATAAAAGAGAAAAGTTAAAAATGTGAAAGTACAATATTATGTCAGTCCCTTCATTCGTAGAAGAGCTAAGTCAAGTGTAGCACTTGTCCGGACCTGCGCGGCCGGCTTCGGCGGTCAGTCGGGAGGAGAGCCAAGAAAAAAAGGGTGCCTGGCACAGTGGCCAGCGAACGTGAGTTACTTTGGCATGTAATAAGAGTCTTCTCGTTGCTGGCCACGTCGAACTGCCAGGCACAGTGACGTTCTTCACTCCCGACCGTTGTTGCCAGAAGCCGACGATGATGTTGTTGCAGAGTGGCGCAGGTCCTGCGGCCAGTCGCCTGGGTAACCACCGCGTTGAAGGCTGGCAGGGCGGAGAACCAAGGCGCAGTCGTGGATGGAATAGACGTTGGTGCCGTGAGAATACTTCCACCCTGGCTTCAGAAACAAGCGGGGTTCCCAGGCGATGACGTTGCTTGCGATGATGGTGATCTTCGTCGATAACAGCAAATAGGAGGCACAGCTACACTTGATCTTAGCTCTAAAGAGCCGACAAGCGATGAGACTGTGTGGGTCTGGAATCATATTGGCAGTTTCTCTGCCATTGAGAGCTATGAGCAGTCTTTGGTTTACGACTTTACGATTTGCCTTGACAGCTCGTTCTGCAATGATGAGGACAAGAAATCAAACAGCACTGAGTAAGCTTGTAGAGTACTGATCCTCTCATCGACTTCTTCAGCAGCTCAGAAAACTTGGCAGTGGCTAAGTCATTTACTCCAAACTATCTCGCTCCTTGCACAGTGAACAAGCCCACTGCGTTTTCAGCGTATTCCTCAACCAGTGGCGGAAATAGAGGTTTGAGCCAGGGGGCAAAAAATTAGCTGAACGGGGACCACTGACCACCGAAGGAGAAAAAAAAAGTGCAGAAGTGATAGTGAATCCGCATATGGCTGTCTATACTGAAACCCGAAATTATCGGAAAACAGTACTAAAGAAGCAAAAATCAACCTACTGAAAACCAAAAGAGTCGTAATATCGAAATATAAAGTAAATGGGGCCCAGTTTTTACATTTAGCTTTCCAGGGAAAGCCCTTGCCCCCCTCGTCAGTTACGCCTTGCCCCCCTCGTCAGTTACGCCACAGTCCTAAACGCTCTCCTTTCCTTAGGACAAATGAATGGCAGAAAAAGGTGTTAACGCTTATGCCTCAAATTCTCATGTGTTCTGCAAGACGTAGAAGCTAATAACTGAGGACAAACAATGCTCTTTGTTGCATTACCAAACTTGGAATGCCAAAGTGTCGGCATCAGTTCGAAGAAGTAAAATGATTCATTGATATCCCGGGCATCACCAGACCTCTGCACGTCACTGACCGTACTTGAAAAAAACGTCCTTGAAAAAATTTCAAGTGATCTGGTAACCCTTCCATCGGCACAAAAAGACACGCAGTCAGTCCACGAAAACTGATGTTCTTTAGTGACGAAATTTACTTTCTTAAACATTTTCTCTCGTGTTGTATGTTTGACAAGCGGACGACAAAAGAGAAATTGTTCCACGTACAGTAGTCCTCAGTTGCATTGTATCGCACGAACACCGTGAACTGTGCATCATTTCCTAAATCTGAGGCCTAGTCCAACTGCAGAAAATAAAATTCTACCTCGCTTGGCGGAAGCAATGTAGTTTGTTGCAGAATATCGACTGGTGTTGTTGGACAAGGGAAACATCGCTAACGTATTAACTACGGCATCACCGCACCGGAGATGATCGGATAGTGTTTTTTTACTCTCCGATCCTATCCTGGTTTCAAAAAATGATATACCTATCCGAATCTTGAATTGGTTGAAATAATACAAACCATATCCGAAAACTATCCAAAAGTGTATCTTTAAAATGCACAGATAGACTTGGAGGCATGGCACAAAAAGCTGAAAAGATCTTTCCAAAGATATTAAACAGATTAGTGTGGAATGCGCAAATTTCTCCAAGAGGTCAAAAGTGGCCAAAATTTATTTCACAAACTGAATCCTTAAAATATCGAGTAAAGCGTTTCGGATCGAATATCCTTATCCGTATCTGGGTCCCGCTTGAAAGCAGTTTTTTGATATCCGTACCCGATTAAAACGTTTACTATCAGCACGCACTGCTTTTCTATGGGAGTAGGCTACTACTCCTAAAGAAGATGGACGATCAATACGACGTCACTTTGCCTGATGTTTTTTCTCTTTAAAAAGCTCAAGGTTTTCGTCAACGTATTTCACATATATTTACTGGAGATCCCGACGTATAATTTCGCTTCTGAGAGCTGTGAGCAAAGACTTCTAAGCAAAACATGCACTGTGGCCGGGTTTCATCGTATACCTTGACTGATGTAAATCTTAGTTTCAAGTAGTTGTCTGTTGTCTTCATATGCAAACGCCTGCTTTCGTTTAGCAACGATAAACTAAGACGGTAAAAGCTGAACCCAGTTTAGATAACAACTGTACACTACTGAGCACACTACATCAGAAGTATAAATGCCACGTGGAACAGCAGAATTTTCCATTGGGATTATTAAGGCGTTTAATGGCTGTGCGAACATAAATTTCGATTGCATAATGTCAGGGGTGCACGCAGGAATTTTTTAAGGGGGGGCTGAAATTTTGAGAAAAAATTTTGCTCTCATTAAAGTACAGGCTACCTCATTTATTATAATATTGATGTCATATATGCTATTACAATTTTAACACATCAACACTTTTCTTGACCAGGTCCAGCCGCGACGTCTGTTTATCTTTCCCCGATTTTCCCCGTTGCCGTGATTTTGTTAATCTGTTAAAGTACGATGCGATGTAGTGTGGCACTTCTCTGCAAAATTTTGACATTGTTTATGGAAGTTTGTAACATGCTCAGTATCCCGTGATATTGTTTTTAAAAACACTCTTATGTTATATAGTAGCATTACTTCATACCACTTCCAGCATATTCTGGTGTCTCTGTCGGCTATTATTTGTCACAAAATATTATCAACAGCACTTTTCTCAACATCGCAGACAAGCAAAATGCACTGTAGTACCACTACAGATCGTAGAATTATCTCACAGCTACGCTGCATGGTTGTTGGTCGATACCAAAAGCAAAATACCTTTGTTAAAATCACGAAAACAGAATTGAAACAACAGTTTCTACAAATACTCGTAAAAGGCAGCACAAGCGTTTGCAAATTGCTAGTGTATCATCTAACATATTCGAGGCAGTGGTAGCAAAAAAAGCTTAGCCGACATATCACTAACTTTACAGATAATTGCGCAAGGTACAGACAGATGCCGCCGTAGAAAATTTGAAATGAGAGAATGGACAGGGCAGATACTCTTCAGGAGGCTCTTGGAGCAACACATGCATGCTTATTTGGCCAACTAAGCACGTGAGATCTCTCACTCTCTCTTACAAACAAACCGTCACGGCAAACGGAATCGTAGCGATAGCACGAATACACCGGCGGACAGTTAATGTGTATAGTTTCTTAAGTGTTGGTCCTACCTACAGGGCCATGGGCAAAGTAGTTGCTTGTCGTACAATATTCATTTCAATCTTTCGCTTTAGTAAGATAATCCCTTTCACAAATTTTATATATGCTAAAGCACGAAATCAGATTTGCGATTACTGGTGGCAACAAAGTCATTCGTAATTATTTCTCTGTCGATCTGGCAGTCTTTGTGTATGGAAAGCAGTGCAAGTCCTGTCATTCGCTCATTTCCAGTCGACGATCTTAGACAGGTTTTAACACGTCTCACGGTGCTGAAACTGCGCTCATTTGAAGCAGTTGATACAAGAAGAGTGCCTAAAATGGTGAGCAATATGTAGACATTCGGATAAATGTCAGCATGGCAAGCACAGAGTGCCTCGATGGCACTCGAAGGAACAGTGCTAACATTTTCCTTCTTCCACTTATTTACCCAACGCTGCACTTCAGGAACAACCGCTGCTCTGGGACCGATATCTTCTGGCACATGAGACAAGCCGTCTATCTAACTCCTTTTCCACTTGCTTTGTACAACTACAAACTTATCCATTTTTCCTTGCACTCTTCTGACTATCACGGTACCCAAAATTCGAATTACAGGAGGAACAACTCCAATCGTAACGCATTGCACAACACGTGCAGAGTTTCTACGTCATAGCATGTATGAAGCGGTTTCACTCAATGCCATTATGACTCATGAATCGCAACGTCTTATCCAAAAGCGACATTCAACGAGGGTTCCCTATAGTCTTAGCACGATTTGCTTATTGCAATTGAAGTGTAACACTCGTAACGTAACAAGGTAACAGATCACTACACCACTAGTTATAATCGAAATCTTTATATAGCTATGTATGCATGTGCGGAATTGTTTTGTGTTTCAACAAATGTCAGCAACAAATTTGTGTTTAGGCGATTTCCGTTAAAGGGGCTCTAGCCCCCTTAAGGGGGCTCTGAACCCCTCAGCCCCCCTGCGTGCGTCCCTGCATAATGTTGATAAATTTATTATTGTTTGAGGCATTAAACTACACTTGCTTGCCCCTGTTAATGTGCTTACGGACCTTCCAAAGCTTTCCGCGGAAGCAAATGAGTTCGCGGACTCGGAGTTGGGAAACACTCCTTTGTAGAATATATTGCAACTTTTTCAAAGCTTAAGAATTTTTTCTTTACTCTCCCGGTCGCTATGTAAAAGGAGCTTTGTGTTAAAAATTGCTGCTGTAGGTTGACGAACCCATGTTGAAAATACAAACTTTGGCTAAAAGCAGATAAGATAGAAAATGTCACAAAGTTTGCCAGCCGAGCTGGCTGGGTCAAATGCAGCCGTTCCACTCATCTGCCCAATTTCTGAGTTTGATGAAGGTGAGAACAATCCGTTGAGGGCTTCAGTTACCTCGAACCGTTTCTTATGGTAACAGACAAGGAATTCTATTTCTAGGAAAATCAACTAGACGGAGATAAATGATGCTTCGAGGTGTCATTTGAGCTGTCGGCGTGCCTTAAGATATTACAGAAGTTTTGTGCAAAGTTCTTGTTTGGCGTAAGAATTTTGGCGAGGCGAAGCAGCGAGAATAGCAAGTCAGTTCTTTTCGGTGCGAAGTTTGAAAGACGTTGTACCGGTTGTAGTTCCTGTTAGTTAATGATGTCTAAGAACGGGCTGGTTGCTTCTCTGTTCGAGAATATGGTTGGATTTCAAGAAATTTACTTATGTTCCATTTTCCTTCATAATTTCAGACAACGCGATTCGCTAATAGCAAAAAGGAAATCTTTTCTTCCAAATGTGTTAGTTGTAGCTACATGCAGAGTATAATAAATGCAAGCAGAACGGATACAAACTGTTGCCTTCAACATATTTTTGGTTCCTCTTTTGGGAAAAAGCATAACAAAAGTGATTTATGTTAATATAAATTACAAAACAGTTATCTTGTTTCGTTGAATCCTTTTATTTTCAAATCACTAACTAACCTATTAAAACATAAAAAAGACATCTTTCCAAATAGCAGTCTTGATATTAATGAGTTTGATAAGCCATGCCTGTCGAAATACATATTTTCAATTTTTCTACAATAGTTTTGTTGAAAACATCAGCCAAATAACTATTTGGGTGGATGTAAGTTGTGCACCATGAAGTCATCATTTTTTTAATTGCAAGCCTGTTTCAGTTCTTATAACAAGCTTCTTGAAACAATTTTTTCCAGTCAAATTTTCCAACCACGCAAAAATATTTTCCAAGTGTGCCTCGTCATGGTTTTAAAAGAATACCAGGGACCCACAAATAACAAATGTCTTGTGTGGACGTACGTGAAACCACGTGTAGTATGTACATTCGCTCAAGAAAACTTCAAACGCCTGTCCAGACTTAAAACATATGCGAGCGAAAGAATGGTAGAAGTTGCGATTGCTGATGCTCATAGCAAATGTGTTTATATACACTATTACCAATCGAGTGGTTTGGATATGTTCTTTTGTTTACACGTTTTCGTGCAGTATACAAAAACACTCTTCACAAAAAACTGAAGGTGCAGTGATTTGTTGTTGCAACATCCTATTGGTATTAATACTACAACTACGGAAGTTTTGGATAACAGCGGGCGTGTCGTGACCCTGCTTTTTCATCCGTTTGAGGTACTGTATTTCAAAAATATCCAACGTTAGCTTATACTTTGTGTACAATGTACTGTGATCCTGGCTGTACAGACTGACACCTGTGCTTTTGCGCTTTTAGGTAACAAGCGTTGTATATTCACATCACGATCAACATTTATTATGTAGATGTACAACAAAAGTTAAAGCAACGATTTGAGACGTTCATGTTATTGACGTTTTTCGGTGAAAGAAATTGAATTGGAGGATTCTAAGAAATATGATGCGCCTCGCAAAAGTAAATTTCAAACGACTCTTTTCTACTTGGGAGTGGCACTGTTAAGAAAAAACTACTGCTTTTCGTTTCAGACCAATGTTTTAGACCTGTACCGAAATGAAATTTTTAACAAGAATTTTTTTGCACTAACTCTTTTCAGAAATGTCAAAGCTTTAGCTTCGCATCTGCTGTCAGGAAGCAAGGGCCTATGGGCAAAAGCCAAGCCCGTTGGTTGCGGTCAGCATGTTATGGATTTGCCCTCTCGTCCACAAAATACTCAGGCCCGATTGGTCCTGGCTCGTAGCTGAAGAAGACGAGTTTGTTGCTGTCCATCACAGGTATCACGATCTCCATAAATCCATCATGATTAAGATCATCGACGGTCAGAGCTCCCACTGGTCCGCTTGCTTGGTAGATCTAGCAAAAGAAGTAAGAATGTAGAAACCGAAGTGAGCAAGCGGCATAAAATAAATGAATGATTTCCACCAGATTTTTGTCTGAGATTGTAGACGTGCGAGGAGACTGTTAGAAATTGTTTTCTGTTGACAACCAAAGAAGATTGTGATCCTATTTTGTTTGTTTATTCGGTTAGTTTAACTGTAAGCGTATGTAAACTTAAAAGAAGGAAAAGGCAGTTTGAACAGGTTTTTTTTATCATAAGCAAATTCAGTTTGATTCTTCTCAGAAGTACAGTGGATTTTTTCCCTTAGATCGAGTTCACAATAGCGCACTTTTGAGTAACATTGAATTTTTAGGCGCCGCTAATCGTTTGGCCTGCGTTGTTCGCATTAAATTCATTTCAGTCTAATGCTTCTACGCAGACATACATAGAAAGCGATGGAAGCGAATTCACAAGCTTTCCGCAGGACCACAGGATAAACGTTTAAAAGTTAGTCAAAACGGCAAGCAACTGCGAGGTCAGTCTTACCGTGTGGCTGATGTAAGCCCAGTTGTTGGTTTTCCTCGAATCCGGAACGAGAACGTACACACGGCCTTCGTTGTCGCCAGACACAAGAATGAAAGGCTTCTTTTTCCTGTCAATGATTAATAGCACTTACAAATTAGCTATCTTACTCGCATGGTGTGTTGAAACATCTCTGCTCGAACAAGTAAGAGCTGTAATATGCTCCTGAAAGCGCTTGCGCAAGCGTATGGTACTAAACGTAAATTTGCATATCAGAACTCTTTTCGGTTTAAAAATTTCCGTTGCCGTTTCAAACATGCGAATCAAGCATCTAATACAGCCTTGTTGGAGTGTCATTGAAGAACGATAAAGCGATGAAAGAATTTTTTACATTTTGTCACTACTTTGGCAAGAAATCAAACTGGAAGTGCTTGCTTATCATTGCCAAAAGAAAAGGAATTGCATTTTTCGTTTTGGGACACAGCCTCGGTTAAGCGAAAGACTCTTGATTGAGGTTGCACAAAGTTTATGAGATTAATCAAACCCTTTGCAGTACAAACCTTGAAAGCGTGCCATGCGACAACACCGGATGAAAGATGTTTATCTTGCCTCCAGAGCCCAAGTCGGGGAGCGGCATGTCAACAGCCCCATCGATCAAAGTATGACGCCTCCACTTGTCGCGGATGAAGTCACACGGTATCTCGTAAATGTTCACCGAGCCCTGCTGCAGTCCATGCCTTCAAGTATTGTGACTTATGAAGAGTGGAAGCAAACATGACAAAGCGTTTTTTTTTGCATCGCAACGATTCTCATCACGCAAAATTGTATTCGCTCTCGTGCCATTCAAACAAAAAGCAGCTGTAGAGTCACAAGCTCACGGGAGCTGTTAGATAAACGTAACGGCTTCTGAAATGCAATGGATGAGGCATTTGCTGAAAATACTTCTCGTAAAACTTTTAGTTTCTTGTACAACTTTGAAAGCGAACTTTGTATCAAATGTTTGCACTTCAGTTCAGGAAGTATCGATTGATGTTTATGTTAACGGTGATCGTGAACAGTTTTCAAAATATACTGTTATTTGTGGATGTTCAGTAGGAATCTCGCGTTGGGTTTTATTATAATCTGTACAAAGTGTTGCATAATCAAAATTTAAACCAGCTATAACTTTCTGGTTTTCTCAGAAAAGATACTGCTTAGTGTAGAAGATTTCTTTTATTAAATGGGAATTCACATTCGTGATTTTACACAATCCAAAAGCACCGGTCGAACTTAATGCACTTAAGGCTTCAAAGCACATATAGGCATTAATATTTTAAGCTGCCTTGGTAGGAAGCTCAGTGCGAAAATTGTCCGTTTTTCTGTTTTTCCTTCAGAAAAGACAATTTAATCAATGAAAAATACAGCAGCTTACACCCATGTGGAGACGATGATATCATCACGGCCATCAGCATTCACATCCGCGATTTGTAAGTCGTAGAACCACCCGTGGTTATCAATCACACGCTCGTTAATTGCATCTACGTTGGACCAGTTCTCTTCGGGATCTGGTAAAAAAACTTTTATATTTCAGCCTTTTGAAACAGCGACTGTACCAAGAACGGCTGCTAAGTGCTAGTCCATGCAAGCAAAGTAAAAGATTCAAAATAGCACAATGGAATCCAAAGCTGGTCAAACCGTTTGTTTACAGATTCAAAAGACAAAAGCTTTTAAAAATCAAGTATCTAATTTCGTAGTAACTCTAGATAATTCTCCGTTGTATTGTGCTATGATGTATCGAGTAATTACCATCAAGAATGCTTTTCAGATTCTCAAAAAAGTTTGGCGATCTACTCAGAAGCTTTAATTCGCGCTAGACTTGTTTCAACGTGATTTACAACAGATATACATAAAAAAAACTTACCCTCCGACCATACGGCATACAGCTTGTTGTCCCAATATCCTGCGCCAATAATAACCAGTCTGCTTTCTCCCGATGGTAAGGGAATTCGCAGTACCCGAAAAGACACGTCCGGTCCGTGAGTGATGCGGTGAGGGCGCCAGCTAGTGGATATAAATACCTCACCATAAAATAAACTTCAGTGCTATTGTATGTCAAAATAAATGTCGAGACTCACTGTAACAACTTACTTCCTTCCACTTCTCCACAAAGACATGTAACCTGGATTCTCCAGCCATATAAGCTCTGAAAACTTAATGTCGCCTGGATTGCCTCGTGAGCGTGATGTGACAATATCTAGCCAGCCGTCCTGGTTCATGTCGACCCATTCTATCATTGAGTAATACCAGTTTCTGCTGCCGCCACTGGGAGTTATAACCAGTGACCCAAGATGAGGGTTCAGTCCGGTGCCATTGGTGTTCACAGGAAGCAGAACAATATTTCCTTCAGACCTTTGGGGTTCATAGTATGTTGAAGTCATCCACCAGTAAGTATTCTGGCTGTCAATTAGCGTGTCTCCTGAGACGAAATGCAGACAGTTCAGTCAAAAAAAAATTCATTTTGTTAAGTGATTTTTGGTGTAAGAACAACATCTAACTTACATTTTATTGGGGGAAGACAACGTATTTTATCAAAAACAACACCTTCTGTCGGTAAGGTTGTTTGAGTTCACAGGTCTTGTTCTTTGTATTTTTACCGCAAGCGGCTTCGGAATAAAATTTTGTGCTTCTTTGCTTCATTTCAGACAATTTGTTTTTAGTTTGATCCAACACCAATTTTAACAGAATACGGTATCATTTTCGCACACCTGACACACAAACATGTGACATACTAGGCTATTATGAAGGTATATTTCTTAGATACAAAAATGGTTGATATTTGGTTGTGACACTTTTACAAAAAGCGTAGGAAGTTTTTGTGTCAATGCTTGACAATAGCCAAAAAATTTGTAAAATTTTTGTAACAATGTAACTCATGAAACTGAACTTGAGACATTGCGTAGTACATGACAATATCAGATTTAAAAATCGGGTTTTACCGTGACACTTTCATTCTGTTAGATTCGAAAGGTTTCGAAATTCTGATACGCAGCCCTTTAACCACGCCACACGCGAACTCAATGGTCAAAGCAAAGGTCAATGACCTACCGTCAACTCGACCTACAGCGTTTGGCCAACCCAGATCGCGAGCGATCGTGCCAGCCGTTGTATGTCCTTGATGTTGCAACCACCCTTGCACTTTCTGCACTCTCAGCAGAGAGACCTCGTGGGCTGATTTGTTGACGAGGCTCACTGCCAGTTCAATATCGCCAATGGTGCTTTCTACCGCCTGCACAGAAGAGCAGTTAGAAAAACCGTCAACTGCCACTCAGTAACGGTGCATTGCACGCAGTAGTTGAAGTAAACTAAAAAATCAAATACCAAATCCCCTCTAGTGCTTATATCTGCTTTGTAGATAAATTTGATCCGCGTGTAACTTTGCTTTTGTACAATTTAAATTTAATACGAATTATGTTAAAGTATGACGGGACCAGCCTGTTTCTGCTCTTTTTCCCAGTTCTATGTAATTCTGTAACAAAAGCATACAAATTAAGTTTGTTGTTCATCAAACCAAGCACAATTTTAAATCAAATTAGCAGGTTTAGTTACGAGGTAAGATTTTATACAGGAAAACGCTAACGTTGCATTTGAAAAGTAATTTCATAAGTATTTTACTTTTTAAAAAATGATTTTGATTTCGCATGCTTTGAAAATCATTTATTAATTCAATGATTGGTAACTCATCTTTCACATTTAGAGAATTATTCGTAACGAAAAGTAACATTCACCTAAAATGTTATGTTTTTACAAAATTTGAAGCCTTGGTCAGCGTTATAGAAGCTTTGTAAACTGTTCTTTCACAGTTTCTTAATGTCACATATTTGCCAAAAACGCTAACACAATTTCTCTCAACTGTTAATCGTCATTCAACATCATAAGCAACTATAACTCACGAACTGTTGCATATTCATGTGAGTCTTTGCAACACAGTCAACTTCAAAATTTTGCATAGTGAAGTTGGAAATAACAATTCAAAAGCTTGATTGTATTCAATTCACTGAGTATGTGTTGATTTTTTTAATGTAAGCTTCTGACTTATGAAATTAATGACATTGTATTTTAAACCAAACAATTGCTCAGTATCATTTCCATATTGATTTACTTGACTATTTTTCAGTACATACTACAAAGTTTAGGCTCCTCACCTAGTCAACATCCTTTTCTGCGTGAATAAATCACAGATTTTGCTAACAATACTGACTTTTGCAAACAAACATTGTGAATTAAGCATATGTATTTTTAAACCAAGGAAGTGTACAGTAAAGCAAGTTGAAGACAAAATATTTGAATAATATTATTTGATGCAAGAAGGTAAAATTTATTTCAAATTTTCGCAAAATATAACTCGTTTTGAGTTGATCAATTGGTTTCGAAATTTTTTTTGGACTTTGTGCAGTATAAGATTTTAATAAAAAGTCTACGTATATAATGTAAACTTTACTCCTCCATTACAGATTTAGCATTTAACTTGAGTGTGTAGTTCGGACGAAATCAGTTAAATATTTTCATAATACTTACCGCCTGCTGAAAGCAGACGTACTGGTTTAAACACCTATTTTTTAAATTCGGTGGTAATCGGAGTGTGCACGTACAAGTGCCACTGTCAACTCGTTTTGAAAGTTTTTGCATTCACAAAACGATACAAATTACATAAGACATTGGTAACCAGGAATGATTTTAAAAAGAAACTTTTACTTAAAAAATACATTACTATATATTTCTTTGTTTCTCTACAAAAATAACCCAGGGAGAACATCTTTCCCACAACAATCAGTTAGATGATGTTGTAAACCCTTAAGCAAGTACTCCAAGATCAATATAAATCAACGTTTTGCAGTACTCCAGAATCAAGTATATTGCGTTTTCGTACATGTTTTTTGCTTCTTTGAATACTTTTTGGTGTCGAAGTTTGGATCTGACTACAGAGACGTAAATAGGTTGAATCGAATTCTATTAAGCCTGATTTCAGTGATGGAAAAATCGTTGTACGCGCGTGAGAACCTCCTACTTTGCCGTAGAACAACGTTTTTCCTGTTTCTGAGATATATGTTCAAATTCGATATTTTTGCATCACTGCTGCCGTTTTTAGATCCCCTTCACCAATATATGCTGAATTACTACATATTTAAAGTGGGTGACGTTGACTCAAGCAACTCAAGTGGTAATTCTGAGATTAATTGTTTTCCAATAACGAAAGCAATGCTTCCATATTGAAACTTACGTTTCCGATTCCACGTATAAATCCGCAGCATTTCACTCGGTGCGTGAGAGCCGGAATATTTTCGTATACATCGTCAAAAGTTTGGTAAATGAAAAACAGAAACTGTCTAAAGCCTTACAATAAACTTTTAAATTTCTGTAGGTTGATTGCTGTGGCTGTTGTTTTCTTTCCAGGTCGTAATTGATGTTATTTCTTTTTCAGCGACATTCTCTTTACTGGATGCATACGCATTTCGCAACTTTGCTGTCGCCGCAGTGGCATCGCCGTGGCGGCACTGATAGTTTGTTACCAACAGTCGGCTTAACGTCGTTTATTTCAACTGTTGGGACGTTATTTTTGTCATATCTTCTGGAATTCATTGCCTAACAAAAGTGAAAGGGGCCAGTCAAATTGAACTTCGGGTGTATGATTGAAGCAAAATTGTGCTGCATGGCTGACAAGGCCTGGATCATGTTCTCCTTCAGCTTGTGGGTATGGAAGGCGTTTGTTCAACCATTGAAAAATAAGTTTTTTTCCATATGGCTTACTTTAATCTGTACTCTCAACCACCAATTTTTCAAATAGTTCATATTAAGTAATATGTGATGTTTTTCGAACAAAATGTTATTGAAGCCTCGCAGTTGCTAACTTTTTATGGGTGGTGATATATCAGCAAGGGACATGAAAACGATATTTTAAATCTGAAAGAATTTCATTGCGTGACGATCGCAGATGCGCATCTGATCGCCTTCAAACTTAAAGCATTTTAAGTTAACCAACCTTAGAGAAAGTCGAGTAGAAAACCTGCGCAAAAGTGTTGGCCACTGCAGTAATCCTTCACTACACAAAAGGCTTACACTTCCCGATCCGCACAATGTTGCCATTACTCATGCCGTGCACGCTACGTATTTAGAACCTATACCAAAGTGTGCATAATCAACTTGTGCAGCAAAACAACTGGCGTTACTGATCTAGAATAAATTTAAATAATTTTTTTCAAAGATGTTGAAAGTTTGGAACACATTTGTTTAAATTGACAAATGTATGTGAAAAAATCGCGTAAAATTCCTAAATCAGGGGTAGCGAACGTGTGGCCCGCGGGGCAAATGCTGCCCGCGTGAACATTTGATATGGCTGCATCAAAATTTTCGTTACCAAAGTTAGAACACAACATCGCACCAAAACGAAAACTCAGTGACAAGCAGACACGTAGACAGTGAGTCAAGAGAAGTCTCTCGCTCGCTGTCATATGTTTTCTCTCTTTAACGTCCTGAGAAAGGTTAAGGTAGAATTTGAAAATAAAATCAATTAATTTTTGCGGCTCGCCAGCGATATTCCACAATTCATGTGGCCCGTGATAGTAAACAGGTTCCCCATCCCTGCCCTAAACGCTTATTACGAATTGTCAACTATATTACGTACAAATTAAATGGATGCATCGGATGAAAGCTTCAATCAACTTGGACAGGATTATCTTACCGGACATCAGGTGATTTCAAGTTTTATTTCTAATCCGGTTTTGCTTTTACATACATTCGATTCGCTTTGCCTGACTGATTCTCGGTGTTATTCCCCTAGTTTGATGTTAAGGTTTGTTTCCTGTTTTTTTTAACCCTTTCCTCTTGGTAAGCTTGTTTTTTGTTTTATTCGTTTGCTTTTTTTCAAGCTTTTCTTCTCTTTATTATTATCTCCCTAATTTTTAATTTGTCCTGTTCGTTGTTTGATTACGGAGGTTTTAGCTTAATGTTATTTTCCTTTTTTATTTCATTTCTATGTGTCTTCGGTTTTAAGTGCCTTTTGATTTTACTTTGTCATTTTGTGCTGGCATGTTAATCTGTTTCTCTCTTGTTTTCGGGTGTTCCTTTAACCTATTCTTTTTCCTTTTCTGGAATGTGTTAGTTGACTGCTGTGCAGAATTATTCTTTTACATAAATACTGCCAGAAGTTCTCCTGTGTTTCAGGTTGAGTGTACGACTGGTAAGCGCGTGCTGCGAATGGCTACGACCCAGCGAAACGCTCCGAGGACTGTCTAACCACAACATCGTTATCAAGACTCTTCGCACAGCGTCAGTGTTCAGCTCTGACAGGCGGGGCTTCATGGTTGCCTTTTGCGTTACTGAACATGCCTTGGCGGCTGGAAGAAAGTGATGTAAAGTGGGCAGTTGGGTTTGCCATTTTTCATTTAGTTTTTCGTATTTGGTAATTTAACTGTTTGTGGGTTTTATTTTTTCTATTTATGCTTCATGCACTTCGCAGAGCTGATGATGCCTACTTTGTAGGCGAAATATATACTCTGTAAGATCTTAGTGTCTGATTCTGTGCTGAGAAAGGATTTCTTTCAATAGACAGTATTACGTATAGCTCCGATGAATTCCCGCGTCGCTCTTCAAAGGAAAACAGCAAAAACCCTACAGGCTTAAATATAGTGAGCTTATCAACGTACAATCGTTAACATGGTCGTTCAATAATAGAATGTGTGGAAGTGGTTTTACGATCATTCGGTAAAAATTCGCGTTTCACTGCCACACTATTTAAATCGACTGATAACACTGGTCAACGCAATATTTGGTGCTCTAGAGACTAGATTTTAGAGGTGATTTATACTAAATTTGGCGTGCTGATTCCAAAAATAATACTTTTTCTCTATCAGGTCAACTTTTAATTTTTTTTTATAATGGTTCTTACATGACTGTATTACAGCCCTGCTTTATGATTTCCTTGTGATAATCACAAATGTCAAGTCATGTGCTGTTTGCGGGATATGCTAAACTTCAATTGATTGTTTGTGACATCATAAATAGCATTTACGTACCTACCTTATAATTGATTACTTCCACGTGCAGTGTTGCCGTTTGGGGTTTTGAAACCAAATTTAAAATTTTGGCTATGTTTAATTCCTTTGTTTTTTTCACTTTGAAAAAAGACCAAATGAATCTTGGCATTTTTGACCTTTTTTGACCATTTCCAATTTTTATGTCGGTATGTCAGATTCAAAGATGATTTTGTCAGATTTCTGGACACTGGCAGATATCTGGACACCGTTTCTGTACACAGAATGATAAATTTTTACTGAAAGCTCTGCACTAGAATTTTATAAATTGTAGTTTTGCAGCTTCATGCTTTTGCTGTTTCAGGTTACTCCTTAGCAAGACCAAAATTTTTCGAATCATATATTAATTCGTGAGCTTTTTTCTGTATATGTACATATTGACTTTTAAAAGTGCTGTGCAAACTGTATCGGTGTTTCAAACTGTTGTTGCGTATTTATCTTTGTATTTGGCTCTTTTGGTGCTTCCTGTTTTTTACTGTTGATATGGCCTTTTTTACTCATGACAACCTCGCCACATGCGCCATTGTCCACATGTGCCATTTTTTAAGCGTGAATAAAAATTTTAAGTTGTTTGCCTGCTTCGATTTTGAGGCTTGTTGGCCGGTTGAGAGTGTGGCGGTGTCTGATGTGAGTTCAATGGATTCAGAATTGAATTCAAGCAGATTGGCAGTAAAGTTAAGGGTTGCATTACACTTATGAAATTCAATTTTATCTAGGATTCTGTAGGTTTTGTTTCTGTAGTTTTTTTCTGAGAATCTTACACAGTATATGGATGCATCACCGAGAAGACGTTGTTTAAAAGAACCAAAGGTTTTCTGCTTAATTTGTGGTGAACACACCAAAGCATTACAGGAAGGAAATCAACAATTTTGCACAGTGTGTTTATTTTGCCTACTTCAAAGTGATCCAGTAGACAAACAACACCAGAAAATACCTAAACTTTGCGTGAAACGAAAGATCACTGTAGCGACTGCTACTATTGTACAGTAAAAAAAAATTTGTGCAGCAAAAAATATTCAGTGAAATTGTGGCCGAATGCATTTTACTGGGAAAGCCAGTGTTGGCAGATTAAAGGCATAAAGAAAATACCGGTAGTATTTCTTGAATGGTTCACCCGTATGTGTTCTCATCAGCATTTGCTTTAAGACTGACCTAGTATTACCTAGATTCGACAAAACTGCACAAAAGTTTTGCCTTTTCATTCTGCTTAATAATAATAACTACACCCTAGCCATACTCAAACAATCGTGATGAATTTTGCATTTTTCAATTGAAAAACAAAATGGCGCCACACAATTACCTTTCTTTTTCCTCCACACAGGGAGCCATTTATAGACGACCTCAGTGTGGCCAATGAGTTTTCTCGTCTAATGCACCTCGTGTGCAAGCAAAAACACAAATTGTATAACACTTTCTTGTCGCATTTCGGCGTCTTTGCCCATTCTACAAAAACTAAGCCTCAGCGTTCCAGTGATTGATTACCTCTTCTATAAGAAACTTTTACTTGATTTAGCTGTTTACTGTACTGCTGCAGAGGTTGCAGCAAGGCCACAAAGAAAAAAAGCATTGCTGGAATTTGAAAAGTACAGGTAACTCATAAATGTTTTTGTCTGTAAGCGTCTGCACAGCCCGGAACACAAGCCTTTTGAAGATATTTGCTGTCCACAGTACAAAGTGCGGAAAGAACACTTCAACAAACTTCTATCCCGTCTTGTATTAGACAGCAACAGTTTGTTGCTTCTCGCTGCAATACTCAGTTAGCTTTTGCTGATGAACATGGTGCTTACCAGGTGAAATTCTAAGCCTTTTTTGCGTTTTTTTCAAGCATTCGATATTTACTTATTTTTTGCGACAGCGACAAGAAACTCAAAATATTTCTACTTGTTATTTTTGTGCCCGGTAAGAATTTTATTTTTTATACAGCAGTAGTATTGCTCAAAAATTTGATGAGGTACTTAATAACTAAAATTTTGTTGTCTGTACTATTTCTTTATTCTGTGTATTTTAGAGAGAACTAAATTCTGTTTTGTGTTGTTGAGAATTACTTAGACCATTTCAATAGCGTTTTTAATGCAAACCACTTTAGTGAAAAGTAATCCACCAACTGTTAACAAATTATCGAAAACAAAAGAAAAATTTGACGAAGTTTTATACGAAAGAAGATACAAAAAGCAATTATATGAAAATATTTGTACTTCATCGAAGGAATCGCTAATGCGTAGAACTAGAAAATTACGCAAATTCTGTAAGGATCCAGTGAAATGCAGAAGGTAAATACAAAACAAGCTAATGCACATGCAGCAAATTGTTTCACAAGTATAAGGAATGCTCTCAGAATGAGGTGCCAAAACCTTATAACCTGGCTGCATTCAAATTATCCAGCTATTTCAGGAAAAACTTCAACTACAAATATTTTTATCTTGAACCGACTTCAAATTTTTGTGTATTGTCACTTGTGGTTAGGTGGTCATGTTTCTTTCTATAAAATTAGTTCGTTTGCAATTACTTCCTCAATTAAATGAAGTTGATTTCCGCTTCCGTATCTGGCATTCTAGCCTAGCCTATTGATTTCGGTTCACTGCACCTGTTTAACAAAGCTAAATCCGTTACTTTACGTAATGCAAAAAGTATTATAACACATCACGCTAAACTGTTACCTTCTGTGTTCCCGGCCTGCTGGATTTGGGTTTGCTTAAATCTGACATTTGCTTGAAATTTCCCAGTGGTGGTGAACACATTTTTTGACACTAGTTGACATTTAAGCTCTAGCTGAAAACGCAGTCTTCCACTTCCTTGCAAGAATATCTGCAACTTCCCACTTAATGCTTTCGCATGTTTCACGTGAAAAAATGAACAGACAAATTGAATTTTGGACTCGTACAAACAATTTTACAAATGTGATTGATTAGCTGTTTGTTCTTCGTATTTTCACGGTTACTAAATGATATAATAGGTGTAGCTTCCAAATAAAGACATCTGTTACGACACTAACTTTCACTTTGTCTTTAAACGATTTTTAATGTACATTTAAAGAATGTTTTTTAAAAGTAACTTTAAGAATATTTTCACCTTACCCCTGGTTGGCCATAAACAGTTTTTGAATTTGTCTATTATTTTATAACGTTTTTAATCGCGAGTCATTTCCGCTCACACATCCATAGCCAGTGTTCTATTTCCTGCCTTCCACTCTGCATAGTTTTAGAATTGGTAACCTTGAAAAGCGCTTTTTTATTAATAGGCGATAGAGTTTATGTAGGTTTTTCATAAGTGCCGCTGCAGAAAACAGGATCAGTTGATATTTTGGTAAAATATGCGCAAAGCGACTTCTAAACTATTTGCATTGTGAAAACAGAAACTTTAAGCTTTTTTCAACAATTCTAGATGCACTCGTTTGGATATGAAAGGCTTTCGAACTTACTCAAGTAGCAACATGGTGATCAAAATTTCTTTGCTCTGCAGGTAAACTACAACCATGCCAAGATGGATTGCGCAATATCATTTCAGAGAAACGGTATTGAACGTTTCAACTGCTCTTTTCTTGAAGCTGGAACATTTATAGAGAACTATTTACATGGATGGCAGCGAATTAAGAGCCAATGAAAGTACGTAACTTTGCAAAAAACTCCTTTCCTACCATTCACTCAAACCCACAACGTTGTTCAAAAAACCAAAATATATGCATTTTCGAAATATCAAAATCCTGAAACTGCTTTCGAAATATTTTACCTAACCTAAGGTACACACTTTAAATGAGGTGTGGGGAACCTTTTGACTGCAAAGGGCCGCGTGAATTATGGAATATCATGGACACGCAGCACAAAATTTTTATTTTTATTTTATCAAGAAACCACAAACTACACAGTGCACAGGCCCGTAACCAGCTTGGGACACCAGGGGGGACGAAGAGTTTTCTGAGAGGGGCCCTAAGTTTTTAAACTATGTCCAATAGTTTTAAACTATTTCCAACACATTTTTCCAGGGAGGGCGAAAAATTTTGCAGGTGGGGTTTCGCCCCCACTGCGCGCCCTGGTTACGGGCCTGACAGTGCACATAATATCGTTTACTTTGACACCCAAAACAAAATAATAAGTCCTCTCTCCTGACTTATTCTCTAAATATCTACATATTATTGAGTTTCGTATTGACGCGTTGTTGTAATTTGGAAAATTCTTACGCAGGCCACATCAAATGGTCACGCGAGTCGCAGGTTCCTCACCCTTGCTTTTAAACCATCCCAGCTGAGACGACATTTTCGTGCGTGTGATTTAAAACATAAAATGGCAGACTTTGACGTGTGGCCCGAAGTTTTTTATAAAACTTTGAAAAGTGCAGATATGGTTTTCATTTTGCTTGTTTTTAGATAAAAGCTGTTTAGCGAATTTTGTGTGCTGCTCTAAGTTTTTCGAGCCCAAGACTCTGTGTCTCACCTGTTCGATTTCTGACTTAAAGCAAGAATTTTGCTCAAAACCTATATGATGACCAAGTTCAAATGTTTATACGGAAAAAATTGCGTGAAAATGAAACAACTTCGCGCTGTTCAAGCGAAATCAAGCAAAAGTATTTGCTATTATTTACTGACTCAAACAGACAACAGACTAACTGAAATAGACGTGTTTTTTCTAATGTTTTTCATATCCAGTGTTTCGTTATTTTGCCAAAAAACAATTCAGTTGTATTCCTAACTGCTGGTAACGTTTTATATTAAGTTTTGGTTTTAATGGCCTGCTTGTTTTACAATACAGAAGTACACAAAAATTGCCATAGGTTGTTTTCATCAGCACGTCAGTCTTGGATTTCCTCCATTTAGCTCAAAGCAAACAGGTGGTGACTACATTATAAAAATAGCATTGGTCATAACAGGACAAGCATTCGTCACCGGAAATGTTCATGACATATTTTGCAGTCAATAAGGAGTAGAACGGTTCAATTACATTGTACGCACAGTCTTCTCCATTGCGATGGCTTTCTCCAATTCATGCATCATCATTTGTTGGGAGAACAATGTTGTGAGTAAAAGACGAACGTTTGCAACTCTAAACTTCCCTTAAATGTGGTTTCAAAAAATCTTTATAACCCAGAAACATAAAAGATTGCTAAGAGAGGAATGCTCCAAACCAGCGTGGTCCCACTACCTTTGGGCCATTTCACAAAAACGTCACAATTTGCGGACCACTTACAATAAATATGAAACAACAGATTCACATGAACTAAGAAAATGAAGATAAGTGAGTGCATCATTGAAATTACTACACAATTGCAATTTTTTGCAAATTTCTATCAGTGGGATGCCTGTGGTTGAGGCTTCTCTGACACTATCGTTCCCATGTTAATACCAACATGTTAGTGGTAGTTAGTCGGAGAACATCGTCCAGTGTTTCGTCTGCCATTCGATTTGTCGTTAGATCTAACTTGCTTCATCGTAGAAAATGTGCCACGTTCTCTCACACACGTATGTGTTTCCAAACATCGAGTGCATTTTTAGTGCGAAATCGTTCAGTTTGGGAAAGCTAGCTTTGCTGACTAATTTCCAGAAGCTCCCTAAAGTCTAGTCTCACACCCTTAATGTTGTTCATTTTTATAATTCATTTTATTAATCAATACTGAGAAATCTAACTGGCCTTTAAAATTCTGTCTACGGGTCGCATGGGGTCCGCGGGCCTGTAGTTGGACCACACTGCTCCAAACCAATTTGTAGCCTGATGCAAAACATTGCCGCAATCGTCAAATGAGAATTAAATTTTTGGGTAGGCATAAAATGTATTTACCTGGGTGATTCATAGAAAGCTCTACTGTAAAAGGTTTACCAGCAGAGTTTCTTACACCATCGCTTGCGTGAAAATTTTATGATACCTTGAATTCATTTTCACACAGTTTTTCTTTGAAATTTCACCATCATCACATATGCAGAAGTATAAGGTTTTGATTTGCAAACTTTATACACAGAATTGTTGCTGCTTTTTGAAGGAAAAGTACGTTTGAACAGTATTTTGCAATATGATGCAAATCTGCGTTTCTTTTATGCTATTGCAATAATTCTGCATAATTTACCCAAATATAAGCTTTTCGTCCCAAACACTTGACGTTTATGATGAGCTTCGGTATTTCTCTAACTTCCGCCATTTTTGTGACGATTGTGGCAAAGACCCACAGGTCAAAAAAATCCCAAACAAAAATGCAAAGGACAGCAGTAGAACAACTAAGATCACGAAACACAGCAGTCGTTTTTGGTACGCAAATAAATTTATCTTTCTACATTTCAAAAGCTATGACTATAGCTCTCGTGCAGCAATGCCACATGTCGAATAAATGAGCAGCCAAAAAACGGGTCAGCAATGCACCACAGATGTAATTCAACACTTTTGCAGCTATCATGTGGACATCTTGATATGTAGCTACGCATCACATGCCTACAGCATAACAACAATCGTTCAGATCAGAGCCATCGGCAAATTTCTCTCGAAAATTTGATGATTATAAATCTATTTCAGATTAATTCCCTTGATTTTCAAAATGTGAAGGATTTCAGAAGGCACAGGGTACACCTTTGACAGTTATGTCATTGACGCCAAGCAGGTTTGAGATACTAAATATTTAAGTCTGCTGAATGCGATCGTTTAGTCTGCGTGGTCACTACTAAAATTGGCCATGAGTACGTTTCTTAACGTGATCAACAAATTTGACAAAACGTATAAACACCGATCGGCAAACTTTTCAAATTTATTTCAAGCTTAAGAGCTATTCAACACAAAACTTTTAATAGTTTTTTTAACCAGCCTGCAATTAACAAACCTGTACGAAGGTCGGACTTCCATTCAGCTGCATTTGAGCAATCATCCGCGGCCTCGTCTGGTGATACCGAAGCCTGTCCCATTTTGTCATCCAATTCTTCTGCACTCGATGAAACAGTCTCTTTAAAAAGGCGTCTCCTGTTGTCATCAAGCAAAAGACTAGAAGCAAAATTAAAGAACGTCCGGGTGTCATGCTGCTGCTCTTGCGTTGGTGACGGAAAGACTTCGGAGTGTTTGCAGAAGGTTATCAGCTTGCTGCAAAGCCGCGTCCTCTCCTCGCACTTGCTTGAAGAATCGGAATTGGCGTTTGATGTCTATTGAAATAATGACCTTGTTCCGGAGCGCAAGAGTTTTCCGCAATCCGAGTTGCCTAAATACCTTTGCAGCAGGATGTTAAGCGTAGAATCTTTTTACATCGCTTGCCATTGCCACATTAAGTTTCCGATGCTGCGCAATGCAGCTAGTGGCGTGTTCCCATGGTATCACCCCAAGTAACCTTCCAGCTAAGAACAGCACCTATGGCCTGCAGTGACCCAATGCAAACTCCAACAGTTCCAATTCGCTGACGATTGCTCCCTGAATTAACCAATAAGTCGATTCTCCGTCCATAATGGCACAAAATTTGCCGTGCAGATTCACAGAAATAAAACGTCTGACTAGTTTCTTCAACTACAGTCCATTTGCGATCACGGTTTGCCTATTTGTCTTCTCTTGAGCAATGTGACATGCCTCAGCGTAAACAAATCAGAACATGGCGCAATGTTACACCACCTCTGCGACTTCAAGCAACAGGCTTCAAATGCCTGTCCAGTTGATCATAAAACTTTAGCCTAAGTTGGAACTACTTAGTATACCGGATACATCTCTCATGCTACAGCGGCCCAAACCCATTTTCTTTGAAAGTAATCAGAAACAATCAGGGACCGAGTTTAAGGGGAGGACGGGAGGAAATGTTCCCCCCAACTTTTGGACAGGGGGACATAATATATTTTGTGTTACCCAACATTTTGTGATAAAAAGTAATGTAGTTGTGCAAATTTCATGGTTACATTACTGTTGGAAACGTTTTCCCAGCATAAAACCAGGGAATAAATAATAAAAATGAACATCATCACTGGATTATCTGTAGGCACAGTATACAGATTTCCTATGTAAACTGAATTGCCATGATTGTTGAAAATCGTGGTGGTTAATATGAATTACTGAATCGGTATGCACATGAACTTCGCTCAATCACGAATTCCTGCGTTGGTCTGCAGCCCGCAATCACAATACGGTTGCCCGCAGGGGCGTAGTAGGGGGGGCAACGGAGCAATGCCACCCCCAATTCCAAAGTTTTCAGGTTAATAAAATATTTGAAGTATAAGCCAAAAAAATACTTCAGTGCAAATCAACGAACTGCCTCAAGGATCCTATCCTATTTCAGCTTCTAGTCGAATACAAACTTGTATCTTACCATTCGTGATCAACGACCGCAAGCAAAAACAATTGGAGGGACGGTTTTCGCAGCTGCTTTTGCCGCACCAGCTTGCTGTATCCCACCTAATGGTTATGTCAGCTTCATTTCAAAACCATTGCAAATTTCTTTCTGATAACCGTGGGTGTTACAAATATAACCGATCCTTGTTTCCAGAGTGAGTGTAGCCTTAGATCAATATCGCAGATTTTTGTTTTGGCAAAGTTTTAAAACAACATGCGTTAATATGGCGGTGAGACAAATTTTATATGTCTTGAAGCTCAAGCTTTGGCGAAGAAGCGATTCAGTTTCGAAGACTTCTTCATTGCGCCATAGTCACTGCTTAGCAAAAACAGCATTCATTCTAGCTATTTATTTGTGATGACATGTATTGTGACGGTTCAATCACAATTATGTGGAGCCTTTACGTTTTCATCAATGATTTTCCTTTAACTCGCCGGCGAGTAAAAAATCAGTCTTGTCAAGATACTAAACCCCGACCTACTGTTCATAAGCTCAGTGTTTCAACTTTCATCTGATGTTAATTGCCACCCTATCGTCCAGTAAATTATTTGAAATCATTTAACTGCAACGAGAAGAGTCAGCAGCAAAATCTAACGTAAGTAACAAGATGCTTTTTATTTTGCAAGTGCTGAGGGAAGTGACACTGCCATTACTTACAGATACTGAAATAACTTGCTTAGGGATGGATATTAAAATTTAGGGGCCAGCTTTCAGGAAGGGGTCCCAAAACATCGCCATTGCGAAAGGTAGGTGTGGGATTACGTGGATAATAGAGTTAATTTGTTTCACATTTCATTTTATGAACTACTTTCAAGAGCATAAGATACATACGAAACGAACAAAAATTTGTAAAGTTTTGCAGCTACACAATTGAAAGCTGCCTGCTATGGCACATTTTCCCATAATTTTTGCTTTATTTTGAAAAACATATGACTTGCTTCAGAGCTTCTTTAAACGTGGCTCTAGAGTGGTACATAACTTATTTAACTAAACAATGTCTCAAGTGGGGCACGGTATCTCTGGAAAAGAGGGGCCCGAGGCGACTGCCTCGTTATCCTTCCCCAATATCCATCCCTGAGTTTGCAATCTTTCTTGTTGGCAAAACGCATGTGGCTAAATTTGAGTTTTTCCCATTAGGGCTTCAACTTCCGCAGGTAAGTTTGTATTGATTTGTACAAATTTAGTTACGTGCAGTGCTAAGCTATCTTCACATGCAGCTGAGCGTGGTCAATAAGTTTTGTAATACTGGGGTTACGATTGTGTTTACAGTTTAATTCCACCTTATACTTCAATAAAGTCAGTTAAATTTAGCAAAGTCTCATAAAACATTTCAAATGAAGTAAGTTTAAAGTAGCTACAAAGGTTTTACGGGCCTAGGACATTTCGGCGATGCCGTTTCGGCGACGACGATTCAGCGACCCTGTTTCGGCGATGGTGGTCGCAGATGTTACATGCGAAACAAGTGTGATTTTGAAATACTTCAATGGTTGTGGCTACAAAGAATGTTTGCTTGATAAGCGTTTTTGTTGTCATCCTGAGGGCAGGTGTGGTTTCTCTTCCGCCGGAAGTTTGGAAACGTTTAGTGAGACCGTGATAATATGTGGAAGGAAATATTGCTTGTGACGTTTCTGTTTGCTGGCATGAGGCGTTTGTGAGTTCACACAAAAGTTAAGCCTAAACAGCAATTATTGCTTCAACTTCGCGTAGTTATTCTGATTTCATTTCACACCTAATTTAAGAGTATATTCGTTCTTTCATTCTGTCGGTTGCCTGTCGGTGTACGAATATTTTCGTACTTCCAAACCTTGGCAGCAGTTGCCTCCCGGAGTGCAAGCTCTTGTTCCAACAGCGGGGTGCCAGAGATTGCCTCTGGGCGAACGCGAACACGCATTTGGCATAGCGGGATGACAGAGTTTGCTCAAAGGCAAACTCCAACTCACATACATTTGCTCATAAACCTTTCATATTTACAATCAAATGCCAAGTAAACTTTTTCTGTGGACGTCTGACAAATATTCTTGGCCACCTTGGCCATGAATACAAATGGTAGAAATTTTCCTAGAGCAATTCGGCAGGGTTGACAATGTGTATAAGTTAAAAATTTGGAAGCAATAACGTCCATCTAAAGTCCATCGCCGAAACGTCCATCGCCGAAACGTCCATCGCCGAAACGATGTCGCCGAACCGGCATCGCCAAAAGGGCATCGCCGAAATGTCCCATTCGGGGATAGTCAAAAGATCTTATGGATTATCAAAAATGCAAACATTTTTCAAACGCGTTGAAAGACTCCAGCGTTTACGTTTATTAACTACATAAGTGAATTAATCGCTCAAAAATTGAATGACAACGGATTCACTTCTTATATGCGCGAAAGTTTTGTAGAAGACCGACTTCGGAAGTCAGTGCCTCTGAGCAAAGTCGCTGCTCGGCTTCGGTTGAACGTGCTGTGTTGGTGTACATCAGACGCGTGTAAATAGCAGTATAACAATCGTAATGGCGGCCGCGATGACTTCTTGCTTAACTGCAATATTGGGCATTGAGAGGTTTACTAGCGCTTTTGCAGGAAAGGTTTATGAGCAAATGGTGGCATTGATCCAAAGTAGAAGCTTGGAACTTCACTATCAAAACTTTTAAAACTTGTCAATTCAATGAAAGCAGACTTTTTATTTGTCGGCTCAAATCTGAACACAAGTTTTCAGGAGAGAACGCCAGAAACGTGCACGTTTCATGGATGATGCTTTAAAAATAAGGAGCATTAAAAACATTTAAATGTTGAAACTCGGTTGTTGTTTTCCCCAGCCCTAAATAAAATTTCTGGCTATGCGCCTGTATGCACTGCTTTACCAAAAAAATCTTGTGGTTTGTTTTTGGTTTGATCTATGTGGTGATTATTAGTAGCAGTACATTTTATTTATTGGAAATGACCAAATTTGAATTGATTATCACAATTTTTGAGCATAATTGTGTCGATTTAAGCCCAACTCCCAGAATTAACGTGTTTTCATATTAAATAAGTGCTAAGTGCTAGATACTAGATTTTGCACCATTGTATACTTGTATCCACTATTAGTTGCTATACCACCACGCTGGACGTAGCCAGGGCTGGGCACGGTCACTAAAATATATCAATTCTATAATGTGGCCCCCATTTTGCCGATTTCAGAGAAAGGTCGTATTATGGTTGAGTGAACATGGTGACGTCATCAAAACGCAAAAATAAGGTTTGTCCTCCCCAAAGTATTATAGCAAACTCGGTCCCTGGACACAGTCCCTTTAGAAATCTTTCTTCTCTTTTCAAAATTTAATTTTAAGACCTAAAACAGTGTGTCTTCAATGGACAATGGACAATGGTTGATTGTTTCATATGACTCAGCCAACAAGCAGAAGCACTACGACTACAAGAAGCCATTGGACTAAAGAGATTTCGTGTTGGTTGGTTTTATTATTTTTATAGCTTTATTTTGGAGCTTAATGAAAGGCTGAATGGTTGCATTTGAAGCACGTTCCCAATTGAGGATTGAGTAATTATGGCAGTCCCGTCGGGCTTAGCCCCCTCAAAAAAAACTCCAAACCTCCCAAACTGAAACATGAAACACTATAAATCAGTTGATATTTTGTCAATTTTTGGAGTGTCAAGCCCCCCCCGCAGAAATGCAAAGCCCCCTATTGAAAACTTTCTGGCGACGATTCTGAATTAAGGTAGGGGCAGATTAATGAGTTATAGACAATTTTCAGTACAGATTGTGTTGTATAATGTATAAGTTTGGATAAAACTCCACAAGCTCTTGATAGCTGAGTTTTCACCGTTTGTACATGAGGTTTCAGCATTACTTAGTTTCAAGAAGGACACTTAGGTATTTCAGGTTATCTTCAGGGAAAATGCTGTGGTTATTTATAATAACTTCAAATGAAGCAGGATTGTGTTTTTGAGAATTTAGTAGCATAAAATTCGTCTTATTGTAGTTAAGAGAAGGTTTATTGGCTCTCAGCCAGTGGTCAATTTTACATAGTTCAAGGTTAACAGTTGTCTGAAGAAAATTAAAACAGGAGTTTGACATATGAAGATCAATATCATCAGAAAATAAAGTAGAATGAAAAGAAGAAGCTTTTGTGATATCAGTAATGTAGATAAGGAAAAGCAAAGGCGAAATAACACTACCCTGAGGGACTCCGCAAGGTATCCTTTTTTATGGAGATTTAAATGCTCTTATTTTAGTACACTGCATTCTATTATGCAAAAATTTGACAATAATTTATGAGAAACACCTCTTATACCATAGTGATAAAGTTTATCAAGTAAAATTTCATGGTCACAGCAGTCAAATGCTTGTGATAGGCCTAGAAATAAGGAACATGTAATTAATTTATTATCAAAGTTTCTGAGCAGTTCATCATAAGTAGTTGTTATGGCTAGTTCCATTGAGTGATTTTCTCTCAAACCGTGTTGTCTGTTATCAGTTAGACTGTGTTCTGTCAAATAAGAGTATACTCTGTGATAAAGAACTTTTTCAAATAACTTTGACAATACTGGGAGAACAGAGATTGGTTTATATTCAGGTGAGGAACTTGAGCTATGAACTTTAGGAATTGGAGTGGTGTGGGCCAGCGCCGGATTTAGATGGTGGGGGAGCTGGGGCCCAGGCGTGGTGGGAGGCCCCATATGCGGATGGAAAATGTTTAGGTAGGGGATGATCGATGAAGTCACTAGTATTTCCACATATGATTAATGCTTATGACATAATCTTGTGACGCCACATTTGTTAACTCAGCTGTAACAAAACTTTATGATGCAGAATAGTATTTGATTAGCGATTTGTGAAACTGTTGCAAAACCAGTTGCTGGAAACATCGCGTCTTCTTTTTTTGAAATTTTGCTTCAAAAAGGTTTTGAAAATTTTTTGAAAAAACTTTTTGGGGGATCCAACGTTTTTATCATCTTTAAACGGCAGTCCTCGTTCAGCAATAAATTTTACAACAGAAACCAGGCAGACGCGATTTCCGATGTTCTTGGTTTTGGTTGACCTAACTGGATAGTTCTGTATCAATTCTTCATAGTGATTAATTACATCTGCGAATAAATATAATCGTGGCATCTATATGTTTCATTGAATGCTCGTGACTCCTCAGGCGCTCAAGAGCGTGCTTCCTGTCGAAGATTCCTTTTCTAATAAGTAAATGCACACATTTAGTCGTATCCGCGCACATCAGTCTACAAGTGAAATATTTAACACAAGTTTGTGAAGGAGAAAAACAAAGTCAGCTTCTGTCAACTACTTCGCCATTGTGGTTCTGGCAAGAAATAAAACTTGTGGTACATTTCCGTGAGAAGTTTCTGTCTATCTGTGTTGTGGAACATCATGTTCTAAAATTGACTTTTCCTCACAATGTCAGAAAGAACCTGTTTCATATTTCAACCAATATTTCCGCATTTTTTTCGGTACATTGGCTGGCCAGAAGGCCCAGAGACCTATATCGTTGCCTCCAGTAATAGCGTCAGCCACCTCATCGTGTTTTTCGATCGTGTTTTTCGATGATACATCTTAACATTCTTCTGCACTGCACTGTTGGTTAAAGTGGGTCTATTTTCATCGTTACATAGATCTAAGTCTGTCACATATTCTTCGATTTTCTGACCTCAAAAAATGATGCTTTGGACTTTTCCATATTCTGTACTTGCTCAGTAAAAGCAACCATAAATGATTGCAAATGTCTTAATGTCTTAACAGAGTTCGCTCAGTGAATTTCTAAAAAACGTTTCAGAGCAACAGTTGGCTTGTCGATGGACATGAAATATGAATGTGAAGCTGGGTACATTTGAAGCATCCATGACAAGCTAGGATAATGTGATAGCCACCTGGCTAGGCTGTGGGCAATAAATTCTTGGTACTCTATATTCACAAAGTCACAATGGTCATAGGCGGATCCAGAGGGGACTAAAGGGGCTGAAGCCCCCCTAAATTTTCTCTGTTACGTTTTTTGATCGATGGTTCCCGACACAGAAACGTTCATTGTGGTGATTTTTTTGTGTAGCTCATAAATAAACCATTTCTTGCACAGGGATAGGGACGAAAATATTAAATGCAAAGCTTGTTTTGCTGAATTTGGGCAGACCGAATGTGTTTATTTCATTATAAATGAAACTTCTAATAAATAAGTTTGTA